>JAAUYH010247528.1_pt1 | contig 34067 bp, 33 predicted proteins | sample 7278061 | NCBI WGS metagenome assembly JAAUYH01 (sample SAMN14350203, study PRJNA611818) | marine sediment metagenome | isolation source: surface marine sediment (0.6m) | place: French Polynesia: Moorea | collected 2018-08 | reverse complement strand
TGGCTTCCCTTACCTCAGATCGTCGGGACAAATATCGCCCTTCGTGCCTCTTACATTCTGAGGAAACCTCAGAATTAGGCACTCAGAAATTGTAAAGGTGACGCGACTGGTAAATTAGGTTTAGCGGTGACGCACAGCCAAAAAATTAAATAGATTTTAGATCCGTTTGCGGTCGGTGCGCCCGTGAACGCTAAATAAACAGCCCAGTAATGGCGGTCTTACGGGGACTATTTCGGTAGTCTAGTCAAGAGTCTATATGGGAATCCCTCGCGCCTCTCGCGACGGGAGGTTCAAACATAAGCATTACCCACCAACGTACACCCATCAGATTACATGACCAGTCTTGCTACTTCTAAACACCGATACGCCTCACAAACCCAACCCAGCATGAAATCATCTCACTTACCCAGTGATAGCGCCCTTGGCCTTATTTCTACCCATAGTTTTCCTGCCATTGTGGGAACGGCTGACATGATGCTTAAATCAGCCGATGTAACGTTAGTGGGCTATGAAAAAATTGGCAGTGGACACTGTACCGCCATTGTACGGGGGAAAGTGGCTAATGTTCGCCTGGCTGTGGAAGAGGGGGCAAAAACGGCTGAAAAGTTCGGTCAATTAATTTCTAAATTGGTCATTGCCCGCCCAATGCCTAATCTAGAGGCAGTTTTTCCCATTGGTAGTCATTTAGTCGAAATTGCCCAACAACAACAGGGTTATAGTCGTCTCAGTAATCGTTCGATTGGACTCCTGGAAACCAGAGGCTTTCCGGCGATGGTGGGGGCAGCCGATGCGATGTTAAAATCAGCCGATGTGCAGTTAGCGTCTTACGAAATTATTGGGGATGGACTCTGTACCGCTATTATTCGGGGTTCGGTAGCGAATGTAGCGGTGGCCATTGAAGCGGGAATGCACGAAGCCGAAAAAATTGGGGAATTGCACGCCATGATGGTCATTCCCAGACTGCTAGAAGATTTAGAACATACCTTACCAGTGGCCACCTATTGGCGCGATGAGACAGATCCTTTACCCATGTTAATGCCTACACCCGTCAAGCAACATCAACGGGAATTAATCGCTTTACCTGAGCTAGAGAAAAAGCCATTGATAATGAAAAAGCCAGCCGAAATTGAAGAAACTATCGAAATTGAACAGGAAAACCCCTAAAAACTCTTATAACCGGTGAAGCGACTGCCAAAATGCGGCTGAAGTCGCTCCGACTAGGGCTTTCGTTCATTTTTGCCATCTAAAAGGTCTACTTTTTGAATATGACTCAAACCTTTGGCTCAATTAGACAACGAAGGTTTCAGCCTTGTTTAGAACTATTTATAACGTTTACCGTTGTAAGATGTTATTAATCAGGAATAACAGATATTACTCAATACTCAATTAATAACTGCTTCTTCGGAGGATTAATAACAGCATGAAGTCCAAAAAACTAGCGATTCTAACTAATGCAGTTTTTGTAAATATCGTTTGTCTCACTTTGGTAATCACTGGTTGTAGTGCTATCAATAGGGATACATCCCGTCAAACCAATTCTCCTTTAGCAACTCAGAGCCAATCAGAAAATAACACTAACACTATATTTTTTGAGGAAAAAGGGGTTGCTATTAAAGGAACTGACCCCGTGGCTTATTTTTTAGACAAACAAGCCGTTCAAGGAAATCCTCAATTTAGCTATCAGTGGGCTGGTACCACATGGTGGTTTAAAAGTGTCGAAAATCGGGATTTATTTATAGAGCAACCTGACAACTATGCACCTCAATATGGTGGTTTTTGTGCTTGGGCCGTTAGTAATAATTATACGGCTCCTATTGACCCGTCAGCTTGGACAATCGTAGAAGGAAAATTATATCTTAATTATGATAAAAACATCCAAAATAAATGGACTAAAAATATGACAAATAATATCCTTAAAGCTGATTCTAATTGGACTAATTTATCAGCAGAATTACAGACTAAATAGATATTGAGCAAATTCTACTTAAAATAAGCCAATGTTACCCCAGAACCCCCTTCCTTTTGAGGGGCTAACTCAAACCTAGCAATCTGAGGATGACGCTTCAAAAACTCATGAACCCCTTGGCGCAACTTACCCGTTCCTTTGCCATGAATAATCCATAATAGTCCTGACTCTGTGGCTTGAGCGATCGCATTTTCTAAGTCGGCTTCAGCTTCTGCGACACGACTCCCCCGAATATCAATGGTATTCTGGGAGGTGCGAATGACTGGAACATCTTTGGGTTTAGAGGATTTCGGTGGCGGGGTAACCCCTTGTTTTTTCTCTTTAACCTTGGTTTCCACCTTTTGACCATCCAATGACTCAATATCCCGAAAAGAAACGGTCATTTTCATTAGTCCAAACCGTACCATCACCTCTTCATCTTCAGCAGACACCTCTAACACTTCGGCGGTTTGTCCTAAGTTAGAAAGACGTATTTTTTCTCCCACTTGCGGCTGATAACTAACTTTTGGTTTAACTTTTTTAGGTAACTGTTTTTGACCAATATTAGCAATGGCTTCGGTTGCTTTTTGAGCATTTTGGCTGCTTTTTTTCCCTTTTTGTAAGTTACGAATCACTTGGGCAATCTCTTCTTTGGCTTCTGCGATCGCTTTTTGTACTTCTAATTCTTGATACCGTTTTAAGTCTTTTTCCCTCTCTTGTAAAGCCGTTGCTTTTTCCGTCACTTCACTATAAAACTTTTCCGTTTCTTGCAACAATTTTTGCGCTTCTTGGGCTTTTTCTTCTTGCTGTCTCCGTTGCGCTTCTAACCCGGCAATGACATCATTAACATCTTGAGACAGTCCTCCAATACGAGTTTTCGCCTCTTCAATAATTTCCCCATCTAACCCCAGACGTTGAGCAATACTTAGGGCATTAGACCGCCCTGGAATGCCCCACAACAGCCGATAAGTGGGGGAAAGGGTTCGATCATCAAATTCCACTGAAGCGTTTTCAAAGCGGGAATCTTCGTATTTGAGGGCTTTTAATTCTCCGTAGTGTGTCGTTGCAATGGTTAATTGGGCATGATCGGCTAAATGATGCAATAAAGCGATCGCCAAAGCACTTCCTTCGGCGGGATCGGTTCCGGCACCGACTTCGTCGAGAAGGATGAGACTGGGAGGGGGGGAGAGGGGGAGAGGGGGAGCAGGGGAGGCAGGGGAGGCAGGGGGAGCAGGGGGAGCAGGGGAGGCAGGGGGAGCAGGGGGAGCAGGGGAGGCAGAGGGAGCAGAGGGAGCAGGGGAGGCAGGGGAGGCAGAGGGAGCAGTTTCAGATACAGTTGTTTTCTGTTCTAACGCTTCTAAAATGCGAACGATACGACGAATATGACCGGAAAAGGTGGATAAATTTTGTTCAATAGACTGCTCATCCCCGATATCGGCTAAAATTTGCTCAAACCAGGGCAGTTCTACTGGTTCTTTGGCAGGGACAAATAAGCCAACTTTAGCCATCAAAGCTGCTAACCCCACAGTTTTCAGGGTGACGGTTTTCCCTCCGGTATTGGGTCCGGTGATGGCAATAACTCGAATGTCTGGATTAATTTGTACGTTAATGGGAACCACGGGCGATCCTTGTTCGTGTCTTTCTTGCCACACTAATAAAGGATGGTGTAACTGTCGGAGGGTAATGGTTTCGTTGGTTTCAATAAATCTGGGGGCGTTTCCTCCCAACCAGAAGCTATATCTTGCCCTAGCGGTGGCTAAGTCTAAAACCGTGGCGATCGCCAGTAAATACTCTAAGTCTTCGGCTACTTCGGCTACTTGTTCGGTTAACTGGCGTAAAATGGCTTCTTCTTCTCTCTCTTCTTGTCGTAAGTATTGACGGCGTTTATTGCCCATCTGTACGACGGAGTTGGGTTCAATATAAAAGGTTCCCCCTGTCCCAGAGGTATCGTGAATAATGCCTGGAATTTGCTCTTTTTGCCCTGCTTTGACGGGAAGGACAAAGCGATCGCCCCGTTGTGTAATTACCCCTTCTTGGATCGCGTTTCCTTTTTGCTGCATAATATTTTGCAGTTTGTCATAGATGCGATCCCTAATCTCTTTCAGATTATGACGAATTTCTCCCAGTTTAGGACTGGCGCGATCGGCTACTTTTCCGGCTTCATCAATGCAGTGATGAATGGCTTTTTCTAGTTCGGGGTAGGTACGAATATCAGCGACTAACTCTGTTAAAACGGGTAAATCTTCACAATCATCAATAATTCGTCTTAACCGTCGCATTCCTGCTAAAGTGGTGGCAATATTAAGCAATTCTTGCCCTGAGAGACTTCCTTTTAGCGTTGCTCTTTTTAGGGAGTCTCCCACATCGCTGATCCCTTCAAATGTCCATTTAATTTCTAAATTCTGCTCTAGGCGATAAATTTCCTTAGTTTGAGCTAATAGTTCTTGACTTTCTTCTATTGTTGTCGGTATAGGTAAATTGCGAGCCGCTACTGCTCCCATTTTCGTCGCAGCAAAAGTGGCTAACTGTTGGCAAAGTCGAGGCCACTCTAGTAAGTTTAATGTTTCTTTATCAATCACTTTTTATTAAATTAAAAGACTCATAGCTTTTATGAGTTAATCTTACTTATTATGCTAATGGAATTCATAGAGATTCGTCAACTAATACCAATTCTCAAAACTTTTCAGAGCATTAAGTAGTCATTGCGAGGGGTGATATGAGAAGTCAGGTTGAATCTTACTGGAAATACCCCGAAGCAATCTCTCTAGCTATTTTTGAGAATTGCCATCACAAACATAATTCCCTTAAAACACAAAATATAGAGGTAATACCGTAGTATCACCTCCACGTCTAGAAATCCTTATCTAGACTCTATGTTTCTGTTTCTATTGAAACTTCTTAACTGCGTTGTTAAATGATGTTTCTAGATCCTTCCAAGCTTGTTCAAAACCGGTTTGGATATCTTTCCAAGCATCTTCTCCTGCTTTTTTTAGTTCTTCTAATTTATTAACAGCAGCGTCTCTTTTTGCCGTTAATTCCTCAATTTGACTATGATATTCAATCTCAGTATCGGCCTTAGCTTGTTTAGCTTTGGCTTTCAGTTCATCAATTTGAGCATTCAATTTATCTAATTGAGCTTTTACTTTCTCTTCGTAAGCTTGCTTACTTAAGTTACTAGGCGTTTGAGTAGCCATATATTTTTTCTCCTTTTATCTTGTCAATATTGTTGGATAGGAAGGTGAAGGTTTAATAAGCATCAAACCTACTCCTTTCTGGATAGGTGATGTCAGAGGATTTGAACTTTACTGAAACTTCTTAACTGCGTTGTTAAATGATGTTTCTAGATCCTTCCAAGCTTGTTCAAAACCGGTTTGGATATCTTTCCAGGCATCTTCTCCTGCTTTTTGTAGTTCTTCTAATTTATTAACGGCAGCGTCTCTTTTTGCCGTTAATTCCTCAATTTGACTGTGATATTCAATCTCAGTATCGGCCTTAGCTTGTTGAGCTTTGGCTTTCATTTCGTCAATTTGAGCATTCAATTTATCTAACTGAGCTTTTACTTTTTCTTCGTAAGCTTGTTTACTTAAATTGTCAGGCGTTTGAGTAGCCATATATTCCTATTCTCCTCTATTTATTTGGTTAACAGTGTTTTATGGTTCTTAAATAGTTAATTAATTGATAATTAACTTACACTAAAAGCAATACAAATTAAACTAATAACAAATGCTGCAGCTAATCCACCTAAAATAATATAGGCATATTGCTCTCTAGGAGTTGGATATTTTGCCCCTGTCATGGGAGGCGTTACAGGATAATTGTTAATTAATCCTTCTTGGTCTACGGTGTAGCCTCCTGTTGTGGGAGCATCGTTTTCCTGAATTTCTTGTCGTTTCTCTTTTTGGGTTCCTTCTCTTTCTATTCTTGCAGCAACGTCAGAAGGAATCAACTCACTACCATCACTAACATTGTTATCTAGAGTTTTGGTATCAATATCTGTTTTGTTTTCCATAAGCGTTTTTGAATTCAACAAGCAGAGTTTTGTCTGCGTTACTACCATCTTAAGACAATGTTTATATTTTGTCAAGTTTTTGTACTAACAAAATACAGAATAAGTACATTCACTGTGTGACAGACAAAAATATGATGTTATGATCTTGTTAAGACAAGTGATAGATAATGTAAATACAAAAAAGACATGGCTAGAACAAAACCAAAATCTGATAAAGTGTTAACCATTCGCCTTCCAGAAAAGGACTTATTACGGTTAGAAGCATACTGTATGGTAGATGGTAAGACCAAAACCGAAGTAATCAGGCAGTTTATTCACGGTTTGCCGGTCAAGGAAAGTACAACCACGGAACCTATGGGTTACTAAATAGAAAATGATTATCAGAATATTACGGTGGAATTAATTTACTCCAAAAGGGTTTTAACCTTTCCATTAGGAATTAAAACGAGGCGAATAGTTTGATTATTCGATGTTTCCAGGGGAGAAACAAATTCAGATCCAGGAACAGGAAAAGGAATTTGAGAGCGGTAAATAGCGGCTGAACGACCTAAAGGGACGGTTTGTTTAAGAGAACCATCTTCTTGAACAATTAAACGATATTCTAGCGTTTGTTCTAGATTTTGAGGGGGTTCCCACCGTTCCTGAAAATACTGGCGAACTTGGGCAACTTGAGGAATGGCATCAAGGAGACTGGTTTGAGGAGGGGGTTTGGGGGTTACTTTCGCGTCTGGTGATAACAACTCATCAGGGACGGTGACTTGATCGCGACTTGATGGTGAAGGGAAAGACGGTGTCCCTCCCCTGTTAGTCGCTTTGGCTTGCAACGTCGGGGGAGCGGGTAAAGTGGGGTTTTGCATTAGTTGTTTTGCCTGTTCTGGGGGTAAACTAGGCATAACGATGGGAGTTTCGCCGTTGGGCAAAAGATGAGTTGGAACTTGATCAACCGTTACCGAATTATTAGAAGCAGCAGTATTAGGTTTAGGCGGTGCGGTCGGGGCTGCGGGTGGGGGAGGTAAAACCCTTAAGGGAGGGGCTTGAACCGAAACATTAGGGTTACGGGGCGGGGGCGTGGTTTGCCCAATTTGGCTAGGGGGTGGTAAGGGGTCGCGATTCGCCAAGGAGGGAGCCAAGGAGGGGTTAGGAAGTGGGGTTTTGGGGGGTGGCGGTACAGGGGGTAACACATCTAGGAAAGACAGGGTTTTATCTGGGTTTTCTGCGGTGTCCTCAGTGGGGGTATCCCTTGAGACAACTTGTCGAAACCACTTGACTCCCACAGTAGGAATTAAAATAGCGAGGATTGCTGCGATACCAGTGGCGCTCCAAACGGCCAAACTTTTTCTTAAGGGAGTGGTTTTGGGGCTAGTTAAAGTAACAATCGTATTGTTATAGGTTTCTAAGGCATTAAGGAGATCAAAGAGTTGAGAAATACTCAACGTCACCTCTGCGTGAGAAGCTTGAGAGGCCAACGAACCAAAGGTTAAATGGTGGTTGAGTAGTCCTTGAGGGGATAAGGATGGGGGGATAATGGTTTCTGTGTCTACGGTAGGCTGAGTTGGGGATAATGGCTTCTCTACGGTTGCTTGCCAATAAAAGGCGGTTTGATGGAGAAAATTTTTAACATAGGTTTGGACAACGTTGCATAATAATTCCAGTTGAATGCGGTCGCCTTTGACAGTCACTTGATCTTCTTCTAGGAGTCGAGGATCATCAAATTGTAGTTCAAATTCAATGTTATCTAAGGAGACTAATTCTCCCCAACGGGATAACATAGGCCGTTTATCCCATAATTTCAGGGTACAGGTGGGAGGGGTATAGGTTTGTAGCGGGGTATTATTTAATAACATCATTTATAATTATCTAGAAATACAAAAAGTGATCGTTTTATTAAGATTTGTAATCGAGTAACGTTAACCACAAACGGTCATAGCCATTGTCTCCACTGTAGAATAATAAATCAATTAATAATTTAGAGGCCAATTGAACTTTTTGGTTGGGGGAAAGTGGTAAGGGATCTGTCCTGGTGGAATAAAACTCCTTAAAATTTTCTAAATAGTTTCCTAATAAGGTGGTTTGAGCCGGATCTTTGTTTTGTGCTGTCATCTGTTCTAGAAGAGTAACAGCGCGACGAATTAATTCTTGATGTTGTTGACTAATGTAGCAAATAATCAAAATGAGCGATCGCAGTTGTTCAACGTTGAAGCTATTGATGGGGTTATTTACAGTTGTTTTGTCTCGATTTGACCACAGTTGTACGTTTTCGACTAAAGTTGTCTTGATATCTAGATCAAGGGCTGCTTGTAGAAGCATATCTGCATCGATAGGAATTAAACACTCAGTGGCCAACAAAACTAAATCGAGATGGGTTTGCATTTGATACAGTTGTTGTGGACTGGGTGGGTTGGTTAGGGGAGTATCTCCCCAAGTAGGAACTGACTGGGACATACTGTGGACAGAGAATAATCGGTTTTGTCCTTAATATAACCTGAGTTCAGCAGTAGGCTTCAGTGGTCAAAAGGAGGCAGGAGTTGAAAGGCAGAAGGCAGGAGGTTTCTGCCTCAGTCAAATCAGCCAAATGGGTTCGGAGGACTATAAATATTCATAGGATTGGGCTTAGATTTTAATTCGTATCCTTCTAAGGTTAAATTATTTTCTTTTAAACAATCTAACCATCCTAACCAACGATTCACTTTACGGTAATCATCTAGTAATCCTAATTCTTCTTCTTGTTGGGTTAACTGTTTAAAGGTTTCATATAAAGGATAATCAGACGAGACTAAACTATCTTTGTAATGTAAAATTGGGGGATTTTCATCCTCTGCATAGTCAGAATAATTAACCCGTAAATTACTGAGTTGAATTTGCATTCGACTGTGAAGACGGGGATGAGGATTATCATCAAAATCGGGATAGTATGAATAAGTAATCTTAGGAGTACGCCAAGAAAATTGTATAACGTTGGCTTCTTCTAATCGACCAACTGTGCGACTGGCGCAACCTTCGTATAGCCGTAATAAAGGTTCTAAACTTTCTAAAACACTGATATGAATAAGTAGAGAATTTTTGAGTTTTCTCCCAACAGTTTGTTTTTGACAGAGTTGAGAAATTATTTCTAGATTTCCTACCTGATACAACATGGCATCAGCCATGACACAAGCACTATTATAACTACCAAATAATGCCTTAATATCTTGCTTAACTTCTGGCGATAATTCCCGCATTTTCGGACGGCGTTCAAATTGACTTAAAGCCAAATATAACAGTAAATCTTGACGACGTTTTTCTGTAATCATATCCCAATCATCTTCTTGAGTAACTTGTAAAATAACTTTAAATGCTTGGCGAAAACTTCTAAACTCTTCTTTTAATTCTACTTCATTTTTTAATTCTCCTTTAGCTGGTAATCGTCCTCGTTCGGTGTAAAATTCCATTAAGGGTTGTAAGAGGTGTTCATAGTCTTCAAACCGTCTTACTTTGGTGATCAATCGGGGGGTTTTTGCTCTAGAATGGAAGCGAGAAGCACGAAATTTTTGTGCTTCTCTTTCATCTCGAAATACTAAATAAATCCCTAATCCGATGGGAACCGAATCAACGTCTAAGACTTGATCGATATAAAATTTGAGTTCTTCTTGTTCATAATATTTTTGAAACGTATTCCGGTTGGTAATAATTCCATCCCCATAGGCAATAACCCCTCTATCCCGATCATCAATCAAAACCTGTGCAGAAACAATTAAAACTTTATTAGTTAATTCCCACGCATTGACTAAAGCTTCCCGTCTCTCATTCATATCTTCAATGACATTAATGACATAACCTAAGTTCACAATATCAGCAATACTTTTTTGATTATCAGGACAATAATAAGGGTCCCATCCTTGACTTTTATACCCGGCTTCTGAAATTCTTTCTACGTCACCTCCGTAACCACATCCATAGTCAAAAAAGGTGGTTTCTTCATCAAATAATAATAAATCTAATGCTAAACGAACGGGACGAGATAAGCTATTTCTAAGAATCGCTGCTTTATGTCTTTCTATTGAAATATTAAAAGTTTCTTTTGGAAAAATAGGGCAATGGCACGCTAAATAATGTCCCTCAAAAATAATCCGTTTACGCTTTAATCTTTTTTCCCATTCTTGCTTAGTTCCAATAGAATAATTTAAAGTTAATAACTCTAATTCTTCTTCCATCGTAGTTAAATGGGCAAACATTTCATACTGAGGATAGTCAGGGGTAATAAAAGTTTCTTTTCTGTGTAGGATGGGAGGATTCTTTTTCTTTTTGTAGTCCCAATAACTCACTTGTTCGGTATCTAGATTAATCACAATACTTAACGTTAATGTGGGATGAGGATCGTGATCAAAGTCTGGATAAAATAAATAGGAAACAATTGGCTTATCTGTACTAATTTTTATAATAGTTGCCCTTTCTACTTCTTCCGTTAGTCTTGCCTTTTTTTCATAGTCTTGTATTTTTACATCAAGAGAATTAATGGCACTGACATGAACATATAAAGCCGTTGGTAATTGTTTGCCAATCGGACTTTTTCTACAACAAGTAATAATTTCGCTAAAATAATCAGTGGTGAGGAACATAATAATTATGGATTTATTCAGGTAATTCTCCAAACTGTTGACGATATTTTTCTAGCATTGACTCCATTTCTGATAACTTTTGTTTTTCTTGTTGTAACTCAGTTTCTTTCTGTTGTAATTCCGTTTCTTTCTGTTTTAAAGCTGCTGCTAATTCTTCAGGTATTAATAATTTTTCTCCTGTCTCTTTTCGATAAAAGCTGATTAATTCTCCTTCAACTTTTAGTTTTAGTTGTAAAGGCTCACTACAATTATCTTCAATTATTTCATAAATATTGTTTCTTAAACGATACCCTTTTAATTTTTCAGTAATCCATTCCCCTTTAGGATCAAATAACCAATATTCCTTGACCCCTAATTGTTCATACAACGTCTTTTTGAACTCTTGATCTTGATTTTTTGTTCCTGGGGAGGTCATCTCAAAAATAACTTGAGGAACCTCTTTTTCCTCCCAGATTTTATAATTATCTCTTCCCCCTGGTTCCACATCAAAAATAACCATAACATCCGGTGCAACTCGCATTCTGGTAAGTCCTTGGCTGTAATACATAAATTGATTAGCTAATACAGTCGCTTGCTGTCCCGATAAATACTGTTTGAGGACTTCTAATGTGGTTAAAATAGCGTATAAATGGATATAAGTTTCTGCCACAGGTTCTCCGTCTGAACTGGGATAAATAATATCAGTTTTGGAAACAGTTTCTAACATCAACAGTATGCTCCTATTCAGTTTTTTTGTTGTCTGTTTACCATTGTACGTAAAGATGCTCAATTCGGATTGGTATAGGTTAAGTCTTTTCCTTTAAGATTTTTTTATCTTAACAGGACTGCATCTATCACCTATTCGTAAGTAATCTACAATTGTTTGACGTTGTGTCTTTTGACAGATTCAGAACTTACAAAGAAGATTAATGAAAAGATTGATCTTTGTCAGGAGAACAAAATGAAAAGATTATTACCCTTAATTTTACTGCTTTTTGCCTTTTTCTGTTTTAGTTTTGTTTCCCCGGCCTTGGCTGGTGATGCTGCTGCGGGTAAAACAGTGTTTACCGCTAACTGTAATGCCTGTCACATGGGTGGGGGAAATGTAGTTGCAGGAGCAAGTAAAGGTTTGGCCAAAGATGCTTTAGAGAAAAATAGAATAAATACCCTAGAAAAAATTGTCTATCAAGTGACTAATGGGAAAGGTGCGATGCCAGCGTTTAAAGGGCGTTTAAACGAAAAACAAATTGAAGATGTAGCCACATATGTTTTAAGTCAAGCTGAAGCCGGTTGGTAGTTAGTTGAGTTAAACAAGGGGAGAAAACCATCTCCCCACACACCCCATACTCCCCACACTCCCCACACCTCCCACACTCCTCATAGACAAGTGCCATAAATGACCCGCCTTAAAATAAAGGTTATTTTAGGTTTATTAGTCATTTTTTTTATATTAAACCACTTCAAAAAAGCGATTCATCTGGAGAGGAAGATCAGGATCAACCTCAAGCCATACTGTTGCGCCACAGTTTTTTTTATGTTCTGGATCATAAATCAGTCGACCAACCCCTGGAATGCTCACCTCGTTACACAAGAAGGTATCTCCACCCATTTTCACAGAAATAACGGGGTGATGGGTCTTATTTGTGCGATTAGACCTAAGTTTTTCCTGATTGACATGAATAAAGGTCATTATTTCTTGTTTGTATATTCGCCAGCGACCTTTTGGCCCTTTCTTTTTGCGACTTATTTTCGGCATTCCATTAGAAGAGACAGGAATTTTCCAGCGACGACCTTCTTTAAACGCCCCTTTGATACGTCCATCTATTGCCAATTTTCGCACACGCTGAACCGATAGATGAAGTCGACACGCAGCTTGAGTGGTTCCAATATAAGTTTTTGACATCTTACTGTTGCGCTATAGTAAGATCCATCATAAACAAAACTCTGAGTTCACTCAATATCTACTAAACTACGGATTAAAAGAGAAAAACGACAGGCAAGATATAATATAAAAAACTGCCATAAATGACCCACGATCGCCTACTATATGGATGGTTATTCAAAAGAATTGAAATTCCTGCTATGCGAATTGCTTTATTCACAGAAACTTTTTTACCTAAAATTGATGGTATTGTGACCCGTCTACGGCATACGGTTGACCATTTACAACGCAATGGGGATCAAGTTTTAGTTTTTTCCCCTGACGGTGGGTTAAGAGAACATAAAGGAGCAAAAATTCATGGGGTCAAAGGCATTCCTCTGCCTCTATATCCTGAATTAAAATTAGCCATTCCTACCCCTAGAGTGGGTAAAGCAATCGAAAAATTTAAACCGGATTTAATCCATGTCGTAAATCCTGCGGTTTTGGGAGTTGGGGGAATTTATTATGCGAAAACCATGAATATTCCCCTAGTGGCTTCTTATCACACCCATTTACCTCAATATTTACAACATTATGGTTTAGGTTCCTTAGAAGGGTTACTGTGGGAATTGTTAAAATTAGGCCATAACCAAGCCCGTTTGAACCTTTGTACCTCAACGGCCATGGTCGAAGCCTTAGAAAGCCACGAGATTGAACGGGTAGACCTTTGGCAGAGAGGGGTCGATACGGAAATGTTTCAACCTCATTTAGCGTCAAAACAGATGCGATCGCGTTTATCGGGGGGAAACCCAGACAAACCTTTACTTTTATACGTGGGAAGGGTTTCAGCGGAAAAGCAAATTGATCGCATCAAACCTATCCTAGAAGCCATTCCAGAGGCAAATTTGGCTATTGTTGGAGATGGTCCCCATCGAGAGGCGTTAGAGGCTCATTTTGCGGGGACTCAAACCCATTTTATCGGCTACCTCAAAGGGTTGGAATTGGCTTCTGCGTTTGCTTCGGCGGATGCCTTTGTTTTCCCTTCTACAACGGAGACATTAGGGTTAGTATTATTGGAAGCCATGGCCGCAGGATGTCCCGTTGTGGCAGCCAATTCTGGGGGCATTCCTGATATTGTTACAGATGGGGTGAATGGCTATCTATTTGAACCCACAGACCCCGAGGGTTCAATTATGGCCACAAAACGTCTTTTATCAGCCACAGAGGAACGGGAACAGTTACGCAGCAACGCTAGACAAGAGGCAGAAAAATGGGGGTGGGCTGCGGCTACTCGTCAGTTACAACGTTACTATGAAGCTGTTCTTGAGGAAGAAAGGTTACCTCGAGTTGCTTAATAGTGAGAGTGTGAGGAGATGGGGAGATAGATATTATCCACTCTGAACTCCTGTCTCCTGCCTCAAAACTTAACTTCTTATACCAGACTAAGTCGAAAACTGCTGTCAATTTAGATTAATGATTTCACTATTTAACATGGAATTAAGGAAAGTTTATAAAATTCTTCAGCAGAGTGCTTTGGGTAAAGACTTAACAGATGAAGAGTTACAAAAGTTATGCGAACTAGGCACAATGAAAACAGTTGATACTGATACTATTTTAATGCGTGAAGGAGAAAAGAGTGATGTATTAATTGTTTTATTGGAAGGAGAAACTGAAGTCTTAAAAGGTTTTTTGGGGCAACAACGTCGACAAGTTGCTAAACAAAAGTCGGGTTCAGTTTTAGGAGAAATGGGTTTATTTTTACAACGGCCTCGTAAAGCAACGGTAAGAACTTTAACCCCTTGTCAAATTTTTATGTTTCAACGAGATACATTACGAGAGTTACGGGAACAAAATCAGAGTTTAGTCGCTAAAATAGCCATTAATTTAGGGTCTGTAGTCAGTCAAAAACTAGAAACTCTGAACGAGAACGTCGTACAGTTACTTAATAACAATGAACAGTTATTAGTAACCATTGAAAGTTTACAAAATTCTCACTCAAAATCTGATCTAGAAACCATAAGAACTCGATTACTTTCTCAGGCTAAACAGTTACGTCAAAGTCAAGAAAAAGTTGAGAAACAACTTAATTACCTTAACACAGAAATTCACCATACCAAACTGACTCGCCGTGCAGCAGAATTAGTGATTGCTATTGTTGCTGGTGGTGTCGCAACATTTGGTATAGGACAGTTAATTGGAATAGCACTTAATCAAGTTCAAGTTCCTATAGAATCAGACAATATCCAACCAGCTCTTATCCCTTACATTAACACGAAAGAAAAGTGTGAAAAACGAGATGGAGGAGTTTGGCATGAAGAAAAATGTTGGGATTTTACTCATGATCCAAACTGGTAATCATTGAATATAAAAATTAAGAAAAAATAGATAAATAAAGTCTTTTATTCCTCTACTTTTTCTCTAATAATCTCAATTTGATTCGTTTTTTCGGTTAATCCAAAATAGCTCATCAATTTAATAACGCCAATAGAGACAATCACACCAATGGATAAACCACCTGCCAATAAGATAAGAAAAACTTTTTTAGCTTGATTAACTGCTTTTTGCTGTCTTTCGGTTTTTAGGGAATTATAATCCATGATTCAATCAAGTAATTAATTATCTAATAATTCTAACCCATTTAAAAAGGTTCGACTACTACGAGTATCTGTGATTGATTTTGGGTAGCGAACTCCTAAAGCATAAAGACGATTTTGAACCATATAAAGTCTTAAAATAATGATTTCCTCTTGGTTGGAAAATGTCAGTTCTTTACCTGGATTTTTATCTAAAAAAATGGATCTTTCTCCAGTTAGTCTGAAGTTTTTTTCTGGTGGTACTTCATTTTTTATGGCTTCCAATAAACTATCAAAATTTTTAACTTGCTTATCTGTTAAACTTTGTGCATAAGCAGCAATATACTCTTGATTTTCTCCATGAGAGGTTAAACTTCGGAAATTAATATCCCCTAACGTTGTTGCTAATAGTACCTCATCTTCTGTTAGAATCCCAGGTGGCATCCAAAAAGAAACACCTCCTTTTTTAAAGACAATAAATTGCCAACTATTGGATTGATTCCTAATAGGAATAACATCATTAGGAGGATTTTGAAAAGATAATCTATCTTCTGAAGTTAAGCGTCCACTTTCAAAAAAACTTCTAATTTCTCGACCAATAGAAGGGGTATTTTGTACTATCTCAACTGAAGGTTTAATCGGCACTGAGTTCGCAGGATTTATGTGTAAGGCGAACGCAAAAACTGAAATTATTGAAGTGGTTTTTAATAGACTTTTCATAGACATTTCAATAACGATCAAAATCTGATAGACCAATTATCTCATATTTTCATCTATTTTTAAGCTAATTTTAAGAGCTTTTAAAAGTATCCTATAGATAGAATTAATATTTATAGAAACAAAAATTAAAACCAAGTTGCCAAAGGTACCCTCAAAAGCTTATGCTAAAGATCCATCATTTACGATTAGAGAATTATGTCAGGGAAAAAAGTTATTGTTACAGGAGCAACAGGAAGAACTGGCTCATTAGTTGTTAAAAAACTACGTCAACTTTTTGAGCAATTTGAAGTGGTTGGCTTGGGGAGAAGTGAAGACAAAATAAAACAATTATTTGGATCAACTGAAGGCTTTTTTACAGGAAATATTAACGAAAAATCCACCTTAGAAACTGCTTTCAAAGGGTGTGATAGTTTAGTTATTCTTACCAGTGCTGTTCCTCAAATGAAATCACCCCCCCAAGAAGGACAGCGGCCAGAATTTACCTTTGAACCAGGTGGAATGCCAGAAGAAGTTGACTGGATAGGGCAGAAAAACCAGATTGATATGGCTAAGGAATTAGGCATTAATCATATTGTTTTAGTGGGTTCAATGGGCGGAACAAACCCGAGTCATCCCCTTAATAAAATAGGCAATGGTAATATTTTAATTTGGAAGCGAAAAGCAGAAGACTATTTAATTAATTCGGGTATTGATTACACTATTATTCGAGCTGGTGGCTTACTGGATGAACCAGGAGCAAAACGAGAGTTAATTGTGGGAAAAAATGATACTTTATTGAGTAATCCTCCTAATGGTGTTGCCACATCAATTCCGAGGGAAGATGTAGCAGAAGTAGTGGTAAACGCTTTAATAGAAACCTCGGCTAAAAATAAAGCCTTTGATGTCATTAGTAAGCCTGAAAATGACGATTCTGCTGTTATTACTCAAGACTTTGCTGCATTATTTGAACAGACGACACCTGGTTTATAATGATGGTTTCGGGTGGGCAAATCAGAGATTTATCTAGACTACCCGTAAAATAAAAAACTTTGCCCACCCTACCGTCTGCTCTCTTAAGATTGTGTTGATAAAGTTCACTCTAAATTTAGCTAAAATTCTCAAAATAAGAGGATTCTGACAATAGGTTTAACCTCAACGATTCAACTTAATAAACCAGTTTTGTAATTTAACTAACATTTTAATTTATGAATAATTTTTACTATGGTTTAAATCAATCAAGTTTTCTGGCTTAACTGTTGTTTGTTCAGTAATAATGCCTGTAATTAAATGAGCAGGAGTTACATCAAACGCAGGGTTATAATAGTCCACCCCATCGGGATAAATAACCGTATCACCGATTTGATAAAGTTCTGAGGAATCTCGTTCTTCGATGGGAATTAATCCCCCATTTTCTAAACTAAAATCTACAGTCGAAAGGGGGGCAGCAACATAAAAAGGGATGTGGTGCATTTTGGCCATAACTGCTACTCCATAAGTGCCTATTTTATTAGCAGTATCTCCATTGGCAGCAATTCTATCAGCACCCACAACTACCATATCAATCAGTCCTTTTTGCATACAATGGGCTGCCATATTATCACTAATAACGGTCACGGGAATTTTTTCTTGAACACATTCCCAAGCCGTTAATTTTGCCCCTTGTAAACGGGGTCTCGTTTCATCAGCATAAACCCTTTTTAATCTTCCTGCTGTCCATACAGAACGAATAACCCCTAATGCTGTTCCGTAACCGGCTGTGGCTAATGCTCCTGCGTTACAATGGGTTAGGATGCTCAATTTATGGGGATTATTAGGTAATATTTGTAAACTATTTTCACCAATAGCTTGACAAGTTTGCAAATCTTCTGCTTGAATTTTTTGTGCTGTTTCTAATAATATTGTTTTAATTTCTTCGACTGTACCCAAGGTTTCGTAAGCGGTTTTTAACATTCGAGAAATTGCCCAAAAAAGATTGACCGCAGTGGGACGAGTTTGACGTAATATTTCGGCAACGTCTTCTAATTTTTTCAAGAACGTTTCTCTTTCTTTTGTATTAACCTCTCTTGCCCCTAAATACATCCCGTAAGCAGCAGCAACTCCAATAGCTGGCGCACCACGAACAATCATGGTTTTGATGGCTTTTGCCATATCTTCATAGCGACTAATTTCTACTAAAACATACTGACTTGGTAAACAAGTTTGATCAATTAATAAAACTTTATTATTAGACCAAACAACAGGATAAATTGTGTTCATAATCTGGTTAGAATTAATGGTTAATCTCTATAAGCCATTGTGTCATATTTTAGTCTGCTTGAAAAGTTGATCAGATTGATAATTTCCAAGTTTAACTCTTTTGAAAATTGCTTGTTATGTATCTCTATTTTTCGTCATCTATTGTTACACAAAGTAATTTTGTTTATTTTTGGGATATTTCCCCATACTCAACCTGATTTTCCACAGCTTTTTCAACAAGAAAGAAAGAATTTTATATTGGTTGAAGGATTGACTTAATCAGATTTTCTCGAACTCACCTCATTAACTCATCATCTAGTTTGGGGAAAATAGTAACCCTATTATCATCAAAATTAGAAAATTTGGAGCTTGATTTATGTGTTATAATAGGTTAGGGTAATAAGCCCCAGAAAACTCAATTAATTGGCAATGACTCTTTGAGGTAATCAATTAACTAAGAGCAGTGAATAAAGGATAACAATAGCCCTTATCCTGGGGAAACCGAATTATCATCCAGACGTTTCAGCTATGAGCAACTCGATCAACTCTTTGCCACCCATTAATAAAAAAAAACGCCATGAAAATAATATCATCAATAAAACTGTAAAAACCAGAAGAAAAAATCATCAAAAAAGAAGTATTGTTGATGAAATTCGTGAGCGTCGGCCGGTGCCTAATCCTTGGCGCGTGGGAGAAGTTGCCCAAATTATTATTAAAGGAAATCCTGATCTAAGAGGAAGAAGTGGTCAGTGGTGTATTATTGAAGAAGTTTTGAATTTTTCTTGTTTAGTTAGAACCTGGGATGGCATAATTCAGGTAAAAATTGAGAACTTAAAAGATGTTTATTACTCATCAAAGCAACAACAAGAAATCAAAAAAATTAGCGATCGCTTGTCCGAAATACCTCAAAATCAACTAGAAGATTCAGTTAAAAACTTCTTAGAAGCATTAGGAAAAATTGATCGTCCCTTTTTAACCACGCTAGAAGATAAAATCTTAACATTAATAGAAACAGAAAATGGTAGAATCAAGAACGAAAACGACTGAGTAGCCATCGATACGACTTGGTTACTTAGCTGAGCCACATCTAGAAAATTGTATGACTGTTACCCCCTTTGAATCTCAACCGAGTGTCGCTTCCCGTGTGATCAATGGGATCTTATCCATCAAACCCCTAGCTAAACTCGCAAAATATCAAGCCCGAAACATGATTATTAATCGGGCAGAACAAATAGGGGTTCCCTGGCGAGAGAATGTGCGTCAACTCAGTCAACATAACTGGCAACAAGAACTCGCTAAGGTTGAAAATACCCATCTCGTTTATCCTGACTATTACGTTTGCTCCTTTCATGGTTATGACACTGGTAATTTGAGTTGGAAATCAGCCCTCGAAGTAGAATCAGCCGCTTACGCCGTCCATGCCAGTATTTGGCCAGAAGCAGGGGTCAGTGGTGATTCCCGATTACGGCACAATTATCACTCCATTCTTCAACAACAATTATCCTTAACCCCCGAAAAGATTGTAGACATCGGTTGTAGTGTAGGGATGAGTACCTTTCCCCTACAAGAAATGTATCCCAATGCTAACGTAACCGGCGTGGACTTATCCGCCTATCATTTAGCCGTAGCCCATTACCGAAGTCAACAACGGAACCTCCCCATGAACTGGGTACACGCAGCAGGAGAAGCCACAGGACTGCCCTCAACTTCCTTCGACCTAGTGTCAACCTTTTTGCTGTACCACGAACTTCCAAAAACCGCAGCGATCGCTATTTTCCAAGAAGCCCGTCGTCTGCTCAAACCCGGGGGATACTTTACCATGATGGACATGAATCCCCGCGCCGAAGCCTTTCAAAAAATGCCTCCCTACGTCCTCACCCTACTCAAAAGTACCGAACCCTATTTGGATCAATACTTTGCCTTAGATGTCGAAAAAACCCTAACAGAAGTAGGATTTGAGCCTGCCAAAATTACCCCCATCAGTCCTCGTCATCGGGCGATTGTTGCCAGAGTGAGACGTTAAATGTTAACAGATTTGAGGTTCAATGGCTTATGACTGCCAAACTCCTGTAAAATGAATCTTGAATTTCTAAGCTTTAAACGCCTTTCATGATTTCTAGTAACGATTTTCGGACTGGTACCACCATAGAAATAGATGGTTCGGTATGGCGCGTCGTTGAATTTCTCCACGTTAAACCAGGTAAAGGTTCAGCCTTTGTGCGAACCAAATTAAAAAATGCTCAAACCGGCAGCGTGGTAGAGCGAACGTTTCGTGCTGGAGAAACCGTTCCCCAGGCTAATTTAGAAAAACGCACCATGCAACATACCTATAAAGAAGGGGAACAATACGTTTTCATGGATATGGAAACTTACGAAGAAGTGCGTTTAAACCCTGACCAAATGGGAACAACGGTCAATTACATCAAAGAAGAAATGGAAGCCGACGTTCTCTTCTGGAACGATACCGTCTTAGAGGTACAGCTACCTACCTCCGTTATTTTAGAAGTAACGGACACCGACCCCGGGGTAAAAGGCGATACGGCAACAGGGGGAACCAAACCCGCTATTGTCGAAACAGGCGCGCAGGTTATGGTGCCTCTGTTTATTTCCATTGGGGAAAAAATTAAAGTCGATACCCGTGATGGTTCCTATCTCGGACGGGAAACTTAAAGCCCGAACGGTTGTCCCTAGGGAGACAGCCTCTGTTTGATCAATGATTATGGGATAGATAATCTGTGTCAATTAATTTTAACGAACTGCGAGAGTTATTAGGGGCGATCGCTCACACCGATATTGCCGAAGTTAGTCTCAAAACAGACGCTTTTGAGCTAAAAGTGCGTCGAGAGGTAACCACAACCCCTCAACCGTCTCCCCCATCCACGGCCTCAGAAGTTGTGGTCACGTCTTCGGTACCGACCCCACCCACCCCAACCCCACCTCCCTCTCCCTCTCCCTCTCCCGCAGAAAAAAAATGGGTGGCTATTACCTCCCCGATGGTAGGAACGTTTTACCGCGCGCCTGCCCCGGACGAACCTCCTTTTGTGGAAGTGGGAGAGCGCGTTAGTAATACCCAAACCGTCTGTATTATTGAAGCGATGAAATTAATGAACGAAATCGAAGCCGAAGTCACGGGAGAAGTGATGGAAATTGTGGTTGCTAATGGGGAACCGGTAGAATATGGTCAAACCTTAATGTGGGTCAATCCCAGTTGAGCAGCAAAAACAAAAGGAAAGATTACAGAATCACTCAATCGACATCTTAGGGCTTATAGATTATATAATGAGAAGTTTGTAAGAAAATTAGGAGACAGCCTCATGGCTCGGATGTATTACGATGCAGATGCCAACCTTGATTTATTAGCAGGTAAAACTGTGGCCATCATTGGCTATGGTTCTCAAGGTCATGCCCACGCCCTCAATTTAAAAGATAGTGGCATTAATGTGGTGGTGGGGCTGTATCCCGGCAGTAAATCACGACAAAAAGCTGAAGAGGCCGGGTTAAAGGTGCTTAACGTGGCTGATGCGGCCAGTGCGGGTGATTGGATCATGATTTTGTTACCCGATGAAGTGCAGAAAACGGTTTACACAGAAGAAATTCAACCGAATTTAAGAGAAGGGAAGGTATTATGCTTCGCTCATGGCTTTAACATTCACTTCGGTCAAATTGTTCCCCCCGAAACCGTGGATGTGGTGATGATCGCCCCTAAAGGCCCCGGCCATTTAGTGCGCCGTACCTACGAACAAGGGGAAGGGGTTCCCTGTTTATTCGCCGTTTATCAAGATGCCAGTGAACAAGCTCGCGATCGCGCCATGGCCTATGCCAAGGGAATCGGTGGCACCCGCGCCGGTATCCTCGAAACCACCTTTAGAGAAGAAACAGAAACGGATTTATTTGGGGAACAGGTCGTTCTTTGCGGTGGTTTATCTGCTCTGATCAAATCAGGGTTTGAAACCTTAGTGAACGCTGGTTATCAGCCAGAATTGGCCTATTTTGAATGCCTCCACGAAGTCAAATTGATTGTGGATTTGATTGTGGAGGGGGGACTGGCTAAAATGCGGGATAGTATTTCTAACACCGCAGAGTATGGAGACTTAACCCGAGGTCCTCGTATCGTTACCGATGAAACTCGCGCCGAGATGAAACAAATTCTTAGCGAAATTCAATCTGGTCAATTTGCACGGGAATTTGTCTTAGAAAACCAATCCGGTAAACCCGGATTTACCGCCATGCGTCGTCAAGAAGCTGAACACCGTATCGAAGAAGTGGGCAAAGATTTACGGGCAATGTTTAGTTGGTTAAAAGAGTAACCGATTCCCCTGACATCCTCCCCAATAGGAGTTTAACCGATGAATGAACCATCTACCGTTACTTACCCCACAGCAGACATCCTTAAACGCATTGAGGACAAGTTAGATAGCAACCATAAGGAGCTATCCAAAAAGATTGATAAGCAATCAGAAGAAATAGGAGACATCAAGGTAGAACTAGTCGAAATCAAGGCAGAAGTTAAAAATCTGAATAAAGATGTCACGGATTTAAAAGGATCGACTAAAGCACAAATCTGGACATTGATTGGGATCTTGGCTACTGCAATTCTAGGTTTAGGAGCAGCAGTGATTAGATTCTTTGCTGTCACAAATCCTTAACCCTTTTTGTGATCTAGGGTGGCCACGATGCCACCCTTTTAAGCAGAGCGAAGGACGGGGTTTCTACCCAGTTTTTCGATGATGGCGATCGCTTCGTGAACTCTAGATCGGAAATCGTTTCAACAAAACAATGGCTTCTTTGGCAGTTGTGATCAAAGAACCAGAAATGCCTGGGGTTTGGGGGATTTGCCAGAGTAGGTCAATGGTTCGTCTCAGCAAACGGACTAAATCTCCTTCGTCTAAACTGGTATTTTCACAGAGTTCTTGCCAGTCTCCTCCCAAAGCCCATTGTTCCACTAATCCCATTAATTCTAACTCTAACCACACCGGAATGGTAATTTGATACCGTCGTTGGGTTTGATTCAATAACCGACGCATTTCTCCAATACTCACCCCCTGTTCTGGAGACTCTCTAAACAGACTTAAGACTTCTGGGGAGGGTAAATAATTGGTCCAAGTATCGGGCCGTAAGGTTTCGGTAATAATGGCACTGACCGCGGCCGCTAATTGATGGGGTTCAAGATGATTTAAAATCCCCGACATAAACACCAATGCTAACCATAACTCGTTTTCCCCGCGCATCGTTGCTGCTGCTTGACCCAAGGCCGTCGGAGTATAGTTATCTAACGCCTCAAACTCTCGTAAAATTTCAATTAAATTGAGAAATTCTTGCCAGTAATAAGATTGATTGGATTGTAATTTTTGAAACTTAATTTGTCGGTTATGAAGTTGTTCGCGTAATTCTAAACGTCGATGATGGGACTTTAATAATCGTTTAAAATTCTGGCTTTGGGTTAAGGGATGATGGTTTAATAATTCTTGAACATTATCAATGCGTTTTTCCTGTTCAATCACTTCTGGCGGGATAATTCTCCCAAAGGCGCGATCGCTCATTTGTTGCGTGATTTTTTGGCAGGTTTCATCTCCTTTGGGACCTCTCCCTAAAGATAATTTTCTGAGATCCGGAAGGGACAAATTGTCCACAAAAGATAGGGGTAAGGATGCCCCATAAAAATCGACAATATCCCCTCGTTTAACTAAATACCAGTAATTATTATCCCCTAAACACAACAAATCAAAACTTTGCCCCGACCCAGGAACCATGGCCACAATTACGGCTAGTTGAGGAGTGGAAGTCCTTAAGCGTTTACCTTTAATATAAACTAAATCCCCAATATTTAATTGACTTAATTGACCTGATATTTCCTTTTTACGCTGTTCTTCTGCTTGATCTTCGAGAATTTTTAGCAGTCGTTTTTCTTCTTTCAAGCGGGCATTTAATTTTTCATAGGCTAAGATATCTTTTTCTTGCAACCCCCCCAATTCTATATCCAGTTTCGCTAATTCTGTGCTTAAACTAGCGATGGCTTGTTGTTGGGGTTCTAGTTTCAATTGGGCTAAATATTCAGCAAAACTTCTTTCTAAGAGGTTTTTAGCTTCTTTTAGGGTGTGTTTTTGCAGTAGATTTAAGACCATGCCATAGGAAGGGGTAAAGCAACTCCGCAACGGTTCTGATTCTGCGGTGGCTAAATAAGCCGCTTCTGTTGCCCCTTCAAAGGGGGTTTGTATGGTGACCACATAGCCCACCTCATCCATTCCCCTTCGTCCAGCCCGTCCGGCAATTTGTAGGAATTCTGAAGGGGTTAACATACTGTGGCCAGTGTCTGTTCGTTTGGACAAAGCCGAGATAACGGTGGTTCTGGCGGGCATATTGATGCCGGCGGATAGGGTAGCCGTGGCAAAGACGACTTTGACTAACCCCACTTCAAATAGTTGTTCGACTAATTCTTTCCACAGGGGAAGAATGCCGGCATGGTGTGCCGCAATACCTCTGGTTAAGGGTTCGAGTTGTTCCCCTCGCACCAATTGACACAGATCGGCTAAAATCTGGAATAAATGGGCTTTGCTCTCTTCATCTTCTGCTAAATAGGAGAAGAGAGGGGACTGGGGGGAAAGGGTGTTTAAAAAGTCTTGGAGGGGGTCATATAAAGGGGGGTTTTCTGTGGCCACTGCCTTAAGAAGACTTTCTTGTAAGTTCGGGTTCTCCCCTAAAAAGAAGGTCAGTAGGTTGTATTGTAGGGCGTGTGCCTCTTCGGAAGAGACAAGAACGATTCCCTCTAGTTTCTGGACGGCGCGATCGCATTCTCGACGGCTAAAGATAACATAAATGGCGGGTAAGAGGTCTTTTTCGTAAAGTTGTTCGATCACTGTCGTTGGGGTGGGGCAATCACTCCGTTTCACCCGTTTGCGTTTGTTACGGTTTCCTTTGGGTTTGAGGCGAGGGTTAAGGGCGGTTTGTTTTTGGTTGAGAAGGGGATAGATGCCGTTTTTTTGACTGAAATAGAAGCGTAGGGGAACGGGACGAAAATCAGAGTTAATGAGTTCGCACAGACTAACAGGGGTTTGTGTCGGCTCAACGTTGGGGGCTGTTTTTCGGACTTGGTTGATCCACTCGGTTAATTCTTCTGGGTTACCAATGGTTGCAGAGAGGGCTACTAATTGAATGGTGGGGGGACAATAAATGATCGATTCTTCCCAAACCGTTCCTCGTCCTCGATTACTGATATAGTGGCATTCGTCTAAGATAACGGTGGCTACGTTTTCTAAGGAGGTTCCCACTTGACCAATAGGCGTCTCGTACAGCATATTGCGGAAAATTTCTGTGGTCATGATCACGATGGAGGCGTTGGCGTTGACCACCGTATCTCCTGTAATTAAGCCCACCCTTTCGTCTTTTTCCTCGGGGGCAAATTTATCTTGGAAGTCTCGGAATTTTTGATTGGATAAGGCTTTGAGGGGTGTGGTATAGAAGACCCTCTGACCTAAGTTTAGGGCCCGATAGATGGCAAATTCCCCAATCACTGTTTTTCCTGAACCAGTCGGGGCGCAGACTACTACAGACTTTCCCTGATTCAATGCAGCGAGTGCCTCCTCTTGAAAGGGGTCAAGTTGAAAGGGGAATAGTTCTTGAATATTGAGTTTAGAAGCGGTTATTGATTGTTTCACTCAAGGTCACACATTAATCTATCTAAGGATCGCACCTTATTTCTATTTTAAAGGAAAAAGCTACGGGTTACTAACTTATCCATTAATTGTTCTTTTTCCTAGTCAACAATTACGTTGGGGTACTAATGATAACAATTTTTGGCCAGGATCAGGGTCATAACTTGCAAAAAATTTAATTTTACTTTACAATTGATCTAGAAATTAAACCCATCAATAACCATTGAGATTGTGTTGAAAAAATAAATAACTGTCATTGACATTAGTTCATAAGTGTTTTTGTAAATCCCTATCACTATACCTGCAAACAAGTAACCATTAAGAGATAGTTAAACATGGCAACCAAGAAAAAAGTAGATACCGTACGTCATTACCTTCAGTCTATTGGTAAAACCCCTTTACTCTCAAGCAGTGAAGAAATCAAACTCGCTGAAGAAATCCAAGCGATGTTACCCCTATTAGAGAAGGAAGAATTAACCCCCGAAAAGGAAAAAATTGTCTATAAAGGACAAAAAGCTAGGGACAAAATGATCCAGGCTAATTTGCGTCTGGTGGTGTCTATTGCCAAGAAATACCTGAATTCTGGACTCTCTTTATTAGATTTAATTCAGGAAGGAAGTTTAGGGTTAATTCGCGGAGTAGAAAAATTTGATCCCGCTCGAGGATATAAGTTTTCTACCTATGCCTATTGGTGGATTAGACAAGGAATTACCCGAGCGATCGCAGAACAAAGTCGTACCATTCGTCTTCCTATCCATATTAACGAAAACCTCAACAAATACCGTAAATCCATTCGAGAATTGACCTTAAAATTGGGTAGAAAACCCACACAAAAAGAGATAGCCGAAAATATGGAAATCTCTGTCGATAAGTTACAATTTTTGCAACAAGCAGCCTTTAGAACTAAGTCTCGCAGTTTGAATATTGTTATCGACGAAAATAACACCGAGTTAGGACAATTATTACCGGATGAAGATAGTGTTTCTCCGAGTGATTTTGTCAAACATGAAGAGAAAGTTTCTCAAATTAATCGTATGTTAGAGAGTCTCTCTCCTCGACAAAAAGAAGTGATTATTTTACGTTTTGGCTTGCGAGATGGCAAACAAATGAGTTATAAAGCTATTGGAGAACAATGTGGAATCAGTCATGAAAGGGCCCGTCAAATTTACAGTCGTGCCTTAAGAATTTTACGCAAACAAACAGAGAAAATAGACAGAATTGCGGGTTAAATAGGGAAATGTTTTATCATATTTTTGGGGAGAAAGTCAATAATATGATATAATCCGTCAAGGTTATTTTCTCCCTAAACATTTCCTATGGTTTTCCTGCCCTTTGAAGCCCAAAAGTTAACCGAAAAAACATCCATTGATTTAGTTAATCGCATTAAGTTTGAGGATATCTCTACGCCTTTATCCCCCAAATCTATTAGTACCAGTTATGTGCGCTGGGGAGAAGGGAATTCACCAATTTTATTAATTCATGGGTTCGATAGTTCTCTATTAGAATTTCGTCGTCTATTGCCTATCTTATCGCAACAGCATCGAACTTGGGCAGTGGACTTATTAGGATTTGGCTTTACTAAAAGAAACAGTGAGCTATTATTTAGTCCTGACACCATTAAGACCCATTTATACTATACTTGGAAAACTTTAATAGAGCAACCTGTTACTTTAGTCGGTGCCTCTATGGGAGGAGCAACCGCCATTGATTTTACGTTAACCTATCCCGAAGCGGTTAGCAAGTTAGTGTTAATTGATAGTGCGGGGTTAGCTGCACCTCCCAAAATAGGAAAATTAATGTTTCCCCCGTTTGACTATTTAGCAACGGCATTTTTACGTAATCTTAAGGTAAGACAAAAGATTAGTGAATCTGCTTATTACGATAAAAGTTTTGCCAATAAAGATGCACAACTTTGTGCTGCTTTACATCTTCAGTGTGAAAGATGGAGTCAAGCATTAATTTCTTTTACCAAAAGTGGGGGGTATGGTTCCTTTAAACAAAAAATTATCAATCTTAAGCAACCCACCACCATTATTTGGGGAGAAAATGACAAAATTTTAGGCACAAAAGATGCAGATAAATTTAAGGAATTAATGCCTAATAGTCAATTAATTTGGATTCCTCAATGTGGTCATGTTCCCCATTTAGAAAAAGCAGAATTAACCGCGAAAGCGATTATTAATTAAATGGGGAGGTTCCCAGTCTTCACAACTGATTGCTTCCTCCGTGAAGGCTTTATAAGGATGAATAGTACACTTTAAACAAGTTTCTCCTGTATAAAAAGAACAGCGATTGCAAGGAATTTGATGCAACTTTTTGAGGTAAAAAAATCCATCTTGAATGGCAAAGAAAATTGCACAAAAAAACCACAATAAAACCAACCAAATAAGTAACGGACAAATCCAGCCCATTTGGGTCATAATAACTTTATGCAAGGCCATAATCAAGCTCTATAAAACACCAACAAGAATGGCAACTGAAATCCCTGTGATTTCACAAGTTACGAAGAAACGACTTCCTGTTTTTTCTTTCCTGTTTCTTTTTCTAAACTGTGCCAAAAATTAGTAATTTTCTCACTCACCCATTCGGAATTGAGATAATGAAAAAAATGTCTTCCTTGAGAACATTCCCATAGCACATCCCCTGATTTTAACCAAGGTTTCCAAGCATTTAACTGATAAGTGGAAATGACGAGATCATCTCGACTCCCTCCAATAAATAAAGGTACCGAAACTAATTGAGGTGTGACACTCACTTGTTCAACTAAGGTATTAGGAGAAGGAGATGATAATAAATCTTGTTCTAGAAGATAAACGAATAATTCGCTTTTAAAAGGACATTGACGACCAAACAAACTATAAACCATTTGGGTTAAGATAGTGTGGCGGTCGCAGGGTAATGTCTTTAACATGGCATAATAATGACTCTGCCAATCCACCCCTAAATTAGCCCCCACTGATAACAAGGTCAAAGACTTAACTCTCTCAGGATGATGTTGTGCGTAGAGCATCCCTAACCAACCACTGGTACTATGACCAATCAAATGTACGGGTTCTTTTTGTTGTTTTAGATAATCGTGTAACAACACAAAAGCAGTATCAAGGGTAACGGGTTCATCGGGAGTTTGACTATATTCCCATAAAGCGACGGCATGATTTTGAGATAACTGACTAATCAGAGGACGGTTAAACCGTTGTAGAATGGGATTGACGCTTAACCATAAAGCAGTGGGAACAGAAGACATAAAAACTCCAAAGTAAGAAAATTTAAGGCACAATTAAGATAGATTTCAAGCAGGAAAGTTAAGCGGATGTCCATTGAGTGTTGTCAGAGAACGCCTTAGACACCCCATAACTCCTTAGAAGAGATTAAGTGTAATACGCCAATAACAAAAAAGGAATTACTATCAATAACTTCTTCTTCCTGTCCTACCCCAAAACCTAACGTGGCTAAGTGAGGTAATAAGATTAACCCCTGTTCTCCCATCGGTAAATCGGGAGAATAGGTTGAAAGTTCAAACAAAGTGAATGCAACCGCCCAAAACGTGATTAAAGCAGCGTGAGCAACCATAAATAACCCTGATTTTTCAGCAAATATGGCATTTCCTGCCCACCAGTCATACTTGACTGTCGAATTTCCGTAAGTTTGCATGATGACTTTTATGGACTAACATAATCAACACTTATTGCTATTTATTATCAATAAGCTCACTGTTTAGATTACAGTAATTAGCAATAAAAGAATATTAAAAATTGTTTAATTTTTTGAATGTCAACGCGCTAAATCTATAGCAGTACAAAAACTTAGGTTTATTTACTTAATCACGGGTTTGATTTTCGATTAAGTAATTATACGGTGTTATGTTTCAGTATTTTTGTGGGTATGTTCAAATTAGTTGCACATCTAAATGAGTTACACATCTTGTTTCTGAATTTTTGTGCATTAAGGAAAATCGACTATTTTGGAAATTGAGGTTCTATTTATGAGTACGTTGACCACACTTACTTCTGAAACTTCAACAACTTATGAGGTTATTGATACTGCTGAGTTAGAGAGAATTCGAGTTCAACATAGTTGGATTAGTGAACCTATTTATAAGGCTAGTAATATTGTTAAAAATCTACCGTTTTTTGACTGGTTAGAACAACTAAAATCCCCTCAAGAATTTAAACCAGTTGCCGTGCAATTATATTATCATTCAGCTACTTTCCCTAAAGTGATGGGGTTAATGTTAGGACTAACCTCATTAAAAGAAAATCCGATGATGCCTTTCTATGCTAAACACGCTTTTGGAGAAGCTGATCATCATCAAATGTTAATGGAATGGATGCTGAAACACAAAATCCTACAGCAGTCTCAAGACATAGATAATATCATTCCTACACTGGAAACTAATGCTTGTATCAATTTAGCTTATCAACTAGCCATTGAACAAGATCGGGCAAAATGGCTGGTCACGATCAATAGTGGAATTGAGCGATGCTCCAACGACTTTTTTAAAGCTGTTGCCCCAAAAATGTATCAACTGGGTGTAGGCGATCCCTATTTTGATATTCATGTTGAAGCCGATGAACACCACAGTATTATGGGAATGGATTATCTCGAACCGCTTGATCCTCAATCCCCACTAGCTCAGTCATTAATTGCTAAAGCGTTAGAAGGAATTAGTCTTTGGGCAGGAATGCTACATTCTTGGATTGGGATGGATTTCATTCCTCACTTTGATTTAGATGGTTCTTTGAAACATCGAATTCGTTAATGACTGATGTTTTTATATGGTGGGAGAAATCCCCCCATACTCCCCTTGTTCTGTTTTGGACTAACTATATAATTGTTTTGCTAATTGAACATGAAGGGTATGACTGGCTTTATAGGCCAAAAAATGGGCTTGGGGAATAGTTCCCAATAAACTTAAATCCCCAATTAAATCTAACAGTTTATGGCGTACCGGTTCATTATCAAAGCGTAACGGGGGATTGAGCCAACCGGAGTGATCGCAGACTAAAGCATTGTCTAAACTCCCCCCTTTAATTAATCCAGCTTGTTTCAGTTGTTCGATTTGATCGGCAAAGCCAAAGGTTCGGGCCGGAGCAATAAATTCTTGAAAGGGTTCTTGTTGCGGGTTCCAACTCACCCACTGATTAGCGATCGCGTCATAAGGAAAATCAATACCATAGGTAAAACGGGTTTCTGGGGCAGGAATAGCAGCCACAAACGCATCACCATCCCTCACCCATACGGGTTCGCCTATAGGGCTTCCTATGGTCATTTTAGAAGGAGTCAGCCCCGATGCTAAGAGAGCATCTACCCAATTTTTAGCCGAACCATCCAATAAAGGAACTTCTGGCCCATCGATTTCAATACAAGCGTTTTCGATGCCACATCCCGTTAAAGCGGCCAGTAAATGTTCTACGGTGCGAACCGTCGCCCCCTCCCCGATTAATTCGGTGGATAATAGGGTTTGATTCACCGCCGAAACCGTAGCCCGAATGATAGGCTTTTCCGGTAAATCAACCCGAACAAAATAACGGCCTCGTTGCTCATGGTTAGGCAATACGGTAACTTGAGTGTTGGCCCCAGAATGTAGGCCAACCCCTGACACTGTAAACGCTTTTTCTCTGGTGAATGCCATCGTAACCTCCGTTAAAATCTTTCCCCAATACCAAAATGAATTTGAGAATCTCCCTCATCATTGATCCCTAAATCAACCCGAATGGGACCAACAGGAGATTGTATTCTCACCCCCAGGCCATAACCATAACCGTCACTGGGTAATCCGCGCACCACCCCAGGAATACCCCGAACCGACCGTTGAGATTTAATAGTTGTACCATAATCAAAGAACAGAGCCGCCCCAACGGCGGGAATAATGGGAAAGCGGTACTCAGCCGTCGCTTGAAAATAACTTCGTCCGTTACCCACTTCCCCTTCTCGGTAACCCCGTACCGAGTTACTACCCCCCACTACAAAGGCTTCATAAGGGGGTAAATCTTCTAAAACGGTTCCCGCTTGTACATTAAACGCTAACGCCTGGGGTTTGGGTTGATCGTCTTCAATAAACCCTAAATCGATGAAATCTACAGGAATATAGTAACTATAATTTCCTCGCAAACGGGTAAAAGCAATACTCCCTTTACCCACCGGAAGGGTTTGTTCTACCCCTAAACGAATCACATAACCACTGGTGGGACGTAAGGGGTTATTACGAAAATCTTGAGCCGCCGCAAAGGTAAGGGTCAATAAGTCGTCCCGGCCCGAATCACTAAAGGCCAGGGGTTGTTCAGGAAACCCATTCAGAGGGGCAGATAATGGAGCAATATCCCCATCGGCGTTTTCGATTTGTACCCGTTGATAGTTAATGCCGGCGGTGAGTCGCCAGTCTGGTTTGGTAAAGGGATTATCCGCTAAAGGACGAGCAAAGGAAACCCCACCTCCTGTACGAATAACCCGGGGACTGTCAAAACCGTTGAGGGTTCTAATGGAAGAATCATCCCCATCAAAGACAAGGGAAATGGTTCGACGACGGAACCCGTTGACGGTATAAGCGGTACGATAGGGATCACCAGCGATCCAAGGATCGGTAAAACTGACATCCAGGAGGAGTTCTCTTTCCCCAACTTGCACTTCACCCCCGATGGTTTGGCCGTTCCCCCCTAGGTTCTGTTCTTGGTAACTAATGGTTCCAAACAGTCCACTACTGGAACTAATCCCTGTTCCTGCGGCCAGTGAGCCGGTGTTTCCTTCCACTACGTCCACGTTAACAATCACTTCTCTGGGGTCTTCCCCTGGACTAAAGGAGATGCGGACATCTTCAAACAGTCCTAAGCCAAAAATCCGTTGTAGGTCAAATTGGGCGGTTCTGCGGTTAAAGACTTCTCCTGGTTCTAACTGCATTTCACGGGTAACGATGAAGTTGCGGGTTCTACCGTCTACCGGTTCATCTTCGGCATCAAAGAAGCGAACTTGTATATCTTCGATTACCCCCTCAGCAATCACTAAGGTCACAATTCCATCGTCGCTGACTTCTGGGGAACCAATGACTTGTGCGAGGTCGAACCCTTGTTCGGCGTACCATTCGTTAATAGCTTTGATGCCTTCTTGAAGATCCCGCAGGTTCAGGGTTTTACCGTATTGTTCCCCAAAAATTTCTTGCACTGTTTCAGGGGGAAGGGCGCGTTTATCTTCAATGTTGGGGACGGTACTCACCACCACTTGCTCTAAAATGGGGTTGACTTCTACGGCGTAAGTAATTCTGACCCCTAAAGGGGTGTCAGCAGGGGTGACTTCCACGTTAGCGAAGTAACCGGTGGCGTAAATGGCGTTTACGTCTTCTTGCAGTTGAGAACGGGTAGCGGTTCGCCCAGGTCGAGTTTGAATGGTGTTGTAAACTAAGTCTTCTAATTCGGGATCAGCCCCTTCAACCACCACTTCCACCACTAAAACTCTGGGTTCTTCCTCAGTGGTTTCTGTTGCTTCGGTTTCGGGTTGGGGGGTCGGAATGACTTCAGGGACCGGAACCACCGGAGTCTCATCTTCAGTGTCCCTCGGTGGAGTGGTTTGTTGGGCGGTTTCTGGCTGAGGAGTTGATTCGGCTGCGATCGCTTTGTCTAAGTTGGTTTCTAAGGATGATTGATCCTCACCAGATGAGTCTGGTGAGATGGCTGTCGCTGACTCAGACGACTTGTTCGAGGTTGATATCGCTTCTTCTTTAAGGGTAGACACCCGAGGATAAGGGTCAACTGTTTCTGAGGAATCAGTTAATGGGGAATCTGAGGGGATAAAATCATTAGACTCCACCGTAACCACTGAGGCAGTTTCTTCGATGGTAGACACCGAAGGATAAGGCTCAACGGTGCTAGGAGACTCCTCTAACCAGGGATCTTGAATAACAGCATAATTCAATACGCTTGCTTCTGGGTCCTTGACTGACTCTAGGGACTTCTCAGAGGAAGATAAGGCTTCTTGCATAGCAGAAACTTTGGGGTAAGGCTCAACGGGGGTTGAAGACTTATCAGCCCATGATTCTGTAGTGACAGAGTCCAAAAACTCGAGATTGGTCGCTTCTGAGTCTTGGATACTAGCGACTGACGGGACATTTTGCCCCCTTATGGGTTTTTCTATCACCCATACGGTTGTTGTTGTCAGAATAATCCCCAACAAGGGAGGAAAATGTAACTTTTTGCTCTGGTTTGACACGTCCACACACCCAATCAAGCTATAGCGTTTTTACTGTTATCCGTTGCCTAGGTTAACTTAACTGATAGCTAACAGCTTGTCTAACAGCCGAGCCATATTACCCGTTATTTTGACTCTCACTGTAACAAATTGTTCCAATCAGAGTTGGGAGTTCGGAGTCACAAACCCGCCGTTAATTGCTCAGGCAATATAACGGGGGCTTGATTAAAAGCCCGTGATGTGACCAGTTCCCTAGAAATTCTAGGAGCCGTTATCTAGTTCAAGACACCTCTAGGTGCGTGCCAGCTTAGGGCAACTGTCGTCTAATTTTAAACATCTTTAAACGG
>JAAUYH010182582.1_pt1 | contig 34108 bp, 31 predicted proteins | sample 7278061 | NCBI WGS metagenome assembly JAAUYH01 (sample SAMN14350203, study PRJNA611818) | marine sediment metagenome | isolation source: surface marine sediment (0.6m) | place: French Polynesia: Moorea | collected 2018-08 | reverse complement strand
GCACGCGCGGCTTCGGCCTTGGCCTCGGTCGAAACCGTGCCGATCACTTCGGCGCCGATATGCTTGAGCCATTGCACCAACAGGAGGCCGGTCGCCCCCGCTGCGGCAAAGTCGAAGCGGGCTGGCCGGTGCTGGTGCATGCCGCAGCGGGGGCGACCGGCCTCCTGTTGGTGCAATGGCTCAAGCATATCGGCGCCGAAGTGATCGGCACGGTTTCGACCGAGGCCAAGGCCGAAGCCGCGCGTGCTGCTGGAGCGCATCATGTTATCTTCTACAAGGAAGAGGACACCGCAGCGCGGACGCGTGAAATAACGGGCGGCGACGGGGTTCGGGTCACATTCGACGGCATCGGTCGCTCGACCTGGGAAACCTCGCTTGATGCAACCGGCAAGCGCGGGCTCATCATCAACTACGGTAACGCCGATGCGCCGGTGGGCGAAGTCGATGTTGGCGTACTCGCATTGAAGGGCTCACTCTACAACACCCGCCCGATGCTGTTTCACTACTATGAGGATCCGCAGGATCGTGCCGCCGGTGCTGCACGCGTTTGGGAGATGTTCGACAAAGGCGCACTGTCGGTCACTATCGGCCAAACCTACGCCCTGACGGATGCGGCCCAGGCCCATCGCGACCTGCAAGGCGGCAAGACCACCGGTTCCACGGTGCTGCTACCGTGACTAGAATTGCGCCTATGCAGGTGGAGGACCTGCCGGAAGCGACCCGCGAAGCGCTGGAATACGCGCAAGGGATCATGGGATTTGCGCCCAACGATGTGTTGACGATGGCCCATTGGCCGGAACTGCTCGAAGCAATGGAGCAGCTGGTCTCGACAATCTACCGACCGGGCGAGCTGGACCCGGCGTTAAAGCGAATGATCGCCACCATCACAAGCGGGGCTGCAGGGTGTCGCTACTGCCAGGCCCATACCGCCCACGGGGCGGTGCAAATGGCCGGCGGCGATGCTGCGAAGATCGCAAAGGTCTGGGAGTTTCGAACCGACCCGATGTTCAGCGATGCGGAGCGCGCTGCCCTGGACCTTGCCCTAGCGGCAGGCACGCAGCCCAACGCCGCCACCGACGAGCACTTTCGCGAATTGGAGAAGCACTTCTCCCGGCGCCAGATCATGGAAATCATGGGTGTGATCGGCCTGTTTGGCTTTCTCAACCGCTGGAACGATACGCTCGCGACCGAACTGGAGGACAAGCCGTTCGAGTTTGCATCAGAGACGCTGCCAGGCGATGTCTGGGAGCCGGGACGACACAGGCCCGGCTAGGATTTCCAGGCTGCTCCACCCACCCAGTCACCCGCAACGCCGCGGAATTCGCTTGCCGAAATCGACTGCCACACGCCCACGACAAAGTACGGATCGGCTTCAAACTTGGAACGCGCTTCGGCTTCGTCTTCGGCCTTGATTACCAGCATTGAACCGATAGTCTCGGCCCCGCGTTTGAGCGGGCCGGCAACGGCATAGTCCTCGATATTCGCCTCGACGTGGTCGAGATGCGCGGTGAGGTGCATCTCGCGCAGCCGCGCGCCATGCTCTCCATCGCGGCAATAGAAGGCGAATAACGGCACTAGGGCTCCTGTTGCGGCGGCGTGAACACGGTGGGATCGATTGTTTCGCCAATGACCAACTCATCCCAAAACACCGTATTGCTGATTACCCCATCATACAACAACGTCACCGAGCGCGCCTGCACCCAACCGCTATCGGGCAGGCGAATGAAATCGCCATAAATCCGCTCATGAAATCCGCGCGGGCTGTCGAACGCCATATAGCGGATGAAGCCGCTTTCGCCTTCGAACCCGAAAAGGGTCTCCTGACCAGCAGGATCAGTGATCCGGACCATGGCTACCCCATGGCCGCCGATCGTTCGCGGTGGCATGGAGGTGAGGTCAAATCCCTCATCGAGCGCCGAACGGATTATGCCAAATCCGAAATTATTGGCCCAGTAGGCATCCGCTTCCGCCTTGGGCATGATGCCGTCTTGAGTCCAGGTCGTCTCGCCATCATAGCCGACCTCGAACGACACGTTTCCTTGTCGCTTCGCCACGATACGGACCTTGCCATCCGCTCCGTGGGCCTTAGTGCGCCCGCGCTCAAACTCGCGCCACATGCGGTAGTCGTCTGCATAGGAACGCACCTTGCCGGTGGCCGGGTCGAAGAAGGTTGCGGAACCCACCAATTGCAGCGTTCCCGGATCGAGGAAGATATTGCCGCCATGCGCCGCAATTCCGCGCTCCACAACGCCTCGCGGCGAGAGTGGCGTTTCCGAGCGGGCCGGATAGAGCGCAAGAAGCAGCGGCGCCATCAACCCGATGGCCCAGCGAATAATCATGGACCTACCTCCACAAGTTCGACCAATTCACCTCCTGCTCCGGTCGCAGTGGCGGAGCGGCGACCTTCGTAGAGTGCGCCGCTGCGGCTTGTCGGCGGGGCGATCCAATCGACATTGCAGGCATCGAGATCGCCCACCGCCAGGCTGACCAACGCATTACCGGGTGGTAGCATGCCTTCATGTCGCGGGCGCTCGGTAGCCGCAGCTGGATAATCGTCGACTTCGACAATCGGCATCCGTTCATGCTGGACCATGGTGATCGTGGTCTGCTTATCGGCGGGCAGGCCGAAGGCATTGTTGATCATGGAATAAGGCAATGTGTAATCCGTGCCGCGCGTCAGCCCGATCCTGTCGCGATACCAAGCGACGCTGGTTTCGCGGTCTGGCGTGGCGAGTACGACGATGAAGATACGATCGACCGCCGAACTGGCGCGCGGCAAATCGGTGCCCGGCATGTCGTTCAGGACTTGGTTGAGATAGACCATCTCTTGCCCGATCCCGAGCACCTGCATCGGAATGAAGGCCGGCTCGATATTCTCGAGCTTCTTGGGCGGGCCGACGATTTTGAAACCGGCGTCCTCGACCAACTCCGGCCAGTGCCAGACATCTTCTACGGTGCACTCAAACGCTGCCCAGCCATAGGAACGCGTTGGCTGGAATTCTTGATGATCGGGCTGTTCGACAAGGCGGAACCAGCAGGGTTCACCGCTTGTGGGGCGGAGGATGGCGTAGGGAGAGCCAGCGTTGCCGCCGCACCCCCAGCTCGCCGCCAGATCTACGGGAATCTCTCCTTGTTCGAGCTGTTCCAAACCCAGACAGTCGCGATATCCGCGCAAGGCCCTCTCGAGATCGGGCACGGTCGACAGACCTCCCAGGATCGTGCCGTGGGCGATCCTCATTTGCCGAACTCCGGCTTTCGCTTCTCTACGAATGCTGTCGTGCCCTCGAGGAAATCGGGACAGGTGAATGCCTCGCCGAAGATGCGCAAGGTTTCTGCATCGTCCTCGGTCTGTCCGTCGAGCACGCGGCGAACGAATTGCTTGGTCTCCCGGATCGAGTGTGGGCTGGCGGCGAGAAGTTCCTCGATCAGGGCATCAGGCTTTTCGGTGATCTCCTCGATCAAGCCGATTTGTTGCGCTTCCACCGCGACGATCAGCATGCCCGTGTAGAGCATCCTTTTGGCCTGCCCCGGTCCGACCAGATCGACCAGCAGCTTCACATCGTGCAGCGGATAGACAAGGCCAAGCTTCGCTGGCGTTATCCCGAAGCGGACGCGGACGCTGGTGGCCACCCGGAGATCGCAAGCGAGCGCGATCCCGCAGCCGCCTCCGATACAATCGCCGTCGATTATGGCTATGGTCGGCAGCGGGAGGCGCGCCAATTGGTACTGCACCCGGTTGATCGCCGCTTGGTTGCGCGCACGCCAGTCGGCATCGTCCTTGTTGGCGAGCAGCTCAGCGATATCGGCACCGGCACAAAACGCGCCCGCTTTCTCGGCAGCGCGGATCACGAGCAACCGCACGCCCTCGGTCTCGCAAGCCTGCCGCATCAGATCAGGCATCGCTTCCCACATCGCCATGTTGAAGGCGTTGCGCTTGTCTGCTCGGTCGATCAGCAGGTGCGCGACCGGGCCTTCGATATCCAATCGCAGGGTCAAGCAGGATTCTCCGCCATGAAGTGATCGGCAATCGCCTTGCGCGTTGTCACCCACACACGGTCGTGCGCGCGGACATGCTTGAAGAATTCTTCCAGCGCCCAAATCCGGCCGGGTCTGCCGATGATGCGCAGATGCAGGCCAAGGCTCATCATCTTCGGATTGCCCTCCTCCCCCTCGCGATAGACCTGGTCGAAATTCGCCCTGGCATAGTCGAGCCATTGATGCGGCGTCAGCGCCGGGTCGGTCCACATCTTCATGTCGTTGTTGTCGAGTTGGTAGGGCACGATGCACATCGGCTTGCCGGGAATGGTCTCGCGATCCCAGTACGGCACGTCGCCGCTGTAGTCGTCCATGTGATAGGTGAACCCCTCTTCCGAGAGGAGCCGTCTCGTGTTGTCGGTGAGCAAGTAGCGCGACAGCCAGCCATAGGGGCGAACGCCGCAGGTCTTTTCGATGCTGGTCACCGCCTTGCGGATGAATTCGCGCTCTTGATCTTCGTCCATCTTGAACTGGTGCACCCAGCGCCAGCCGTGGCTGACCGGTTCGTGGCCCAGTTCGACAATGGCTTCGGCAATTTCCGGGTGGTTTTCGAGGCTCAGTGCCGCCACAGTCCAGCTGGCCATGATATCGTATTGCTTGAGCAGTTTGACGATCCGCGGGGCGCCTGCCTTGATCCCATAGAGGTAATTGGATTCGTTCGAATAATTTCGCAACTTCGACTTCACGAAAACGCCCAGTTCGTCGACCGGCTCCATCCCGCGATCGCCGCGCGCGATGGTCATTTCGCTGCCTTCTTCGACATTGACGACGACGCTCAGCGCCATCTTGGCGTTGTCGGGCAGGTCCATTCTCTCTTCGGTCAACGGCATCAGTGCATTTCCTCCCCGCCCGACACATTCAACGCTTCACCGGTAACGTAGAAAGCCTCGTCGCTCGCGAGCCACAGGCAAGCCGCTGCGGTGTCGCTTGGCAGGCCGGGGCGACCCATCGGGTTCTTGGCGCTCATATTGGCGAGGTAATCCTCGACCGTGTCGAAGCCGAGCAGTTTGGAGAAATACTCGTTCTGCTTCGCGCCCAGCCCGGTGGTCACGTGGTTCGGGCACACCGCATTGACGGTGATCCCGTGTGCGCCAAGCTCGACCGCCGATGCGCGGGTCAATCCCACCATGCCGTGCTTCGATGACACGTAGGCGGGCAAGTGCGGGAAGCCGGTCTTGGCCGCCTGCGAAGCAATGTTGATGATCCGTCCGCCCCGCCCTTTCTCGACCATCGCACGCGCAGCCGCTTGCGTCCCGTAGAACGCACCCGACAGGTTCACGGCGATCACTTGGTCCCATTCGTCGGCGGTATCGACCTCGAGCAGCGGCTTCATCTTAAAGCCGATCCCGGCATTGTTGACGAACACGTCCACGCCGCCGAAGTGCTCCTGAGCTGCAGCGACGAGCGCTTGACACTGATCGGCCTGTGACACGTCGCAGGCCACAGTCGCGACCTTTGCCCCGCGACTGCGTAGCTCTTCCGCGACAGCATCCGCTTCGGCGTCGATCGTAAGGTCCGAAACGATGCAATTGCCCCCCTCATCGGCGAATGCCTGAAGGATGCCCTGACCCAGCCCCTTGTGTTTGCCCGATCCGGTGACGACGATGGTCTTGCCGGTGAACTTGCCCACTTCAAAGATCCTCGGTCAGGATGAATTGCGGGCCGTCGGCGTAGTCCTGAAACGGGGCGGCCTTGGCCTGGAATTCCGGATCCGACACATCAGCGACGAAAGCGTCCATGTCGGTAATGTCGAGCACTTCGAAATAGGCATAGGGCGGCGGTGTATCGGGATCCCCGAACAGCCCGGTGGCCTTGTGCACGGTGAAGCTCTTGACCGAAGGCAGCGCGCTGGCCGTCGGCACGTCTTTGGTCTTGGCCCATTCTTCGTATTCGGCGACATCGGTGCCGGGCTTGAGATTGAACGGTACGATGATGCGCATGAGGTAACTCCTTCAGCGTTGGGGCGGGCGATAGGCGCGCAGATTGTTGTCGAGGAAGCGGGCGAGCGCAAACAGGCCTTTTTCGTAGCCGGGAGCGCCGATGATTTGCACGCCCAGCGGCAGACCCATCTCGGTGTAGCCCATCGGAAGACTGAGCGCTGGACATCCGGCAATGTTGGCAAGGCAAGTGAAGTCCGCCTGTGCCGCCGGTTCGGGTTCGGAATGCGGGAATGGCGGGTTGGGCACGGTCGGCAGGATCAAGAAGCCGTGCGCGTCGAGTATCGCAAGAACCTGCGCCTTTGCTTCGGCCAACAGACGCAGATCCTCCGCCAACTTCTCAGCGGGGCGACCGGGTCCGTAGGTGAGCAGCTTGGCGAGATGGTCTGACGTCTCGATCCCCGTAAGGTCCCTCGCCATGGCTTTGGACACCTGAATGAAGCCTGCGAAGCGGATGCGGCTATTGGAAACGGAAAGCGAGACTTCTACGACGTCGGATTTGAGCCCTCTGAGCGCTCGATCGAAGGCTTGCTCGACCTCAGGATGCAGTTCTACGCCATGCTCGACGAGCATCGCGCCGGTGTAATGCTCCTGACCTTCGCCAAACTCGCTGATGACCCGTGCTACTCGCTCAAGTGTGTCAAGATCGCGCGCAATGGGGCCAATCGCGTCAAGCGAAGGGTCGGCCGGTATCAACCCGTCCTGACTCACACGGCCGGTTGCGGGCTTGAGTCCGTAGACGCCGCAATGCGCCGCCGGGATGCGGATTGAGCCCATCGTATCGGTGCCCAGAGCCACGTCGCACAGACCCGCTGCGACAGCCGCGCCGCTTCCTCCCGACGAACCGCCGGGCGAATAGCCATGCTTGTGCGGATTGTGAGTCGGGCCGAAATGCGGGTTGTCTGTCTTCGCCCCGAGCGCGCCCTCTTCCATATTGGTAACGCCGACGATTGCCGCGCCCGCCTGCCGCAGACGTTTGACCACCTCCGCGTCCTCATCTGCCACTCGATCTTTCCATGCCGCCAGTCCAGCGTGGAACGGCATGCCCTTGACCGCAATATTGGCCTTCACTCCGACGCTTAGCCCCGCCAAGGGGCCGTCCCCGCCCCTGGCGTCGTCGTCGCGATAGAGAAAGGCGTTGTAGGGATCGAGCATCGCGGGCGTCTTTACACTCCTCGCTCGTCGATCAGGCGCAGGGGTTTCTGGCGCTTGTCGATTTCAGTGACAGGAGCCGTCTCGCCCGGCCCACACAGCGCGATTTCCACCTCGACGCCCAGCCCCTGTTTCAGCTTCTCGGCCAGTTCCGTCTGGTCGGTTCCACCATTGCTTTCCAGCGTCACCCGCATGGAATCGCGTTTGTTCGCGTCCCGCGTGAGGTGGCAGACGTATTCGCCGGTCAAGTCCGGACGGTTTTCGATGATCGCGCCGATGGCGTGCGGAAAGACGTTGATCCCGCGCAGTTTGACCATGTTGTCGCTGCGACCGCGGAAACCCGCGATCCGCTTGAACGCGATCTCGCCGCGACCGTCCAGCTCATGCGTGATGTCGTGCGTGTTGAAGCGGATGCAGGGGGCAATATCGTCCTTGTAAAGGCAAGTGACGACCATGTCCCCGGTCTCGCCGTGCGCGACAGGCTTGCCGTTGTCGACCCCGAGCAATTCGAGATACTGAGCGTCTTCCCAGACATACATCCCATCGCGATCCGGCCCTTCCCCTGCAATCGATCCGGGGTCGCCGACTCCGTACCAGTCATAGGCTTTCGCGCCGTGCCACGCATCTTCGGTCGCCTGCCGGTCTTCGGTACCGAGGTGACCGATGATCATGCGGATATCGATCTTGTCGAACAGGCCCAGTTCCTCGGCGGTGCCGGCAAGCTTTCGGACATAATCGACGAAGCCGACGATCGCAGTGACGCCGAAGTCCGCCATCAACTGCACCTGGTTGACGCTGCGCGTTTCGATGCCGGTACCGGCAGACAGGAAGATCGAATTGGTGAATTTGGTCACCGCCTCGCGGATATAGTGCCCGCCATTGATCATGCCGTGCCCATAGACCGAGTGGACGACATCGTCGCTGTGCAGCCCCATCCAACGGTACATACGCCCTACCAGCAGGTTGCCGACCTCGCGGCCCTTTGGCCCGAACATCAGGACCTGTGGTTTTCCGGTCGTGCCAGAGGTGGTGTGAAAGATCACCGGGTCGCGCGTCGCAGGGTCGCCCATACCGTGAAAGTCGCCGTAAGGCGGGTGCTCGGCGATCGAGGCCATCAGATCCGACTTGTCGTAGACCGGAAGCTTGGTGATGTCGGCGAGACCCGTGATGTCGCCCGGTTCGATCCCCTGCGCACCCCAAAGGCGCTGGTAGAATGGCACCTGCCAGCCCTTCGCCATCAGCTTTCTGAACTGCACGTCCTGGACTGCGAACAGTTCATCCCGGCTCATGCTTGAGTAACGCGCGACGAACTCATCGCCGACCGGATAGTCCGCCAGCATCTGCTTGTGATCGAGCGCTTCGAAATAGGTCGGATAGGTCATGGAAAATTCGCAACATAGGAGAGAGGGTCGTCGAAGATGCGCGGGTCCGCGTCGGGCCCGGCGAGCTTGCGGCAAAGCTCGTATTTGGCCGCCGCTTGCGCACCGCTCATCGGTTTGGCGATGCTGCCGAGATTGTCGGAGATGACCCGTTCGGCCCTGTCTCCGTCATGTGTGGTGATGACGAGACGCTGAGGGGCCATCGCGTTGCCGTCGGGGTTGCCATCCAGCTCGACCGTGACGTTTGCCGCGAGTGCCGACAGTTCGGATGCATGCAAGGCATCTCCGTCGAACAAGGCCGGATCGATGATCCCGTCGCGCAACATCAACGGCGCGAGAATCGAGAGGCACAGCCGTGCATAGGCCGCACTCATATCCGGTTTGTGAGGTCGCCCGACCAGTCGCTGAATGAGCGGCGGCGCGAACAGCTCGATCTTGGCAACATCGTCAAGCCGCAAACCATCGCGATACAATTGATCGAGTTCACCAAGCGCGCCGTGACTCGCGCGGCCCGAAGGGAAGGGCTTAATCGCCACTTCGGAAATCCGCCAGACTGAGCCAAGATTGCCAGTGTAGCGAGACAGATCGATCGGCTCGATCAGCTTGGAGTATCCAAACGGCCCTTCAAGGACTTCATGCGGGCCTTCCATCCCGGCTTTGACCAGTTGCACCGCCGTAATCGCCGAGCGTGCCGCGTTGGCGATTTGCAAGGGCAACGCGATCGATGCTTCAACATGCGCCTGCATGGTGCCACTCGCGAACGAATAGGCAAGACCCATCGCATCGGCGTACTTTCCCGAAGGTAGGCCGGCGAGCCGTGCTACCGCCATGGCCGCCCCGGCTACGCCCGCAGTGGCGGGCCGGAAAAACGCCATCGGCCCCGTCGCCGAAAGTCCAAGCCCGCTGGCAATGTCGACGCCGACGGCCAAAGCGGCAAGGATTGACTCCGGGTCCCCACCGCCGACTTCGTCAACCTGCGCCATGACTGCAGCGGTAACCACCGACAATGCGTGCACGACAGCGCCTTCATGCACCGCATCCCATTCCAGGCAGTGGATCGCGAAGCCGTTGAAGAACGCCGCGGAAGGCGCCGGTGCGCGTTCGCCGGACAACAAGCGGGCGTTCGGGCCAGCACCGAACGCATCGATAGTCTGCTTCAGTTTGCGAGCTTCGGCAGACCGCGCTCCTGCTGCGCCCCCTGCTAGCGTATCGCCAAGAAGCCGCAGGGCGTCGGCGCGAACTTGGTCCGGCAGCGTGTGCTCCGCCGTAGCGAAATCGAGGATGGCGGAGGTTGCGCTCATGCCAGCCAACCCTCGACCATTGAATCGATGGCGCCGGCATCATGCTCGTTCAAAGCGAGCGAGACCGCCTTGTTCGCTTCCGCTTCGGGCAGTCCACCCCATTTCGCCAAAGAGTGCATCTTGGCGACCAATTCCTTTTCGGCGATCGGTCTTTCAGGGTCGCCGAGTGTGTCGACCAGTTCGAAACCATTGACCCGCGCGCCGAAATGCGCCGGGTAGCGCGCGGTAATTGCGGGGTCTTCGGCCACAGTGACCTGCGCGCGCAAGCCGGCCAGTGCTGCGATAGCTTCCTGAGTGAAGTCTTCCGGCTTGGCGTCGCGCCCATCCGCCACGACGGCAACGGCATGCTGGAGCGAGAATTTCGCATCGACGTCCGTAGATGGATCGGGCCGGTCGCAAAATGCGAGCGCATCGCCAAACGTCTCGACCTTGAATGGCGGATCTAGCTTGCCCGCCGCGCGCAATTCCATCGCCGCATCTATGGCCGGATGCGCATGGCGGCAGGCGGCGAAGGGTTTGAAACTTACTTCGCCGATCAACCAGCCATCGTCGCTGCCTGCCAAATCGCCCGGCTCGGCAGTCGCAGCCTCGAACAGCCCCTGCGGGCCTTCGAGTATGCCGACAGGTCCCGTCGCGCCGTAGTGCACATGCAGCGCCGCATCGCGGCCGGTGCGAACCGCGTGATAGATGTGCCATTGCTTGGTCAACACATCGTCGTGCCGCATATGCCACAACCCGCCCGAAACCGATCCGGCGTTGCCCATGGCGTTGGCGTATTCGACCGGCGCAAATCCGATCAGCGATCCGAATGCCGCGCAGGCTCCGAACACACCGGCAGTCGCGGTTGGGTGCCAATGCGCGTAGTGGTGGGCGTCGAGTGCCGCCCCCACGGCAATCATTGCCTCGTACCCGCGAACGACCGCCTCAAGCCGCTGATCGAGCGAGGCGCTCGCCATGCTCATCGCCGCCGGCCAGACGATCGGGCCGGGATGCAACAGGGCGGTGCGATGCACGTCGTCCATCTCCAGCGCGTTGCCGACATAGGTCGCCCGTTCCCAGCCAAGGCTTGAAATCGCGCCGCCAAGATGCCCCGCTTCCATCTCCCTCGCGCCAGCAACACAGGCCAGCCAATCGAGCAAATGCAGTCGCGCACGCATTTTCTCGCGTTCTGGAACAGGCCGCGCTAATCTTTGTGAAAGTTGCGAGAGCAGCGGTTCGCTCATAAGGCGAGCCTCTGCCTCGAAATTGGGATTTGGAGAGAGAATTGGCCGACGCGTCCGCGCCTGCGAAAGGGAAGACACCGCGCTACATGCAGGTGGCGGGTGAACTGCGCGAGGCAATCCTTGCGGGGAAGTTCGGCGACGGGCAGCCATTCCCGACCGAAACCGCCCTGTGCCGCCAATACGATGTCAGCCGGTTTACCGTCCGCGAAGCGCTGAAACGCTTGCAGGCAGAAGGCCTGATCGCGCGCCGACGTGGCTCCGGCACGATCGTCCAGCCCGCTGCCGCGCGCGGAGGCGCCTTGCACCAGCCTCTGTCGAATGTTGGCGAGCTGTTGCAATATGCCCGCGACAGCGAAGTTGAATACACTGAGCGCGATCAGGGCACGCTGCCCGAAGCCGTTGCGGAACAGATTGGCGAAGATACGAATGGCGTTTGGCGGCGTTTTCGGGGTGTCAGACGGCACACGCCCGAGACCCAGCCAATCGCCGTAACGGACGCCTATTTTCACGAAGCGCTGGGCGATGCGGTCGATAAGCTCGATCTTGGGGCAGGCACCCTGTTCAGCCAGATCGAGAAACTCGCTGGAGTCACGATTGGCCGCGTAACTCAAGACATTCAGGCGATCACCGCCGATGCGCGCGTCGCCGGGTTCCTGGAGATCGATGAAGGCGATCCGGTGCTGCGGATCGTGCGCTGCTACCTCGATCCCAAGGGGAATGTCTACGAAATCTCGGTCAGCCATCACCCCGGTGATCGCTTCGCCTACGCGATGCATATCGACCTCGATAGCTAACCCGCTCATTTCCCGCCAAGCTCCGGCACCTTGCCCGGTGCGAATGCCTCGCCGGCAAAGCGAATAGGCGAGGCGATATGATGCGCACCTTCCTCGGTTTCGATCAATATGCCGCGTTCGGCGATGTGCGGTTCGTCGAAGGCTTCGCGGAAATTCAAAACCGGTGCAAAGGCGACGTCCCTATCCGCAAACCACGCAACCCATTCGTCGCGAGACCTGGTTGCAAAAGTCTCGCGCAGGAACGCGATCAATTCCCCCTGTTCGCCTGCCTCTCGTCCAGCGTGGTCGATCAGGTCCTCGCGATCCAGCGCTGTCAGCAGGTTGCGCGCGAACTTGATCTCGCGCCCACCGAGCGAAATGTGTTTGCCGTCGGCGGTTCGATAGACCTGGTAGAAGCCAGCGCCACCCAAAGAGCGCTGCCGCGAGGAAACCGGGCTTTCCCCGCCCGCGATGGCGCTCCCGGCAGTGTGCGCGCACCATGGCAGCAGGCTGTCGAACATGGCGCAGTCGATATACGCCCCCTCACCCGTCCGATCACGACCGACGAGGGCCATCAGAACAGCCGATAGAGCGGTCAGCCCAGCGGCCATATCCGCGCTTGGAGCGCCGGGAACGACGGGCATCCCGTCCGGTCCGTCATTGACCGATAGGAACCCCGCGAGCGCCTGCACCGCCATGTCATGGGCGGGGTGACGGGCCAGCGCGCCTTCCTGTCCGAAAGCGGAAATCGAGCAATAGATGATGTCGGGCTTGATCGCCTTGACGCGGTCGTAGTCGAAGCCAAGACGTTGCATCACGCCGGGCCTGAACCCTTCGACGAACACGTCAGCCTCGCGGCACAGATCGAGGAGCGCCGCCTTTCCACCCTCGCTCTTAAGGTCGAGGACGACGCTCTCCTTGCCGCGATTGAGATTGGCGAACCACACCGAATGGCCCGCTTCCATCGGAAGCATCTGTCGCGCCGGATCGCCCGCCTTGGGCTCGATCTTGATCACCCGCGCGCCGTGATCGGCCATCATCACGGTCATCATCGGACCGGGCAGGAATTGCGTCAGGTCGACGACGGTGATGCCAGAAAGCTTACCCATAATGGCTTAAACGATGCCACCGGCACGCAATTTGGCAATGGCATCTTGATCGTAGCCAAGTTCGCCGAGGATGTCGTCGCTGTCCGCGCCAAGCAACGGCGCAGCCCGATTGGGCAATCGCTGGCCATCGAGTTTGATCGGGCTGGCGAGAATCTGGACGTTTTCGCGGTCCGGATGATCGACCGCATCGCGCATGCCAATGGTTTGCAGCCAGGGGTTGTCGAGCGCATCGCCCAGTTCGTAGACCGGCGCGACCGGCACGAACCCGGCGAGCAATTCCTGCCAATACGCCATGGACTGTTTAGAAAACTCGTCGTCGAGCAATTGCGTCAACTCTTCGCGGTGCTTGAGCCGGTCGGCATTGCTGCCGAAACGCGGATCGGCGCGCAGGTCTTCGCGGCCCATCCGGTCGACCAGAATGTCCCAGAACTTGGGCAATTGGCACATCACGAACATCCAGCCGTCGGACGCCTTGAACATCTGGCTCGGGGTAGCCGTCGGGTGCGCGCTTCGCGGTGTACGCCCCGTCTCGTCGCCCTCGTTCATGTACCACAGCGCCGGGTAGCTCGTCTGATGCACCGCAGCCGACAACAAATCGGTATCGACGTCCCGCCCCCTGCCGGTGCGCTGCGCATCGACCAGCGCGGCCAGCAGGCCAATCGTAAAGATCGTGCCCGTCATGAAATCAACCATCGACAGGCCCATGCGTTGCGGTTCGCCGCCCGGTTCGCCTGTAACCGAGCAATAGCCGGCCTCGGCCTGCATCAAGTAATCGTAGCCGGGCCACTTCGCGCGTTCGTTGTCGCGGCCGTAGGCCGAAAGATGCGCGCAGATAATCGCCGGGTTGATGTCCTTGAGAGCGTCGTAAGTCAGGCCGAGCTTCTCAGGCAGATCGCCGCGCATATTGTTGGCGACGGCGTGGCTGGTGGCAACCAGTTCGCGCAAAACCTGCTGGCCTTCTTCGGTGCGCAAATCGAGCGTCAGCGACTTCTTGTTGAGGTTGAAAGACTGGAAATACAGGCTCTCGCCTTCGCGCAGGAAATGCGGCCCAACCGCGCGTGCGGTATCGCCGCCACCTTTGCCGTCCTTGCGCGGAGGTTCGATCTTGATCACCTCCGCGCCCAACTGCGCAAGGTGCATCGTGCCATAGGGGCCTGCGCCGTATTGCTCGGCGCTGACGATCCGGAAACCGGCGAGAGGGAGCGGCAGGCTCATCTGCTCGGCGCTCAGGCCGGGTTTTCTTTGAGATGCTGTTTGGCGATAATGATCCGCTGCATTTCGTTGGTCCCCTCCCCGATGCACATCAGCATGCTGTCGCGATAGAAGCGTTCGATGTCGTATTCCTTGGAATAGGAGTAACCGCCAAAGATGCGCATCGCTTCCTGACTGTTCTCGACCGCCGCTTCCGACGCAAAGTATTTGGCGACGCCCGCTTCCTTGTCGCAGCGTTCACCCCTGTCATAGGCTTCCGAAGCGTCGAGCGTGAGCAGTCGGGCCGCGCGAGCGCGCGTTACCATTTCGCCAAGCTTCAATTGGATCGCCTGATGCTGCGCGATCGGCTTGCCCATCGTTTCGCGCTGCTGCGCGTATTCGGTCGCGAGCCGCAGGGAACCTTCGGCGAGACCCACGCCGCGCGCCGCAACGTTGATCCGTCCCAATTCCAGTCCACCGGTGGCCTGGAAGAAACCCTGCCCTTCGACGCCGCCGATCAATTGGTCGGCCGGGATGCGGTAGTCCTCCATGATCAGCTCGGCGCTGTCGATCGACTTGTAGCCGAGTTTGTCGAACTTCTTGCCGGTCGTCAGGCCGTCGCGCTTGTCGGCAATGAACAGGCTCATGCCCTTGTAGCGCGGGTCGGCATTGGGATCGGTTTTGGCGAGCATCGCAAAGCACTGGCCGTTGAGTGCGTTGGATATCCAGGTCTTGGTGCCGTTGAGCACGTAGTCGCCGTTCTCGTCCTTCTTCGCCACCGTGCGGATCGCCTGAAGGTCGGTTCCTGCATTAGGCTCAGTGAGCGCGAGCCCGCCACGAATCTCGCCGGTGGCGAATTTGGGCAGCCATTTCATCTTCTGCTCGGGCGTTCCGAAGCGTTCGACCGCAGCGGCCATGATGAGGTGCGAATTGAAGATTCCGGTGATCGCCATCCAGTGACTCGAAATCCGCATCACGATCTTGGCGTAGGTCGTCGCAGGCAGGCCGAGCCCGCCATATTCCTGGCCGATAGTCGCGCCGAACAGGCCCATCTCGGCCATTTGTTCGACCAGCTTCTCCGGCCACAGATCGTTGTGATCGTGGTGCTGGATCACGGGGATGACTTCGCGCTCCATCCAGCGATCGATCGCGTCCATGAAGGCGCGTTCTTCATCGGGATCGATGGTGCGGATCTGATTGTCGAGCGCTGCGGCGGTTGCCATGTTTCTGTCCTTAGAGGGTTGGAATTAATCGTCGAGATTTCCGAAGCCGCGCTTCCAGACCAGAACCGAACGCTTGTAGTGGCTAACCACTTCTCCGTGCTGGTTCTTGCCGATCGTCTTGAAAGTCACGATGCCCTGCTCAGGGCGGCTCTTGCTTTCGCGCTTTTCGAGCACTTCGCTTTCGCAATAGAGCGTGTCACCGACAAATAGAGGTTTGGTCATGCGCACCTCGTCCCAGCCGAGATTGGCGATCGCCTTGCCGCTGGTGTCGGACACGCTCATGCCGGTCATCAGCGCGATCGTAAGTGGGCTGACGACCAGTGGCTTGCCGAATTCAGTGTCTTTCGAGAGTTCGTAATCGAAATGTGCAGGATGGGTGTTCATCGTCAGCAGCGTGAACCACACATTGTCGGCATCGGTGATGGTGCGTCCGGGACGGTGTTCGTAAACATGGCCGACTTCGAAATCCTCGAAGTAGCGGCCCTGCACTTCGCGAAAACGCCCGGGGGCGACTTCGATGACACCATCACGCATCCTGTTTTCCTTCCTTGCGCGCAATGACGGCGCGGTATTTCTTGACCAACGGCGCTTCGAGCATCCGCCCTTTGTAGCGGATCGCCCGCTCGCCCGCTTCTTCGTAGGCCTGGAGCGCTTCCTTGGCAGCGTTGACCGCTTCGTCGGCGGGTTCGAATGCGTCCTCAATCGCGGCAATCTGACGCGGATGGATGGCTGCCTTGGCATCGAAGCCGATAGCCTCGGCCCGCGCGCATTCCTCGATCAGCCCGGCTTCGTTGTCGAGCTGGATGTAAGGTACGTCGATCGAAGGGAGGGCATGCTCGGAACAGGCCAGCACAAACTGTTGGCGGGCGGCGAGCAGCGGCTCCCAAGCGAGTTCCACGCCGAGCTCGGCCGAGAAATCGCCGCCACCAAACATCATTGCTGCGACCTTCGGAGAACCGGCGATTTCGTGCGCCTGGCGCAGGCCCTTTGGCGTTTCGATCAGAGGGATAAGCGCGGGACAGCCATCGCCAAGAACGCGTGAGACGATTTCCACCTCGGCCGCAACCTCAACCATCGGGACGAGCAAATAGGGAGGCATCGTTTCGCTGGTCGTCAATGCAGCCAGATCGCGAATTCCATCGGCAGTGGTCACCGCGTTGATCCTGATGGCCCAACCCATCGCCGGTTCGCTACGGATATGATTGAGCGCTGCCTGACGGGCGGATTCCTTTTCTTCCGCCGGTACCGCATCCTCCAAGTCGATCACAGTCAGACCGGCTCCCGCCGCCTTGGCCTTGGCAAAGCGATCGGGCCGCGATCCGGGAACAAACAGCAAGCTGGCAGCGGAAAACACGACTTTCGGACGTCCTTCGATCAAAGCCTGAATCTCAGGCATTAAGTGGCTTCACAATTTGTCCGGACAAATATAAAGTCAAGGACGAATTATCGAAATGTCCGGACAAATTTTTGGTTCCGGGTCCTTAGCTGGAGAGAGTTGATGAAATCCATGAAGTCGCTTTTCGTTGCAGCAAGCCTTGCGGCGGGCACCATGATGGCAAGCCAGCCGGCAAATGCGCAAATGCTCGACCCCAACGATCCCAACGACGCTCTTGAGATTTCCAAGCGACTTCAATGCGGCGTTTCTGCCGACGAACCGGCGGTTTATCACTGGTCGGGCAACATCTATGGCCGCAGCCCGGGCCAGCGCGACAAATTGCTGTTCAAGGGCGAAGGCATGAACATCCGCCGCTGCGTCGAAGTGACCGATCCGGAACGCGGGACGGGCTGGCGCCTGATCAGCCGCGAGATCATGCTTATGCTCGATCCCGAAACCGGCGAAGTGGTCGACGAATGGGAGAATCCTTACACCGGCAAGACCGTGACGGTGATGCAGATCCACAACGATCCGGTGAATGGCCGCCCCAACTTCCCGGTCGGTCGCGACGGTTCGCCATTCAGGATGTCGACGATGAAGGAAGCGGGTCCCTATGTCTTCATCCCGTTCGAGGTTCCGCTATTCTACACCAACCCGCTCGCGGGCGATTACCAGGAGTTCGTCGGCAACAGTTACCACGCGATGGAGATTTTCGACTTCGCCGCGTTGAAGGAGGAACTGTACGATTCTTCCAAGCCGACCGCCTATCCGATGATAAGCTGGGTGCGCATTTCAGCTTGGGCGCCATGGATGGAGATGGGCGGACGTCCGGGACAAATGGTCTTCAACGCGATGGGTCGAAAACTGCCGGGCGGGTTCGAGGAGCTTCCCGACGTGCTCAAGGACGAAATCCGTGAGAATTATCCGATCTACGAGCAGGCCCCGCCCAAGGACGATACGCGTCGCAACGAAACGACGTGGACGAAGTTCAAGAAGCTGACCGACGCGGCCCGCGCGGCCGAAGGCGAAAAGGCAAAGACCGGCGAAGGCCACTAAGACCAACCCGATGGTCACGCGGCGCGGATTCCTGGCGGGCAGCTCGGCGGCGATCGTCGCCGGTGCTGCTCCGCGCATGGCGTGGGGTCGGACAGAAGTCGATGTTGCGATCATCGGCGCGGGTCTCGCCGGCCTGAATGCAGCCAGGGTGTGCGAGGCGGCAGGACTGACGGTCGTGGTGCTGGAAGCCGAAAATCGCATCGGCGGCAGGCTTCATACGCTCGACGACCTTCCCGGCAAGCCCGATGCGGGCGGCATCCAGATCGGCGCGGGCTACAAACGCCTGCATTCGATCGCCGGAGAACTCGGCGTGGTGCTGTCGGGCGATGCGGGTGCGGGTGCCGGTCGCGTCCAGACGCCGGGCAACCTCTATTCCATCGGCGGCAAATCCAGCACCGCAAGTTCATGGTCGGACAGTCTCGCCAACCGCTTGTCGCAAGAAGAACGCGATACCGAACCCGCCTCTTTGCTAAGGCGTTATGCGCGTGCGCTCCCTACTTGGACCGAACCACAGGCCTGGCTGGACGCTCCAGCCGAGCTCGATATCTCTGTCGAACAGGCACTGCGCAGCGCCGGGGCAAGCGGCGAAGCGAGGCGGCTGATTGCAACCAACTTCAATGGCAACGATCTTGCCAGCATGTCGCAACTGCATCTGGCCCGCAGCTTCGCCATCTTCCGCAGCCAACCCGGCCCGGTGTCGACGATCGTGGGCGGATCGCAAAGACTGCCGGAAGCGATGGCTGCAGCGCTCAAGGCCGATGTCCGTCTAGGTGAGAAAGTGACCGCCATTGTCGAACAGCCGGGCGGCGTGATCCTGCGCTTGTCCGACTACACGCTCTCGGCTCGGCAAGTCGTCTGCACCGTCCCGTTCGCGGCGATGCGCCATATCCCAATGCAAGCGCGTCTGTCCCCTCACATGGCGAAGATGATAGCGCAATTGCCGTACACGCGGGCGAGCTTCGCCTATATTCGCGCCAAGACACCGTTCTGGGAAAGCGATCCCTATCCGGACACGCTGTGGACCGACGATCCGCTGATCGGGCGGATATTCGTGCTCGGAAGCGATCCGGCGATGCTCAAGCTCTGGACCACCGGCGCGGGTGCCGACATGCTCGATCGATTGCCCAGGCGCGAGGCGGAGCGGCAAATCATTGCCAGGATCGAAAGCGCGCGCCCTTCGGCAATGGGACAACTCGAAGTGCTGCGGCTGTACAGTTGGCAACGCAACCCGCACGCTCGCGGAATCTACCACCATATCGGCACCGGCATGGCCGCCGATCTGGCGAATGCCACTCGAGACGCCGACTCGCTGCTCCACTTCGCCGGCGAGCATCTTGCGGTCGCCAGCAGCGGAATGGAAGGCGCGCTGGAAAGCGGGGAAGAGGCCGCATTGCGAGTGCTCGCGCAATCCTGATGAATTGACCTGAAGAGATAACCAAAAAATGGGCGGAGGCCGAAGCCCCCGCCCAGTTGGTCATGCTAGGGTTTGGGCGGAACCGAAGCTCCGCGTAGCAATCAGAATTGGATCCGCAGGATTGCGCCGAACCGGCGGCTCAAGCGGTTGTTGAACTGGAAGCCGCGCGATTGCCCGGCCGAACTCAGCGTGAACCCGTTCGCGATGTTGGTGCCATTGACCACGAAGCTGCCGTTGCCGCCGGTCGGGTCGATGAACCGCAACACACCCAAGGGCGCGTCTTCGTTGGTGAGGTTCTTGCCGTAAATCGCCAGGCTGATGTTGTCGCCATACTTGAACGTCACCCGTGCATCGAGCTCGAACGCATCACCGGTCTCCGCAAGGTTTTGCACCTGCGCAAAACGACTCGACAGGTAGTTGCCGTTGATCGAGAACAGCGTCGAGAAGTCGTCGCTCAACACCGCTTCATAGTCGGCATAGAACGAGGCCTGGTGACGGGCCTGACGCGGCAGGCTCTGACCTGTGAGGTCGGGATCGCCGAACACCGCGCCCTGCGTCGCTTCGCTGCCCGACGAGAATTCGGCATCGGTCCACGCATAGCTGCCGCCCAAAGTCACGCCCGGCAACGCGGCCGGGGTCCAGATCGTGGCGATCTCGATCCCGTACATATCCACGTCGCCAAGGTTCGCGGTAACCGAACCCGTCGTGCTGGTTGCGCCCAATGCGGCGAGGTTTTCGGTCAGCTGGTAGTCTTCAAGCGTCGAATAGAACGCCGCGACATTGAAGATCAGGTCGCCATTGGCAAACGCGTTCTTCGAACCCAGCTCGAACTGCCAGACCGATTCCTCGCCGAAGGTGCCGAACCCGAATTCGAAACCCTGCGCGCCGTTAAAGCCGCCCGGTTTGGTGCCGCGTGCAGCGCTCGCATAGATCAAGTTGTCGGGCGTTGCTTCGAAATCGATGATGAAGCGCGGCGTGATCGCGTCGAATGTCGCTTCGACGTCGAAAGCCGAACCGTCGTTCAGCGTTGTCAGCACTCCGGTATTGAAATCGAACACGCGCAGGCGCTGGGTTTCCTCGGCCCAGCGCAGTTCGGCGGTGGCCGTCAGGCGATCGGTCAGATCGTAGGCGATCGAACCGAATACTGAGAAGTTCTCGATCTGCAATTCTTCGGGATCGACCGGCCCGTTATCGAAGCCGCCGCCGAAATTGATGATCGTGAAGGACGGCACGCCAAGCGCGGCAGCGATCTGCTGGATCGTGGCCTGCCCGGACGCCGTAATCGCCGCCTGCCGCTCGGGCGTAAAGGCCCCCAACAGGCTTTCGTCGCGCTCATTGTTGCGGAAGTAGTATCCGCCCACGCGCCAGCGGAATGGACGATCCTGCGGCGAATCGAGCCGCACTTCGGCGACGTAGGTCGTCTGCAGGTCGTCATCCGTCGTGGTGAAATCGAACGGCAGCAGCACGACCCCGGTCGCGCCGGGGAAGATGAACGGCGCCGGGAACGGCGTCGCCACCGATGCTGTACCGAACGAGGTCGGTTGGCCGTCGCTGTCGAGCTCGTCGCGGAATTCCTCGCGGGTGTAACCGAGCGTGGTCACAAGCGTGTAGTCGCCCAGCTCGAACTCGTTGTTGAGCGAGATGAAGAATTCTTCGCGCTCCAGACCGCCGCCTTCGCCGAGCGTGTTGGAAATCTGCGGCGCTCCGCTGGGGTTGGGAGCCGAAGTCGGCACCACCCCCTGGAAGAACGGTTGCACACCGCCAAGATCGATCCCGCCGGGTACGTTCACGTTGAGGTTGGGAAAGCCGAACAGTCCGATCGGGAAGTGGCCGTCATCGTCTTCGTTGTAGGCGATGCGCAAACGACTCGTCCAACCCGGCGTCGGGCGGAATTCGAGCGTGCCGCCGATGCTGAACGACGATTCGTTGCCGACCGAGGGGTTGAGATTTCCTGGACGGTCGAATTCGCTTTCAAAGTCGTAGTAGCGCGCAGACAGCGAGAAGAAGAGCTTGTCTTCGATGATCGGCCCGCGGATGTTGCCGAGCACTTCGTAGAGTTCGTCCTCGCCGATCTCGAGGCTTACTTCACCGCTGAAATCGTTGGTCGGCTGGCGCGTCGTGATGTTGATCGCACCCGAATAGGTGTTGCGTCCGAACAGCGCCGACTGCGGCCCCTTGATTATCTCGATGGTGTCGATGTCACCGAAGTTCAGGCTGCGGATCGATTGGGTAACGTTGACGTTGTCGATGAAGACCGAAACGCCGGAATCGCCCAGGATGTTGGCCTGCCCGCGAATGATAGGACGGTCGAACTGACGTCCGAACGGCGTATCGAACACGAAGCCCGGCGTGCGGCGCGACAGTTGCTCGATGTCGCGGATGCCTTGCTCCACGAGATCATCGGAGGTGAAAGCGGATACCGCGATCGGGACGTCCTGGATGCTCTCTTCGGTCTTGCGCGCTGTCACGATAATGACATTGTCATTCTGCTCTTCGGCCACTTCGCTGTCGGCCCCATCGCCCACATTCTGTGCTGCAAGAGCTCCCGGTGTCATGATCGTCGCAGCCAACAATGCTCCGCGAATGACTGATTTCATTGTATTCCTCCCTATGCACGCCGCGCTCCCTTTCGCGGCGGTACTTCGTCCCGACCTCTATTTCTGCCTCGCGCCGAAAATTTGTCCAGACAAATTTTGAAAAAGGTGTGCATTGCCGCTCAAGTGACTCCTCCAAGCAACGGTTTGGTGTTGCCGAGGAACGCCGTGATCAGCAGCAACAGATAGACCGCCCAAACCCAGATCCGGGTGCGGTCCATCGTCTTGCGTAACGGTATCTCGGTCTCGTCGCTCGATCCCTGCTCGAGCACGGCCGTAAGCTGCGCACCGACCGGCTTGAAGGTCACGTCGATCATGATTGCAGCCACGAAAATGAAGCCGAACAGCAGGGCCTTCCATGCCAGCCAGTCCGGCACAAGCGGCTCGCCCACGATGAGACTCTGGCCGCCGAGCCAGAGATAGAAACCGCCGATAATCCAGCGGAGCCAGCCTTCGATCATGCGGTTGCGAGCGGCCCTGGGCGTCTGATCGTGCCGATGCGAGTCCCAAACCAGCCACAGCCAGAACAGGCCGATCGTCCAGGCGCTCCACAACAGCCAAGCGGGCACGTCCCACCAATTTCCAAGGTCGACGACGCTGAGCGACAGTGGAACCATCAACGCCCACGCGCTGCGTGGGACCATGTCGATTTCGACCAGCAGTTTGAGCAAGGCGATCCGCTGATCGAGCGTATATTCGGCTCGCCGCCGAAAATGCTGGCCCAGCACGAAAACACCGACATCCGCACCCAGCCACAATACGAACAGCAGCAAGTGCGCGTAGACCAGAGCCGGATAAGCCAAGTCTGAAAAAGCCATGCATTGCCCTTCGCAAAACTGTTGCCCGAAAACCGCATCGGGGGACAGATTCGATCAATTTGTCCGGACAAATTGCATTTCTGCGCTTGACAAGCAAGAGGTTGTCCGGACAAATCCACCTCGCAGGACGGGGACACAGACCGGCAAAAGCCGGCAGAACACATAAGTGAGAAGGATCTCTTTCGATGCACCTGCACTGTTCCAGCAAGCTGGCACTCGCCGGCATGACGTCCGCCATCGCGCTCGCTGCGATACCCTCGCAAACCCTGGCGCAGGATGCGGAGATTTCTTCCGACACGGCCGCCGAAGATGACAACGTCATTGTCGTTACCGCCCAGCGCCGGGCCGAAGATCTTCAGGACGTGCCGGCGTCGGTGACTGCGCTCAGTGGCGCACAGCTCGAAACGCGCCAGATTGCCGACAGCAACGACCTGACATCGCAAATTCCCGGCGTGGTCATCACCACCGGCACAGGCACGTCGTCGTCCGCCCGCATCTTCTTCCGCGGCGTCGGAGAAGACGAGTCGCGCGGCGCAATCGACCCGGCCGTCGGAATTTACGTCGATAACGTCTATCTCGGTCGGACAGTCGGTTCGCTGGTCGACCTGCTCGACATCGAACAAGTCGAAGTGCTGCGCGGTCCGCAAGGAACACTATATGGCCGCAACACCAATGGCGGGGCGATCAAGTTCACTTCGGTCCGTCCGCAACTGGGCGAAAACTCGCTTTCGGCCGACTTCGGTTACGGCAATTTCGACCGAATCCAGGGACGTGCAACCGCAAACCTGGGGCTGGCGGATTCGCTCGCCGTTCGCCTGACCGGGCTCTACAAGGAGCGCGACGGGTTCCACACACTCAACCCCAATGGCGACTTCGCTGGTCAGGCTGGCACAACCGTCGGCGACGAGCAGGTCTTTGCCTTCCGCGGCAGCCTGTATGGCGAGATGAACGACAATTGGAGCGTTCTCGCGATCTTCGACTACACGAAGGACAACAGCGATCCGACGCCGGCCTCGCTCGCTTCCAGCAGCAGCAATCCGGCGATCACCACCGACGTCGACCAGGACATCTTCACCATCGAGCCGGCGGCGGGCGTGGTCTGTTCCGCTGCTGTGCCGACCAACTTCCAGCCCATCGGTTGCGTTACGGATTTCGACAGCGAAGTCGAAGCCTATGGTGCATCGATCCAGCTGACCGGCGACTTCGACACCTTTTCCGTCACGTCGATCACGGCCTTGCGCGCCTTGAAGGACGATTTGTCGAGCTTCATCAGCTTCCCGTTCTTCCAGCAGACCGAGCAGGACCAGTTCAGCCAAGAAGTCCTTCTCAACACCGATTTCGAAGGTCCGTTCAACTTCACGGCCGGCGCGTTCTACTACAACGAAACCGTCGATCTCGATTACGTGTTCGTTTTCCCGTTCGGCAACGATGTGGAGACCGAGAGCTTCTCGCTATTCACGCAGGCGACTTTCGATGTCACCGATGCGCTCACGTTGACCGGGGGCTTGCGCTGGACCAGCGAAGACCGCGAATTCGTCGGCAATGCCGGCGGTCCTCTCGCCGGTTTCGGTTCGAACATCACAGGTGAAGCCGACACCGACAACGTGACGTGGACGGCCAAGGTCGATTACTCGCTAAGCGACGATATCCTGTTCTACGCGTCCTATTCGACCGGCTTCAAATCGCCGGGTTTCTCGCCAGATTGCTTCAGTCCGGTTGCGTGCTTCCGGGCCGTGAACGAAGAGCAGCTAGACAGCATCGAAGGCGGGATCCGCACGCAGTTCTGGGATGGACGCGTCACCTTCAACGCGACCTATTTCTACAACGATTACCAAGACCTGCAGATCAGCGGTACGCTGCCAACCGGCGGCTTCACCCGGATCAATGCCGGTGAAGCTCGCATCCAGGGTGCCGAATTCGAAGGACGGATCGAGCCAGTCGACGGGTTGACGATCTACGCCAATGCGAGCCTCCTCGACGCGGAATACCGTGCGCTCGATTTTTCGCAGGCGGGGCTGCTCACGGCCAGTTCGACCACTGTGCCGGGACCGTCTTGCACCGGCGTTACCGCGGCTCCGGGTACGCCCGAATACGAAGCGCAGATCATCGATTGCGCGCTTGGCCTCGACCTCAAGAACGCGCCCGACTTCAAAGCACTGGTCGGCTTCAATTATGAAATCCCGGTCGGCAATGGCGATGTATTCTTCGGCGGTGATGCGGCGTGGGAAGACGACACGTTTGGCCTCGTCGCCAACGTGCCCGGCACCAAGCAGGAGCCGGGCCTGCGGCTCGACGCGCGGATCGGGTATCGGACCGATCGCTGGCGGGTGACGGTGTGGGGCAAGAACCTGACCGACCGCGAGTATTTCCGTGCCAACACCTTTGCGGGCGGCTCACGAAACGAAGTCTTCGCGGCCCCGCCGCTAACGGTCGGCATCGATGTCGGCTTCACCTTCGATTGACATGAAGACCCTTCTCTCCACCCTACGCCGGGCCTTCGGGTCCGGCGTAGTCGCAATGGCGGCGTTGATCGTGTCGATTGCAGGCACTGCTCACGCACAGCCCGCGCGCGAGTACGGCATCGGCCCGTGGACCGAAGCGGTGATCAGCGTGACCGAGTTCGATCCGGTCACCCGCCTGTTCCGCGAAGCGGGAAACTGGCAGTTGCGCAAGAGCGGTCAGATTGCGCGCAGCGAACTGGACTACTGGAAGCTCCCCGTGGAGGCTTCCGGTCGATTCGAATTGTGGTGTGCGCCGCTTGCCGAAACCGGATGCCTGCGATTCGTCCGCTTCGAGGGGGTCGAACAGGAACCGATCAGGGTTGCAGCGCGCGCGTGGGACACCGGCGGCATCTATTCGATCATGGTACGCTCGGACGACATTCCCGCCTTGTTCGATCAAGCGATCGAATCGGGCTGGTGGGCCGAAAGCCGACCGATCCGATTCCAGTTCGGCACTTCGGACCTGCGCAATGTCGTGCTGCAAGGGCCGCACGGTATCAATCTGGCCGTGTACGAGCGGATTTCGCCCGATTTCACCGCGTTCCCGGTCGGCCGGATCAGCCAGGGCTTCAATTCGATGCGGATGGTGAGGGACAAGCAAGCCGCCCGCGCGTTCTACGAACAGAAGCTGCAATTCGGCCTGTTGTTCGATGCCGGAACGGAGCCTGCCGAACCCGCACGTTCCAATTTCGGTATCCCTTTCAACTTCACCTCCTCGGTCATCCGCAGTGCAGCTGCGCTTCAGCCTGCATTGCCGGGGGAAACCGGGCGCGTCGAAGTGATGCAAATCGATGGCTTTGAAGGCGACGATTTGTCCGAGCGCGCATCTCCGCCCAACCTCGGGATCATTTCGGTGCGTTATCCAGTGGTGAACCACAGCCTCTATCGCGACCATCTGCGCGAATTCGAGGTTCCGATCCCCCATGCGGCCGACAGAGTAGAAATCGAAGGCATCGGAACACGCGATATCTTCGCCGTCCGGTCACCCGACGGCAGCCTGACCGAATTCTACCGCGACCATGTAATCTGAGGCGAAAGCGATTGCATCCCGAACGGAATTAGCGGATCACTTCCGCCGCAGGAGAGAGAGTTTGAGTCCCAACACTGCCCCACAGACCGCCGACGGCGGAGAATTCTCAAAGGGCTGGACAATCCTGCTGGCCGGGGTCTTAGGGGTCGCCTGCGGCGCTTCACCCATACCCTTCAATGTCATCGGCTTTACGGTAGACCCGCTGATTGCCGAGTTCGGATGGTCGCGGACCGAGATCCTGTTTCCGATCACGATCTTCGGTGTAATCGCCAGCCTGCTTGCGCCCTTCTTCGGCTCCCTTGCCGACACGCATGGCGTGCGCAAAGTGGCGCTCTGGTCGCTCACGGCCTTTGGAGTTTCGTTCGCTGCGATCAGCCTGACGCCCACCGCCGCGGCAAGTTCGACACTGTATATCTACTATGCGCTGTGGGTGCTGGTGGGCTTGGTCGGTATCGGCTCGACCCCGGTTACGTGGAGCCGCGCGATCAATCTGTGGTTCTTCAAGCATCGCGGTCTGGCGCTTGGTATCCTGCTGCTCGGTACCAGCTTGGCGGCCATCGTCGTGCCGAGACTGGCAGTCTGGGCCATCGAAACGCAGGGCTGGCGCGCAATGTTCGCGATCGTCGCCGGGTTGCCGCTTCTGGTAGCGCTGCCGCTTGCTTTCTTCCTGTTCCGCGAACCGCGACCGGAGGAGCGCCCGAAAGCGATCGAAAGCGCCAGCGGCAAGCTGACCGGCGTCACACTCGGCACCGCGCTCAGGGACTATCGCTTCTGGCTGATCTGGCTGTCCATCGCGATTATCGCGACGGCATTCGGCGGCGCATTCATCAACATGCCGACCATGCTCGGTGATCGCGGGATCAGCCAGCAGGACGCGGCGAGCGTCATGGGCATTCTCGGCATCGGCATCCTGACCGGGAGGATCGCAACCGGCGCGCTGCTCGACCGGTTCTGGCAGGGATTCGTCGCCTTCCCGCTTTTGTGCCTTCCCTCTATCTCGTGTTTCATTCTGCTGGGTGGGGATGTGAGCTTCACGCTCGCAGCGCTTGCAGGCTTCCTGCTCGGCTTTGCGGCCGGCGCGGAAAGCGACCTGATCGCGTACCTTACAGGCCGCTATTTCGGCATGGCCCATTACGGCAAGATCTACGGTATGCTCTACATGCCTTTCGGCCTGTTCAGCGCGTTGTCGCCGATTATCTACGCCTATGTCCGCGACACCACGGGAAGCTACGACGCGATCCTGCAGGTTGCGTTGTTCGCCTTCATCGCCGGCGGCGCGTTGCTGTTGTTCCTGGGCAAGTACCCGGCCGAGCTGCCCGAAGCTGAAGACGAGCCTTCCGCCCCCACTCCCGAACTGGAGCCCGCCTGATGGCAACCCTCGCATCCACGCCCACCGATCTCATTGAAAAGCTGCACACATCCGGCGCGGAAGTGCTCACCGACGAAGCCAGCCTCGATTTCTATGCGCACGACATCTACGATCGCGGCGCCGACCTTGCCGCGGTTGTGCGCCCAAGGGACAAGGGCCAGCTTGCCGCCGCCGTGAAAGCGGCGACCGATGCCGGGCACCCGGTCGCTCCGCGCGGCGGGGGCATGAGCTACACCGGCGGCTACACGCAGGATCGACCGGGTGCGGTGCTGTTCGACCTTGCGCAGATGAATCGCGTGCTGGAAGTCGACGACGTCTCGATGACGGTGACGGTCGAAGCGGGCTGCACCTGGGCGGCGCTGAAGGAAAGGCTTGCGCACCACCACTTGCGCACGCCGATGTGGGGCACGCTTTCGGGCCTCAAGGCCAGCGTCGGCGGCGGGATGAGCCAGAACGGCATCTTTTGGGGCACCGGGCGTTATGGATCGGCGGTCCAGAGCTGCACCTCGCTGGAAGTGGTTCTGGCCGACGGGACCTTGCTCAACACCGGCACCAAGCACACGCGCCCCTACGGCCCCGACCTGACGGGCCTGTTCCTGGGCGACACCGGCGCCCTCGGGATCAAGGCGACGGTCACGCTCAAGCTGATCCCCGAGGCCGATCATCACGGCTATGCCAGCTTTGCTTTCGACGATGCGGCGAGCTGGTTTGCGGCGGCCAGTGCGATTGAACGCAGCGGGATTGCCACCGAGTGCTTCGGCTTCGATCCCTATTTGAACGCGATCAGGATGAAGCGCGACAGCCTGACCAGCGATGCCAAACAGCTGATGGGGATGATGAAGAAGCAGGGCGGCGTCATGAAAGCGCTCAAGGAGGGTGCGAAGGTCGTTGCCGCCGGGCGCGACTTCCTCAAGGACGCCAATTTCTCGCTTCACGTACTGGCCGAAGGCAGGATCGCAGCGGCAGCCAACGCCGACATCGATATTGCTCGCCAACTGGTCGAGCGTTGCGGCGGGCGCGAGGTCGAGAACACCATCCCCAAGATCATCCGCGCCAATCCCTTCGGGCCGCTCAATTCGATCCTCGGTCCCGAAGGCGAACGCTGGGCACCGATCCATGGGCTCGTTTCGCACGGCCGCTCTGCGGAGTGCTTTGCCGCATTCGAGCAACTGTTTGCCGATCATGCCGAGGAGATGGACGACCTGGGCGTCCACTATGGCACCCTCGTCGCAGCAGTAGGCGGCGCGGGTATGGTGATCGAACCGTGCCTCTATTGGCCCGATGCAAGCAATCCGGTGATCGAGGACACGATCGAGAAGGCGCACTTGAAGAAGCTGCCCAAGCACAAGGCCAATGCCGAGGCTTGGGCGGTCACCAAGAAGCTCAAACAGGCCATCGTCGACATCTTCTACGAGCATGACGCGGCGCATTTCCAGATTGGACGCACCTATCGTTACCGCGACAGCCTGCATCCGCGCGCAGACGCTTTGCTGAAGGCCGCGAAGGCGGAACTCGACCCCAAGGGGTTGATGAACCCGGGCTCGCTGGGACTCTAACAGGTGCTGGAGCTCGACCGCAGGCGAGCATTGGCAACCGGACTATGCGCTGCAATAGCTCCGGTGGGGACGATGGCAGCGGCCAGGGGAGACGATGTGAGCGAGACCTCAACCTATTCAGCGATGGCGATGCAGTTAACGGCGCGCTCGCTGGAGCAATTGCCGGACACCGCCGCCGCCCGCGCTGCCATGCTCGAACATATCGCTGAGATCGAAGGGCAGATCCGCACCAGCTCGATCTTCGTCGCGCAATATTCGGGCAAACCGGTAAAACTGGTGGTGCTGCCGGAATACCTTTTCACCTCCTACCCAGGACGCATTTCGATTCCAGATTTTGCCGCGCGGGTCGGGTTTGCAGCGGACGGGCCTGAGTACGGGGCGCTGGGAGGCGTCGCTCAGCGGCTTGGAATGTTCCTCGCGGGCAATGCCTACGAGACCGACGAAGCTTTTCCGGATTTCTACTTCCAGACCTGCTTTATCGTGGCACCCTCAGGGGATGTGGTGCTGCGCTATCGCAGGCTCATCTCGATGTTCGCCCCTTCCCCGCACGATGTGTGGGAAGCCTATCTCGACAAATACGGGCTCGAAGGCGTCTTCCCCGTCGCGCGGACCGAAATCGGCAATCTCGCCGCTATCGCTTCGGAAGAAATCCTCTACCCGGAAATCGCTCGCGCATTGGCTCTACGCGGGGCGGAAGTGTTCTGTCATTCTTCCAGCGAAGTCGGCTCCCCGATCGCCACCAACAAGGATATCGCCAAACAGGCGCGCGCGTTTGAGAACCTCGCCTATGTCGTCTCGTCCAACACCGCGGGGATTTCGGGCACGGCGATGCCGCTTTCGAGCGCGGAGGGGAACAGCCAGGTCGTCGATTGGAAGGGCCGCGTGGTCGCGCAGTCGGGTGACGGCGAGACTTTCACGGCGTTCGCTCCCATCGACCTCGGCGCGCTGCGGGAGGGGCGCAGAACCCCCGCAATGACCAACTATCTCGCGCGCCAGCGACCCTCGCTGTTTGCCGAGGCCTACGCTGCCGCTGCCGAACCTTTCCGAGGCCCCGACGGCATGATGCAGGGCGGCAAGCCCGGCATTCCCGATCGCGACCACTTCCGGCGCGCGCAGGCCGAAGTGATCGAGCGGCTTTCCAAAGCGGGAGTGATATGATGGAGCGCCGCCCATGAAACACCGAAATGTGCGCGGAAAAATCCGCTACTCCTCGATGAAGCCCGGCATGGAAGGACAGGAACGCGGGCGGGAGTGGTTCAACTTCTCGCACCACGCCGATGGCTCGGTCATCATGTCCGCCCAATGCGAGATCGAAGAGCCCGATCCCACGGTGCTGCGCAACATCACCTGCCATATCGGGCCGGATCGCAAACCACAGAACCTGCTGGTTCACTTGACGCTCGGCGACGAATTCCTCGGCTCGGGCTGGATGCGTTACGATCAGGCGACCGACAAGATTCTATGCGAGAGTTTCGGTCCAAGCATCGGTCGCAACTCGGAAACGCGCAACGCCGGGGAGTTCGACGCCTTCGGCACACACCCGGTGGTAGGCGACGGATTCACCACGCGGCTGATGGATGTCGGTCAAGGACCGCATCGGCGGCGCCTCAAGTTCTATCTCCCTTCGCCCGATCATCGCGGCGCGACCCCGCCGCAGATTGCATATCTCGAAATGACGATGGAATATGTCGGCGAGGAGGAGAAGACGGTCGAAGCCGGGACCTTCCAATGCCGCCGTTATCGCTATGTCGACGACAGCGACGAAGGTATGGGCGGGACCAAGCACCCCGATTTCGATATGTGGGTGACCGCCGACGACGACAGCATCCTCGTCTACGGCTCGATCGACGGCTACATGATGAACCGCTACGAGCTGGTCGAACTGGAGCGGTAGCTAACGCTCGATTTGCGGCACTCTATCCGCCGGGAAATCGGCCATAAACGCGTTGTCTCCAACCTTGCCGACCATGTCTTCGCGCAGTGGCGCTTCGGGGTAGACCCGGACGCTGTATTCTCCCGCGCTGGGATCCTGGCGAAGCGGCAGGATGGTTTCCTGATACGTTCTAGAATACCAGAATGCACGCGCATTCTCGATACACGGGAAGCGCACGGTTATGGTCGTGGCGCGCGGGTCTTGGGTGCCTTCGAACACTTCAAGCGTGCGCGGAATGTTGAGGTAGTAGCCGCCGAGCTTCTCGTAGATCTTGCTCTCGGCAATCGCCCGGGCATATTCGCCCATTCGCTCACGGTCGAGCGTCAAGCCGGTCACCACCATCACCACCGGTTGGTCGCAAGTCGATTGCGACGGAGGTCCGGCACGCGGGGTCGCATCCTGTGCCAATGCAGGCTGCACGGCCAACGCAATTGCGGCCGCCATCGCCAGTATCCTCATCCCTCGATCCTTCTTTCGTCGCACAGAGTACGCTTCCACGGCTCCTCGCCCTTGAACCATTGCCACGTCCTCGCACGTGCCTGCGCGCCGGGAAACAGGCCGATCATCTCCACATAGCAGGCTCCCGGCACGTCGAGCCGATCCAGTCGCAACATTATCGTGTGCTCGTGCGTCTGCCACCCGTAGCCGGAGAAACGATCGGTTTCCCAGACGATCCGTTCCCCATCGAGCCTACCGCCGAACTCGACATGCATTTTGCGGCCATCGGCCCAGTTGATCCAGTTGTGCTGGATGTAATGCCATTCGCCGCTGTCGGGGAATTCGCAATGGGTCTTGACCCGGCGCTCGTCCAGCAGCTTCCCGCCGAGATCGAAATCGCGATACCAACCGTCCCACCAGCCATCGTGCAGCAGCATGGCGGGCATCACAGCTTCCAGCTCGGCGCGGTTGCTCATCCAGACTGCCCTTCGCGATAGGCATCGATCGGCAGCGCCTGCCCGGTCTGGCGGATCATCGCCTTGCGGCGAAGGAAGCGCAGAAGGCCTTCGTCACCCATCCGGCTTGGCCCCAGCCCCGAAGCCTTGCGCGAATGGTTGGTTGCGTCCGAGACCATGCTGGTGAGCGCGCCGTCCTGAAGGCTGATCGCGCCCGCTTCGAGCTGCGAGCCAATATCGGCGGCTTCCTCAAGCGATCCGGCCAAAACTGCGGCCGAAAGTCCGTATTCGGTATCATTGGCCATCGCGATGGCGGTTACGAGATCCTCGAAAACCGTTACAGGTAGGACCGGGCCAAAGGTCTCCTCACGCATCACCGCCATGTCCGGGGTTACATCCGCCAGGACCGTCGGCCGCAGAAACTTTCCGCCGCCGAGTTCTTCAATCTGACCGCCAGCCAGCACCCGGGCTCCCTTGGCGACCGCATCGTCGATCTGCTCCTGCACCTTACCCGCTTGCGCCGGGAAGATGAACGGGCCGAGATGGCCCTGTCCTGCATCGGGATAGGTGATCTCGACCGCCTTCGCGCCTTCGGCAAGCTTCGCGAGAAAGGGCTTCGCGATCTCGCGCGCAACGAAGATGCGTTCGATCGACTGGCATGCCTGCCCGGTGGCGACGATAGAGCTGCGCAAGGCGACGCCCGCCGCCCAGTCGGGATCGGCATTGGCGGTGACGATCATCGGATCCTTGCCGCCGAGTTCGAGATTGGCCGGGATCAGCTGGCGCGCAGCGGCCTCGGCGACCTTTCGTCCGGTCGCGGTCGAGCCGGTGAAGCAGACATAGTCTACCTCTTCGATCAATGCCTGTCCGACCTCCGGTCCACCCATCACGTAGGCGAGCGGCAGTTCGGGCACCTGCGCCAGCACCGCGCGCATCGGCTCGGCAAAGCGAGGCGTGACTTCGGACGGCTTCACCAGCGCCGCGCATCCCGCCATCAGCGCTGGTACCGCATCGATGTGGCTAAGGATCACCGGGAAGTTCCAGGGCGCAATCGCCCCGAACAAAGGATAGGCGGAATACTCCGCACTTATCTCGAATCCGGGGGTGGCAGAGGGTTTGGGTTCGCGTTCCAGGCCTTCGATCAAGGCGGGTCCGCGCTCCGCCCAGCGGCGAAGGTTGCGCGACAGGCCTTCGACCTCGATCCAGGATACCGCACCGCGCCCGGTGTCGGTCGTAAGGGCTGCGGCGATCTTCGGAGCGGCAGCATCGACGGCTTCGGCGAATGTCAGCAATACCGCCGCGCGCCCTTCCGGCCCAAGCGCTTCCCACTTCTGTTGGGCGGCTCTCAGCCTTTCTGCCTCGTTTGCAATCTCTTCTCGCGTGCTGGACGTGAACTCGTAGTCTTCTTCGCCCGTGCGGGGATTGCGCGCCTTCATTGCTGCGTCTCCCATGCGCCGACAATCTCCTCGCCAGTCGCGAACCAGGCTTCTTCGCGCGCAGCGAAATCTGCGAGCAGCCCTTCCAGCGCTTCGATCCGATAGGGCAATCCCAAGATGTACGGTGTGAGATGGATCGGCAGCACCCGCGCCGAACCCTGCTCGGATGTTTCACGGACCAACCACTCGAAGGCATCGCGCATGCTTTCGGCCCAGCTTTCCGCGCTCTTCTGCTGGACCGTGATAATCTGGCGGTCGGACAATTCGTGGTTGAGCGGCAGGGCCGTCAAGCCATTGGTGAATGTGTACGGAAGCTCGTCATTCACCCAGTCGCAGCAATAGACGAGGCCCTGCCCCTTGAGAAGGTCGAGCGTGTGAAAGCTCTGCTGGCGAGCGATGGACAGCCAGCCCTTTGGCTTCGCGCCCGTGGCCGCTTCGAGCCGCGAAACAGCGTCGCCGATCAATGCGCGTTCGGCCTCTTCGCCCAGCGTCGCATCGATCGTCCCATTCATATCGGTCGAATGCGCGATGATCTCGTGGCCACCCGCCTGCACCGCTCCGATCAACTCCGGATAGCGCTCGGCGATGGCGGCGTTGGTGGCAAAGCTGGCTTTCACCCCAGCCTTCTCGAAAGCCTCAAGGAAGCGAAAAGCCCCAACCCGGTTGCCATAGTCGCGCGACGTGTAGTGCCGGTAATCGGGATAGGGCGTGACCATATGTGCCGGCGCCTTGAACGGTCCACCGGGAGTGATTGGAAACCACTCGAGGCTCACGCAAATAAACACCGCAACGCTTTTGCCCCCGGGCCAT
>JAAUYH010029614.1_pt1 | contig 34134 bp, 25 predicted proteins | sample 7278061 | NCBI WGS metagenome assembly JAAUYH01 (sample SAMN14350203, study PRJNA611818) | marine sediment metagenome | isolation source: surface marine sediment (0.6m) | place: French Polynesia: Moorea | collected 2018-08 | reverse complement strand
TTTCACTTTTCTGATCAACAAGAGTTTTCCTACATTTTAAATAATATGGTATTCAAATTGTAAGTCCATAATCAGACGGACTATTGTGCAGTTGAATAAGACAACTAAAAGACGGTCTCATGGACATTATAGACAAATTCAATCCAGCGACAATAAGATGTTTGAAAGATTAGCTCATTGATATTATGAGACCATATAGTTGATAGCGAGAGAAAATAATTATACTTAATGCACTGACATCCCTTACATCATAATTCAGTTAATAGCTGATCAGCGGATTGATTTTATTTCAGATGTAATAACAGTTACCCGTGATCGAATGATTGACACGTAATAGAAAACACAGGCGCTATAAGTCTTGTCAAGCTAGTGAGCGAAAATCGACATTGATTTAGTGTACATAAGCAATCGCAAGCGAAAATGAAAGTAGCATAAAACAGCGAAGGGATTACAGCTACCTGCATTTCGTACAATACATATTACAATTTGTTACTCGATCTCGGAAAGATACATTTCTCGAGTACGATGAATTGGGAGTCAACAAGAGCAAATCAATGTATTATTGAGCAGACCTTTCGATCTCGATGGTTGCGTAACATCATTAAGAGAATTTGCATTGTTCATTTTGAACTCGTGTCGGAAATCCTTCAATATTTTTATTGTCATGTTATCTTTACTAATTGCAGTTCAAAGAAGTCCATCAAACATCCTATAATTATTGAAGGACAATGCAGCTGAGATGAATACTTTATTTTAGCCAAGTCAGCTGCCCTCTGCATAGGAACACTCACAGATAATACGTCAGAACGTCGTCGAAAAAAGGTGTGTTTCAGGCAAACTCATTGACAAAGAAAATGGCGCGTCCACCCTGGTTTAATGAGTAGGTAAATCATTGGTGGAATAAATGTAACGAACGCGATTTTCATGGTAGCCAGGCGGACAGCGTGGTTAATATTGCAGCTTCGTGTCACGTTGAATGTAGATTAATGGATATGGACTTGCTGATATTCAATGAAATTTACGGAAATTTCTTTCAAGGTCCGGTCCGCTGAAAAACAAGGACAAGAATGTGAAATTTACACGTTGACACGAAGTGAGATCACGCATTCTGGATACGTTCGCAGTGAAAACACTTTGGGACAGTCGATATTCTCTCCCGCTGGCTCTCTTCAGTTCCGTACACAACCAGCACGTTTTTTCTTTCACCGAGAAAACTATCATTGTCATTATAGTCATCATCAACAGAACCGTTCACTGTGAATCTCATACACATGCACTTTAATTGTGTGAGCGTGACAATAAGTATTGTCAAAATCTGCAAATCAGAGGCGATGCCCTGTAACTGACGAATCATGCTGCTCAGTGTTAGCCGTGTTACGGACAGACGACATAGGTAGTACAGTATTAATAGCGTATGGATTCTTACGTGAATTACTGAAGCCTTACTTGGTTCTATCCTCATAAATATCGACTCACGGCGTACCTCGATCGAATATTGTCCCCGGATTGAACACGAAGAACTGCAAAAGGAACCTGACTTTAGCGCCGTGCCCAGCACAGGTGTGTCGACGGGCACGGACCGATCGTTACTTTCTACCTAGTCGCTCGCCCTGCTTGCAGAAGTCAGATTCCCGATAGCATATCGATAGCACATTACCCCTTGATAGAATGGTAGAAAAGTGAATCCACAATGAATAAATCAACAGAACGACCAAGAATAATTTACGACAGCCAAAAATAGTCTGACTTGTTGAACCAGAAGGAGTATGAAATTATTTTAGGTAGAACCATCGTAATTGCATGGTTGACCTTTCTTTCCATGTCAACATACTGATCGTTTCTACATCGATCTTCATATTATAATGATTGATCGACCGAGTCGCCTCTCGTCTTCCAGATCTGATCGTTCACTACCTTCGATTTCTACCTACATCTACTTCGACATATCAAGTATTTCGAGCTACAACCATGAACACGCAATACTAGGCAACTACGTGATGCCGAGTACATGGTTGCAGCTATGTACAAAATGAATCAAGTGCAGAAGATCGCAATCACATGTAGTGTTCACGGCATTGATGAGCCTCCCCCAGAAGACAGTCTTGCTATCAGTGTCAAAGGAACCGACAGCGATTTGAATGCTTTAGATAGACCGCGCCTTCAGCGGTCACCGCATTTTTCGGAGAACCTCTGGATGCCAATGGAATCAGAGGTGCGTTCAACTTCACTGTTGCAATCATTTCCGCAGGGGCAAAGTTGTTGATTTGCTACCAAAGGTTCAATCGATAAGTCTAGGGATTACTCCCATTCATATTCTTTTCTTTGATTAAAGGGTCCTGGGAACGAAGCTTGTACGTTATTTTCTAGGTAACTCGTGTTCGTTTGCTTGTGATCTCGCGGAATGAACGCTAAATTTTTGTTTATAAAGTTTTCGTAAATATGTAGCGTTAGATAATGAAGCGAGGAACATTGGAATATGAAAACCATTTTCTAGTGAAGCAGAAAGTCAAAGGCCGATTAAGAGAGGACCTAATAATCATCACACGACTATTTCCTGATTTCGACGTTCATCGCCAAGAATTATATTTTTAGGTATGTCACTGAGAAAGCTCGTTGACGATATACAACACAACTGTACCCATTAGTGAAGGTAAATCGTGGTTCGATGGTATCGAGAAAAATTGCTCGATGAAGGAACAATGGATCCAACTAATCAGGAGATTGGTATGAGACAGAAATAATTTATTTTCAATATACTGTAGACTGTGTTCTCATACAATGCTACTTATGAGGAACTGCTCACCACAGAGAATTGTAGACAGGACGAGTGAACGACGGCGACGAGAAGAAATGCTAGATGACTGCGCTAGTCGGAGCAAAGGGAACAGTGTGGTAGTGAGTAGACACAATTATTCCGGTATTCTGGAAAGCATTAAGGAGCGACTGTAGGAGGGGAACGATCAGTTACGAACCCCCTATTGCAGAGCTACATGGCGGACGCATTCTAATTTTATCATCCTGGCTCAACTTGCGCTGACGTGAAGTTCGAAAGTTGCATGTTACCGGGGGAAACACCCTAAACTGTCCGTGTAGAGGAGAGGAAATACGAGAAACTGTGCGCGAACTGTGTATACCACTGTACGAGTGCGTTTATGCAAGTGATGCAGTGTATGAGGAGTACAGCAGGAAACGCAAGAAAAATACAGTGAGAAATTAAGTGGCAACGTAATCCGTTGTCGAGATCCAAATAGGAGGCGGATAAGAGGAGATGCTCAGTACAGAGCGAGATACTCATACCGGGCACGCAACGGCTAGTGATATCTCGGCTTGCGCGCGGCAGATAACGATTGAGAGGGAAGTGGGGCGGAAGTTCGTTGTCGAAATTCGCGCACGAGTGTCGCTGGACCGGTAGGTGTGCGAGGTACTCGCCTTTTACACTAAAACACGAATGACGTGATTCAAAAACTGCATCGTGCGTGGTATTCGTTGCGCCGCCCGCGCGCACACGCAGGAAATCGTGCCTCCATACCCAGCAATGGCCGATCGATCGGACTCACTGCAGCAGCACTCGAGAGCTGTGAGATTTCGCGTCCGTTCACAATGCGTCGACAGTTTCAACGCGCGTATTGGCAGGTTCAACCTAGCCGATGCCGTACAGTACATATGTGCGCCACAATTCGTACAAGCGGTTACAGCGTTGCCACACCACGTGCCGGAGCCACAACAAACAGGCAGAGAAATATTTCACCAGAGCGACCAACCCGAGCGCGGGGAATGCGTAGGGGCGAGGGTAACTGCGGGAGGGTCGAAGAGAAGAGCGTGGAGGCGCGAGGGTAAGCTATCGAGTTGAGCGGCAGAGATTGCACGAGATTCGGGAAGGTGTGCGGTGATAGGCACGCGGTGATCTCGAAAATCACCGCGCAGGACCAATTGGAACGTTAACACCGGGAGGCCGAGCACAAACACGTTGAAGATATTTGCGTTTCGGGTGCGGTGTACACCGTCCAATTGATTGCAGTAGTGGAGAATACCTATTCGGGGTGCGCCGTAGGGGAGACGGAAAAACTGTTCATTTTATTCTGCCACACGGTGAGTCAGGCGCATCTTTGGCGCGTTTCGCGCTCCTCCTCGACGTCGCTTGTGTCGAGTGGTCGCTTCTGCCCGGCGAGCTGTGATATTTGGCGCCTTATCGTAGTGTTGAATCGGTTTTTCACCGCATTGTCCGTCCTGCCTTTCAACAGCTTGGCTATCTCGCTCCAGCGATTCCCCAGTCGCGCATGCGCATCCATAACCACACGGTCCTCCGCCGGACTCCACGGCCGTTTGGCGAGATCCGGTGATAGTTGGTTCAGCCATCGTTCACGCGCTTGTTTCCCCGTGCGTCCTGGAATATGTGCAGCAATTGTTGTCCAGCGACGTGCACCGTACCTACCCACTAATGCGGTAAGCAACTCATCTTCCTCCTTTCTCCAAGGTCCCTTGACTTTTCGTACCACTTCCGGTTGTGGCACTGTAGGCTGTGAAAGTGGCAACGGATGATAGTAGTGAGTGTAGTAGGTAGGTGGTGGTGGTGGTGGTGGCTGCATAACATAGGCGGGTGGCATGTAGTAAGGAGGTGGTGGTGGTGCGAAATATTGCGGTCTTGGTGGTGGAGAAACTACTGGAGAAGCGCCAGCTGCTAGGCAAAGTAAATGCAACCCGGTGCGGGTAGTAGGATCATTGAGTGGTGGTGTTACGGGAGAGCCCGGCTGTACAGGTCGTTTGGGAACAGGGACGGGATGTGGAGCAGGCGGCGGGGGTGTCATTGTCGTGGTATACATCATGACTCTGAGTGAGTTGACGAAATCGCAGTTGCAGCGTTGAATACCGGTCGTGCAATGTGGTGTGGTGGGGTGGGGTGGGGTGAGAACAAGAGCCAGTTGAGGCGTAGAGCAATGGAGCGAAGACGCAAATATAAAGGTTGCCGGTTACCGTCAGTTGGCATGCGAGATTAAATTCGAGATATAAAAGTCAACGAGTCATGTGTCTTACTTGGTGGAATGGTTCCAGTATTCATTATTTTTGAAATCAAACTATGACCCCATTAGTACACTCTAGACTGTGTTGCACTATTGAAGTAATGATAAAAATAGAAATTTATTGAAAATTTAGAAATAGTGCACAAAAAGCGAGAGATATAATACAAGAAAGGATGGGATGAATAGTACATCAATGGAGTTGAAGTGAAAACACACATCATAAGCATCGAAATTCCAACAAGTGGAACGTAATACGTACACACACATGGAGGCGGATCGACAGACGTTTAGCAAATTTGCATTCTTATCCGTAACAGCAGTTGACTGGGCAAACACCCAATGGCTGGGCGGCGCCCGCCGGTGTGCTCAACGAGATCAATGCCACACGACGTCACTGCCAGCGTTCCGGCCTACAGCGCGCAACCTCACCATTCCCATGCAATTCACTGTACCAGTGTATCAACTTGTCATCCTCGTACATCACGCATGATATACCGTACTGTACTGCTCACTGTACAACACATGCAAGTGGTCGCTGGCAACTTTCAGTGGAGGGACTCCGCGCGCGGGTGGCGATGCACGCCATGGCTGCCACGCATACCCTGGGCTCAGGGCAGGAGCACCCAGCATGCGGCGGAGATATAATCTCGTTTGAGGGCAGTGCGTGTGAGCCACATTCCTGCAACATTAGTGGGAACGGTCATATCACATCAGATACCAGCCTGCATATTGTGAGCGCCACCAGCGCATGATACGGCCACTCGCCGATCGGCTTTTACACATTGATGTCGTTTGTGGTGTGCTGACTTGCTGCGAGCAACCTGCCAGTTTCTTCCGGTAACGGACGCTATCTTTTGTGATACCCCACCCTATCTGGATTGGCGCACCGTAATTTGCTGCAATCCATTTCTCTTCCGCTCTCCACCTTTACGTCCGATTCCCCCTATGACGCTTTGCCCATGTTTCTTCTCGCGCACTGTCTCCTCGTTCTGTGTTTTTCCCATTTCCTACCATGTCGTGCTGGGTGCGTGCCAACTCCCCCAATTCGCCCTGTTGATTTCGTTCATTCGAGTGCCAATCCGCTTCCACTATTCCCTCAATGCTGCTACGTCCTTCGTTTCCTTGTGATTGCTGCGTGATAGGTAGCCTATGATTTGCCTCCACTGCGAAAACTCGTATCTTACCTGCCGTACCTGACACCATACTGTCCGTGTACCGTATGATGCTTCATTTTCATTGATCATTTATGACGTGGAAACAACCGTACATCTTGTGATTTTTATCCGCTAATTTCCAAATCCCGATATCTCCTTTTTCTTTTCCCACAGCATCTACCCATCTCTCCAACCACATGGGTCGGCTCGATTTGTCGCCACCACTACAAGGCCGCGTAGCGATAGTGACCGGCGCGTCGAGAGGAATCGGCAGAGAAATAGCACTCTCGTTTGCACACGCAGGGTGCGATGTTGTGGTAGCGGCGAAATCTGTAGTGGAGAAACCCAATTTGCCTGGCACCATCTACAGCGTTGCGGCGGAGATTCAGGCATTGGGTAGACGCGCACTCGCGGTGCAGGTGGATGTGCGCGATGACGCCGCCGTGCGCGCCATGGTGGACCAGTGTATGCGACAACTAGGACGTGTGGACTATCTGATCTGTAACAGTGGCGCATTATGGTGGCAACCGGTGGAGAAGACACCCATATCCAAGTGGGACCTGGTGCACGGCGTGAACGCGCGTGGCGTGTTCTCGGCCATCACCGCTGCACTACCGCACATGAAGGCACAGGGATTTGGGCGCATCGTGGTGATGAGCCCACCCGTGGATTTGCGCTGGCTCAAGGGCCATGTGGCGTATTGCTGTTCTAAGTATGCGCAGACGATGATAGCGATTGGACTAGCGCAGGAACTGGTGGGCACCGGCGTTGCTATCAATGCGCTCTGGCCGGCGACGCTTATCGAGTCGTTTGCGACGAAGAATTTTCGGATGGGCGAGAAAAGCCAGTGGCGGAAGGCGTCGATTGTTTCTGATTGCGTACTAAGAATCGTGCAAGAGACCCCGGAACAGTTGAATGGCAACGCATTGATTGACGAGGAGTATTTGAAAAGTCGCGGTGTTGTGGACTTATCAAAGTATCAATGCGTGCCTGGCGTTGAGCCTATGAAGGTATGGCCACCCAAGGCGGCGGAGGAGTGGTTCAAAGTTGGTGGCGTGGGTGTGCCGCCTGGGGTCCAGGCGCGATTGTAAAGTGGTACACACAGTTAATGTTCACATTTTATGACTCGACGGATCTACCACTGTAACATTCCTCCTATGCATTGAGCTGAGACGCGAACAACATTTCGGATAAGAGCGGATGATTGCTGAGCAGTGTGTCGAAAATGCGGTTGCCATACTGCACTCAAGTTTATTCATTGCTTATCGTGGTTTGTAGCGAGACCGACAATCGACTGCAACACGGACGCACGTTGGAGGGCATGCACGCACTGCCACTCGTTGAGTCTGCGCAGCGCACGAAAACCGAGGTATTTGTACACCCAGTCTCGCGCCACCTCGCGCTCCATGCCGCGCACCAGCATAATCGTCACGACGGCACGCTCGCGCGCGTCATACTCCTTCAGCTTCCGCAGCATGAACAGCACCAGCCCCGTCACCTTGCTGCGGCGGAACGACTTCTCCGCGGTCGTCACGAACGTCGTCGACAACTGGCACGTCTCCTGCAGGTACGCGACCGCCATGTTCGCCGCTTGCGCCACTTGCCGGAACCCCCGCTCGTTCGGCGACTTCAGCCCCGCCTCGATGCAATCGCTCACCGCTTTCATCACCAGTTCCCGCGACACCCCCGTCCGCTCGTATAGCCGTGCGCGTGCGCGCTCGATCGACTGCGTCTCACTCCTGCCCACGTACGCGATCTCCTCGTCCACGAAGCGAACATAGAGCCGCTCCGCGCACGTGCTCTGGCAGTGTGCGACGAGGTCGCTGAACAGCACAAAGTCGCGCCACCACACGGACATCGCGGTGATGGCGGTGTCGAGCTCCGTGGGCGACAGCTTCGAGGAGCGCTCGCAAAGCGGCACCACGTAACTCACCAGGTCGTTCAACTCCATGTTCGCGGCGTTGTGTACGAGGATCAGCGCGTGCACGGCGGAGTTGGGCATCTCCATGTTGTACGGCTCGGTGATGAGCGTGGGGTAGCGTTCTCGCAGCTCCGGCGTTTTGGGGAGGAGGCGCTCGGTGGCATTTGCGTCATGTGTTGACGAGACCGCGGAGAGAAATGATATCGAGAACGCGCGTGAGATTTCCCGAACACTGCGGCGACTGCGTGCCTTGGCGTGGTGCGACGACGCGTCGGAATAGTCACTCGAAATCACGCTGGTCACCGGCGAGTACGGCACCGTGCGTGAACGCTTCATCCCGTTTTCTGGGGACATGACTGACGTCTTCGACCTCACAATCCCGCCCGGCGTACGCAGCTGACACAAGGCCCCACTTGAACGTGATTTTGGTACCATAACCTTCGTCTGAGGTTTCGTCGGCTTCGCGAACGGCGTGTCCATGGTTTCTTGACTATTCGCTCCGGGTCGTGTGTGCGGTTGCGCTTCTTTCGTTGCTTTGGTGGCCATACTGTGTTTCTGGATTCAAAATCGACGTGAACGAAACTCCATACAAGCCGGCAACGAACTAATGTCAAATGGCGCTCGGTTTCGGGGTGCCATGGTTTCAAAATTGTTTTGGTAGGATTGCCGGTCTTTTCTTCCACTTGATCTACCTCTTTCAGAAGTGGTACAGTACCGGCAATAAACTTAGTCTTAATATGATTACTGAACGTGATTGACAATCGAAAGCGCACCAGGTGTAATTCTTATGACGAAAGCTATTAAGGTGTGAAGTATGGAACGGCTTGTTGAACAATGAGGTTGAGCCAGATAAATTTAGAACGCGCTCTGTGGGCCTCAGTCAAGAGAGGGCATAAAAGATAGGTGCCAGTTTCATTCTGCGGGATCACAGGGTGTTCTCCAGAATACCAGAAATAACTCTGTGTGCTCACTACGGCGTTGTTGTCTCTGTCCGACTGATATGCTTGTCTAACTCTTGATCTCCTCGTTGCCGTTCGCCCATTCTAACATTCTCTGAAATGAGTGATGCCTCATGTTTATGAAGTCATCGGTAGATGAACATATTCTATACTAAAAATAAGTTGTTGCCCTCTCATATCATACCCCCGATTTGTTGAATCCTCCAGCCCTCCATCGAGCAATCTTTCTCGATACTATCGGACTACGAATCGCCTTCATTAGTGGAGACATTTGTATAGCATATCGACAATGAGCCTTAGTGGCGACACACTTCATAGTATTCGGGAAAATGTTGAATTAACGAAATACCCGATAGACTGCGCTGCTCATGATATCAGCTAAGTCCTCGTCGAATCTTCCTTTGACTTATGTTCTCAATTAGAATATGGCTTTTCGTTTCACTGTCCATCGCTTCGATATCTATTATTTGTGAACGCTTTAACTACAAAAACTCAGCGGTCATTCCTGACGTATTAAAAGCAAACGAATACGCTTTACTGAAGAAACCAAGTAACGCAAAAGTACTTACAAGCCAGGGTTCGAGGGCCTTTCTATCAAAGAAAAGAATAGAAATGAGAGTTAATTGAATCTTTCGTAGCAAGTTCACGAAGCTGTGCAAACCGGGAATCATAGGCAACAGGTAAGTTGTACACACACCTGATTCCAACTGCACCCACCGGTTTTCCAGCAGTTCCGGTAGCAATTAATACCGGGCCTTGTAACGTTCAAATCGTCGTCTATTATTTTACCACTGATCACAAGCCTGTCCTCTACGGGAGGCTCATCGATGCCGAGAACACTGCGTGCGATAGCGATCTTCTGTGCGTGATTCATCTTGTCCATAGCTGCAACCATGTGCTCGGCGTCATGAGGTCGGGCTTTTTTGTAGATAAGTCCCGCCGAAGTAGGCATTGTGAGGGAAAGAATGCAAACAAGAGCCAAAACAAGCATGAAAGTCGAATGCGTGTTCATGGCTGTACCTTGAATTACTTAATGTCTTGAAGTAGATAAACAAGGTAGTGATCGAAGGTAGGGAATGATCAGATCCGGAAGACAAGAGAGGAGTTGGTTGATCACTAAAACGGGCTACTGTCGCAGATCTTATAGTGAACGTCGATGTAGAAACGATCAGAATATTGACAAAGAAAGAAAGGTCAGCCATTCAGCCATGCAGCTATAGTAGAGCTACCTCAAACCATATCTCGCACTTGTGTTGTGCACGATGCAAAGATCGGGATCGTTTCGCAGCTCTGTCTGTTCTATCCGAGCACAATCTTGGACAGAGTTATGACGCATCCCGATGTGTATGAGGACAGAACTACGTAAGGCTACAGTAATTCATGTAAGAATCCATTGACTATTTTTACTGTAGTGCGGCTAGGTCGTCTGTCCGTACCAAGGCAAACACTGAGCAGCTACTTACGCGATTCGTCAATTGAGGGTATCGCCTCTGATACAGTACTGCACCCAGATTTCGGCCTCATATGTCGTCACGCTCACGCAATGGTAATCCTTGCGCATGAGATTCACACTGTACGATTCAGGACACCAATAATGACAAGGATAGTGTTCGCGTAAAAAGAGAAGAATCCTGGTCGTGTACGGAACTGAAGGGTGCGAGGAGTGAAAATATCAGTCGTCCCAGATTGCTCTCGCTGTAAACATGGCAAGGATACATGAATTTACTGTTTGTTACGCGTTACCATGTACATTTCACTTACTCGTTTAAATACTCCAACGAGACGAATCTGAAAAATTCTACTAACTGCAAATCTAGAAGCAGTTTCGCAAGTTACGAGAATTTCTCCTTCTACGGGTTTGGGTGAAATACCGCTTCCCGACAAAATTTTGTCGACGTACTTGTGAGTGTTCCTACGACGAGGACAACTGACTTGTCTCATGTGAAATATTTTTCTTGGCTGCACTGTTCTTCAATTAGGTAGGAAGTAGGTTGATAGACTTCTTCGATCCATAATCGAATTAGCCGGTATGAATAGTAACAAGGCCGACTACCGGTCTGCGAGCATGCCTTGGCAGGCCGACCTTGAAATTTTTCCGCCAATCACCGACATAAACTTAATTTTCGAGTACATGAATTACCGTAGATTAAGGGGAAAAGTTTACTTGTGTTGAATTATACGAGCACTGTACTACATAACAGAATAGTAGCATAATTATAAATATTCACTGAAATTTTTAGATCAATAAGGTAAACAGCGACGAGTGTCATTGTCGATATTGTTGCTTCGCATTGAATCGAGTGTTGTCAATATATTATCGCAATCAGTGATTCTGTTCCCATGTAACACAAATTACAATATGGTCGATATTCCCGAGACAAATTCCGGCCCACATCAAAGATTATTTCTAGTTCAGTTCTACAGCTAAATAACTAAGCTAGTAAAACTTTTTCACTGCTACGGCGCAAGACAAGCCTACTTCTCTGGAATCTATCGACATTTTGTTACTTTCTCTTTTCGAAATTGGTAGGAATACGTAACAATCACAATCTCTTGCTCGCCTTTCATTTCGCATGTTGCCGTACAAGCCATGTACCTCACAATTCGTTTGCAGTACCATGCATTCCCAATCTTTGTTACAATTAAAATGGATCTGCAATACATTGTTGCAATACTTTATTACACTATATTTTTATTATTATAATACATTATTGGAATACTTTGAACAACCACCCGCCAGCAACCACGGACACAATATCACACCATTCACTTTGCAGTGAATTCATAACTCAATATATCACTATAACTTGTAGGTAAAAGCATCTCAATCGCTTGAATATGATATAACACTAATACGAACATTACATTTATACCACATTGAAGTACATAAATTGAGGATATCCATGAATTACATGTAACGATGCGATTTGCGCTCAAAAATACAGTTCCATTGATCATAAAATACAAAAAGTGTAAAAATGGAGAAGATGCCACAATCTCTCCAATTATCCTGCTACTAGGAATATGCAAGATGGGCAAGAAGTATGAAACCATGGTTGAGCTCACTTAAATCGGAATTAATCGAAATCTTCATGGTGTATTTTCAGTTAATGATGATAGACCGTCATTCGACGCCTGAAAAGAAGCCTAACAGTATTACATATGAAATACTCGAAACAATGTAAGAACAAATTGCTTGTTTGCCTACTTGATTTCAAGCTTTCAATAATAATTATATCAAAATGATCATATCTTTTATCAGGAGCACTGTCCTTTTGAAAAACGGCGATTTAGGTAGCCGTTGAAATCTGGAGTAATCCATAAACAATAGCATCGATTTGTATCAGCTCGAGTCAAAGGACTGACGAAAAAAGATGCAATGGTTTTTGTCTTTAGTATGACACACTACGCCATCATCTTTTCACGCATTAGCGGGACTTCCTATAACCCATCTGAGATCTCAGTAACGCAGATACGGGAATAACATATACCAACTGGTCATTTCTGTGAAAGAGGAGCTCGTCAGAAAAGCTAAAATGCTCAAGGGACAGTATTTCGCACTGCAGCTCTCCGAAAACATACTTTCGTATCGAAGTTTTTCTTATCCATTCTGTACTAAAGAGCGGTACAGGAACGAAAGTTTATGTAGAAACGTCTTCAGCTTGTTTTGTTCGAGCAGTTTCTCCTGCTGATTTAGGGATAAAGATTCAAGCCCTGCATCCTTCATTTACAGCATAGAATCATTCTTTAATATCTGTTCAGATTTTCTCGAGCTTTTCTGTAGCTGAAATCTCTTGTACAGTGCTTTTTCTGAAAATACATTTAAGCCATCTCTATGTATAATTTAGGTATACTGCTTCCACTTACTAGAAATGCAAAATTATTACTTACCATTATGAGAGAAGGTACTTATCCTATTGTCATGTCATTAATTTTACTTAATGGGTTACAGTGTACAAAGATCTATTGCATATGCCATGAAATACAAAGTTTGAATGCAGTAGTGGGTATGTATCCAGGATTCAGCCAGAATGATGATCTATGCAGTTATAACCATCGTCACTACATATGAGGCTATCTACATACTGGTACAACAAAATGAATTTGGTATTTTGAAAGAAGAATGTGTGCTTGAGCGTTCATTTACGAGTGAAATAGTATAACTCTTCACCAACCGCATAGCATTACTTTAATTTGCTGGATTCTTAAAAGATGCTTTATGCTTGCAAGTACAGATTTATAGTTTTTGTGAACCGTTCAGGTAACGTTAAGGTTATCGGATTCATAAGATTCCGGGTGATTGGTACCACAAGTATATTTTTTCAGGATATTTAATCTAATGACTGTCGTTATTCTCTTGATCCATTGTGCAGAGTAATCGTCGATTGGACAATTATTGCGTTCCACCAGTATTCTTCAGCTCATCGATAGGTGATAGTACTCATATCCGAGCACTACTGGGAGACAGGAATTTTGTCTTCCGTTTGAATACGGTCCTGTAAGAGGTGATTCAGAGCAGTTGTACTCCAACGTTACGTTATTCAACATGACGTTGAGCAATTCATGTTGTATAAGAAACAGAATGTAGAAGAAGAGAAATGTAATTACCAGTGATTGGAAAAGAAGAGAAGAATAAATCGCTGTATTGATTCTACAATGTATTGAGTAGGAGCTAGATATTGTATGAAATACTATTGTGAATTCCCATTACTCTTTCATCATCCTGATTGAGATTTAAACCGGAGGAAAGCTGTGGCCTTGGTACTCTTCCAGATAAACCAACTATTGAATGGCTTGCTTCCGCTCAGACACTTTGCTCACAATTTACTCGCGCCTAACCATCGCTTTAGGTCTTAACTCAAAGACCTATTGGAACCGTGCTAATGCACGGCTATAGTATACAGAATATCTCCAATCAAGAGGGGAAATCTCTGCAATGCTATCTAATTTAGCGGCTCAAGAAATTAAAAGACAATAAAATAGCTAATCATCAGTTACGACAGATGAAAAATCGTTCTTGTAAATAATTGTGGGAGTATTATTGAAAACTAATTCGAACTGTAGACTGAATAGCTATCATCCAGTAATGGCTTCAATTTAAATACCGGACGGTGTTAAATCGTAAGGAATTGAGCTCGTTTTATCTCACTCGAAGAAAACCGTATCTGAAAGTCAGCCATTTAGCTATAAGAGTATGAAAATCATAGTGCATGTAATAGAAGAATATGTTAGCATTGTACTAGCGGTTTCTAATACCAAACTGCTCTCTTTCTCTCTCTCTCTCTCTCTCTCTTGATTAAATCATTTCGAGGCTATGGATAGAAAATTGAAGAGCTACTTTAATATTGCCCAGTCACTTTAGATTATCAAGTAGATCATTGACCTTTTCGATCATTTCGAAACCATGTTTTGCAATTGAATTTCGAATTAAACGGCAGGTAAGACGCCTAAACATAATTATAGTCTTTTAACCGTTCGATTTAGCTTAATAGTCAGAGATTTACATAGTCCCAGATGGCTTAGAATACAGATAAATATGGTGAAGATGGATTTTTCTCGGTTGTATCAGTAATCAAAATTAAAATTTTCCTCCTGAAAACATTTTTACTGCTTGGGATATTAATTTTATTTTCAATTCCGATATCTGTCATTCGAAATCTGCTTGAAATCGTATTTATTTCTTCTTAAATTTGCAACGTAAAGCTGTACATCAAAGGTATCCTAAAATTACATGAAAAATTTTCATATTGACTTTTGTTTTAATCGGTTCATGGCATTTGCGAAATCCTTTGCCTGGGAATATTCATCAGTGATAGACGTATTTTTTCTTTTATTTATTCATTTATTGATTCGGAGTGCCTTTTAAATCTTTCGAGAATCCATCATCACGAAACCAAAGAACAAAACCAGAATTTTAACATTTCCTGTGTAATAGATTCGTATTGATTAATTATAGAAGGACAGGCTGAGTTCGGGCTGAATATCTATCATAATCATATAATCAATAAGTAGCTGGTCTTCTGAACTGCTACTCACTTTTTGTTATCAAAAAATGAATGACTCGTGTATGAAATAGGCGCGAATTTGAGTAAACCAACTATGATATATTCCCAAAATATGCGATACGAATTTTATATATCCGAAAGAATAGGCTAAAAATCCATCTTAAATACGTCTGCTTCTTATCCAATCCAGATTCGAAGTGAAGCCCGATTCATATTCTACGTTATAGATGATTGAAATTGAAAAATTCAATCGATAGCAAATTAGAATTGTCTTTTGAAAATGAGATGTTCTCTTTCTTTCGATTGAAATTCAAAGTACAATTTGGGGATCAACCACTACTTTTTTCTATTTTCACATCAAACTATTTGTAGCTTTAATGATTTTTAGTCCTAAATTAAATTGGGTGTATTATTGACCATCCCGTCTAACCAACAAATGCGTTTAAATCTCCTACCTCTTTCCAGCCTGATGGCTTGCTCGTACTTGCCCTCGGGCTATATTGTGCCTCAAATGATTCTTTCAATCTATCATACTCACGGTAATGTGCTTAACTCTTTAAAACTGAATGTTTATGATATGACGCATTATTGAAAAATCTAATATTTTTACAGCCATAGCAGGTTGAGGGAAGTAAGTAATAGAGCTGAAGAAAGTATAATCGGTTACCTGGAAGTCGGTGTGCCTGTGGGTTTGCAAAAGCTAATTCAGGGAGAATATATCATTGCTCTATCTCCAGCCATCCAACTGTGTCTGTGATTTCTGAAAACTCTATCGCATACAAGAATCTTACTCGAGGATCAAAGTCATGCAAGATTTATTGCACTAGCATTAGTCCCGCTTGCAGTGTCTTCCTAGGATAACAGATATATCACGTACAAAAACCTTGCATGAAAAACGCTTTACATGAATCTAACTAATTCAGAAATTAGGTGCATCTTGTGGGAAAAAGAGAATTTCGATGAATACTGCCAGAAAATTAAAGCGACTTATTGCAACAACAGTTTATGTATCCCACACTGAGGACACTGAAAGCGGCCAATCGAAAGATTCGACGTACACTGCGGTTCGAAACTTCCCAAAGTGGGCTGAAGTTGAGATGGCGACGGAATCCTCAACGGGAACGGCCAGCTGACTTTCGCCTGTTAGAAGCCTTAGGCGTACTTCGCAAGCAATCAAAAGCTTTGACAGCACGCAAGCAATGATTCTCAGAGTTAATTTGACTCCTTGTGGTATATTTCTTCAATTTTTATATTACTTGGTTGTAAGCGCGGTCATAAAAATTAGAATATTTCTGCAAGAAAAAAGATGAGAATGTTTAATCGTCCCCACCATTTCCCAATGATGCAATCAAAAAATTTACGTCCTGATTTTAATTCGACATCTGTCCCATTGGTAATATAAAAATCTTTCGACACTGTAGATCAACTAATGATGAGCGTGTTTATTAATCTTTTTATGGTAGTTTTAATTATTGGGATATTCTTACAGTAGCTTATCAAACAACGACTCCTTCTATGCCAACTTACGCTTGTTGTTGCAATTCATTAGTAATCGATTTTTCATTACTTCTCGAAGCGTTAAAAGTTTGCTTCGATACGTCTAGATCTGTCAAGTAGATCATTTCGCGTTTCTCTTCCAATTTTGGTCTGTTGAAGCTAGAGATATTACTCCTATTTGACAATGGAAGTTTTGAGTGATGCAGTTTTAAGGAAGAAGACTTGAAAGAAAATTTCCTACTTACGAGCAAGTGAAGCAGCCCTTCCAGCTGTACTCGATAGAGAGCCACATCTGCAATGACGTACCGTAATTCCTGCAAGGATGGTTTATGGATAGCGGTGGTGCAAGATTTGTAGTGAAAAAATAATTGAGAAATGAACGTAGTGAGTAATAACCGATTAATCGCATTTAATTGTACCTCAAGAAACTGATCGGCTAATTAGTGTTGGTTAGATACTTAGCCTTCTCCATTTTGTACAATAACCTGAGAGAAGTATTTTTAAATACAATTCGTAGGTCCGTGGTTGTTCGTGAACATAATAAGAGTATATCATCAAACCGAAGTAATTCAACGTTCTTAGAAAAATCCAGTCTTTCGAATCATCTCAGGTAAAAGAGTTTCACAAATGTGTTATGATTGATTTGAATCGACCTGAAGAAAACAAGAATTGAAAGTAGAGACTTTCTGCACCCTTTCTTTTGAATGTAGATCAATAAACTTAGACGGCCAAACATCATTCTTCTCTGGCGAAAGAAAATGACTAGTTCCACACAAACGCTACTGTCGAAGTTTAAGTGTCAAAAAGTGAAGTAGTTACAGCAAATGACATTTCTTTATTCAAAAAAATCAAAACCTTTTGTCAATCAAAATCGAGAGATTGGTGCATATAGGATGAATCAAGCAAGCAAAGCAGCACGTTCAACTCATGACAAGTACGTTTCTTTCCAGTGACTGTTCTATATTTTAGTAGATTCGATGGAATATTCTTTCCCATACGAATCTTGTCTTGGCTTGCCTTCCTTTGTTGTAGATTTAGCATGCTTTCCGCCTTTTTCAAAAATTCTCCCACATCCACTTCTGACATTGCTGTTCCTGTTGATTACAAGCGTGTGTCATTTGCTCAAAGATCAGATATCCCTTTTCAAGGTCAAGATGCTTGTATTATTCCGTTTCTTGCTTAATCTAGGTAGGTGTGATCACCAAACTTAGAAAAATGTCTCTTGAAACGTTATGCGGCTAGCAATAACCCTCTGTACTTGATCTCAGGAAGCAGTAAGATTTATCAATTCATCAAGAACTTGCACAAATTCTGATCAGATTCCTTCGGACGCTCGACTTCAACAGATTTCTAGATTGACGTTGATGGACCAAATTACATAATTCGGAGTCTCTATTTGAAAATTAAATACGTAGTCATTCCAAACTCTTCCTGATTCTTCATACAATATTTATCGCTATTTTGAGCGGCTACTGTGCTCAGAGCTTGGCTTTAGTGGTCCATGATTCGATCATCAATTTGTTTGTTTTATTTTTTCGACGGACAGAGACACTAGCTGTATGAAGTTTTGGTATTTCATCCAACCTGTATTGGTCTAATTGGATTTCATGGTATTCGTAGGAGAATTCTGAACTTGTAGATCAGTAACATCTATTTTCAAAAACGCTCATGACTAAAACGGCTATCATTTTCTTCAAGACAAAGTATCAATATCTGAGGTAGCAATCAAGCTGCGGTGTTGCAGGCACTAAAAATCAAATTTCCTATTGAATTCACTGCACCTGAAAGTAATTTTTTATAATGTTTTTGTTACTTTCTAATTCCTCAGTTGAGCTTGCCCAATTTCTAGCGAATTCGATCTCGCTTTCTTATTGGATACTCTGTCTGTTCTGAAACAACTGGCCATATTCACATGTTGTTCGTGATTATCGCCATCCTTGTGCTCGTGGCTTTGATAATTGGTGTACAGGCTACTGAAGCATTTTCCTACCGAGTATTGGTACTACTCGTGCTAGAGTTGTCTTCAGGGCGTAGAAAACGTGCTCTAAAATTAGACCATCTACACGACGGCGGTTCGTGTCTTCTTCATCAACTCCCTACACCATATCTCTTTTTTAGTTTTCTCGTGGACTTTTCACGAATGTACAGGTATTGACCATCGACCAATTTTTAGCTGTTTATGTCGAACTGCTCGATTAATCAGAGAAAATGAACCTACAGTTATGGACATTCTCCAAATCCAGCGAAAAAGCTTGAGTTTCGGACACAACTATTCGCCGTACCTGGTGTTCGCTGGTAGTCGGCTATTCCAAAGAACTTGTGTAGCAAGAGTTGAGCTGAGAGAAAGGTAAAACGGACTGTCGTACAATTGATGCGTAGCAACTTGCCGAAAAGTTGAGTTACGCTCAATTGTGAATGCGAGGGACCTTTCGGATCGTTGCTAGTGACACCAACCATTCACCTGGTTCCATTTGGCTTGCATTGCATCGTGATGAATATACGACTACTTCCACTTGGACAAGAAGTAGTTTATTCTCACAATAGAAAGAGAGTGTTTTTCCTGCCAAAGATAAATTTGCTCTAATCCGAGAAGGCAACAACAAATAAGCGCCTGGATTCTGGCCTTTTTTGGAGACTTTTTCGGCAAATTTGAGTTCGAAAAGCTGTGCGAATGGGTTTTAGGAGGTCAAACCACGAAATATGGTATAGCGCAATCTGGAGGGTTTACTGTACAGTACACCTGTTTCGTTTTTATTCTATTTATTTCTAGTCTATGGTATTTTATTACTATACTAGATTTATCGTGGCCACTTATATTCGGGTAGTGTTTGGAGAGCAGTTTCCGTTCTAACTAAATCAACCACCGTGGATAACCTACTCTTTTGTGGACTTCCCTCACGTGGATTTTCCCTATTTTAGTGGTGCTACGCTGCGGTGGCTATCCTTCTCTTGGTGGCAGATCCTACTCCAACATCTAGGTTCATTCAACCGCTTGCGCCTTTGTGATCCGGTGGGTGTGTCTGTGTCAATTGCCCGCGGGCTATTTTGGGCCAACCTTGGGTTTGTTTGTTGGAATACGATCTCTGAAGTACGAGCCGGCGCTTCGCAACGTAGAAGAGATGATTCAGGAAGTATAGGAAGCCTACGATAAGTACTCTCTACAGTGCATCGACGACAATTTCCTAGCACTGCTGAAATGTATAGAGTTTGCAAAGCGCTTCGATGGAGGGAATGGCTACAAGTTACCGAACATAAAGAAGCAGCATCTCCGTTCGGTTGGAACTGCGATTCGCCACGTACACTGCGGTGAAACTTTCTACAAACTTGCTGTAGCAATGATAGAACGAGCAATTCAGTGATAAACTATCGTGAATGAACAAATCATACAAAATATAGCTAAGTAAGCAGATGGAATTCAAGGAAAACCGTATGGTAGAAAATTGAGCTATTGATCGACATCGCGACCTTACTTATAAATAAGTTGATTTTTCTCACATTTTCAATGATCTGAAAATGTGCGCCTGTGTGTGAAAAAAGGCGAAATCAACTTTCATTATATTGAGAAATATGGCGCTGATTGATGTAATCCCCTCTCTTTCGGCCATCAAACATTGCAATGTTCTACGAAATCCCTTTTATAAGTATCCGCATTCATCTGAAAAATCACTGCATATCATTATTCATTATCTTTTTCGATATTTTCAAACTAGTACAAGAAGGTCGCTTAGCAGGGACTCGAGTGTATGCTGATTTCATCCAGATTGAAAAGTAATTATGTTGCCTTTCAAATGATGATAATGTTTGGCATGGTTCCACCATTCCTGTCTTATCAACCGGGAAACGGGGGTGATTCGAGGTAGTGCAGTGCATATTGTACACTTCAGGGATGATTCACGAATCATCCCCGATATCAGGGATAATTTGAAATAAATCCGAAAATCAACCGGAAATGAAGGATGGCACCAAACAGAGCCGAAATAGATCCATAGTCCCGGTTTTACTATCATCAAGCGCAGCCTGCTTTTGCTCGTTTCGTAGTCTACGTAACATATTCTGCTATTGAATAAGCTTAGACCTATGTTTTTAATTATCGGGGGGCAAGTCCATCGAACCCCCCATGCTCCGTAAACTTGCACTACGCACTAGCATCCTAGAATTATCCCCGTTTCCCGGTTGATAAGCGAGATATCAAACGGAAATTCGGGTTGATCTGATCCACTCGTGCTCCATTTCATGCACTCGGGCGCTGTGCGCCGTCGAGCATGAAATAAAGCACTTGTGCATCAAATCAACCCTCACTTCCGTTTGATATCCCTTACATATTTTCAGCTAGTCGATGGTATTGTTCGAGTACTGTACTACTATTTACTAAAAAGGTTGAGCAGCAGTTCGACTTACACGGATACAGAAAGGATAACACGAGCTATTACAATGGTTCGAAACCACCGTTCACATCCTATCACTGATAGATTAGCTACCGTTTGGTTGCTGTGCAGATATTTAGAAGTTGCAACTTGTTGCGCTCGCTGTAAATTGCACAACAAAACCTTGGACACTCAACCTAGTACGAAGAAATATTTAGAAACTTCTAATTTTGCTCAGTCGCAGACGCAAGTGAAGTTGCAGTCGAGGGTGAAGTCGCATGCATAATCGAAGGCAGGTGATGAAAGCATTTGCTTACTAGATTTCAGATACATCACGCTATCTAAAAATGCTTGGAATATCTCGCTGCGTCGGACCCGCTGAACTATTCTCGCGGTTCGCGCTGACGACGCTTGCGGAGTTTCGTCTATCAATATTAACAAAGAATTGCAGGCGAGACTTTGGGTTTCTGCTTGGTCTGCGAAAGTAGCAAATTTTATATATAATTGTACTCAACATAGTATGATTTTTGTTTATGTGCTTGTACTATGATTCGGATTCTCATCCAAATCTTTAGCGGTGAGCGATACGGAAATACGACGGCTCAGCTATACTTACAGTTTCCAAGTATTGTCGGTGAATCGCGTAGGAACCAAAAGCTAGCACATCACGAGCTGAACATGTTACCATGCAAAACCGAAGTGAGACCACGAGGAATTAATAGGGACAAGTCGAAACGAAAGCGACAGAAGGCGGGACAAGCAGGGCCACGCCACAAAACGCAAAGTTGAGGAAAGATCGTGATGATCGAGAGCGAGGAGCAGCAGAAAAGATAGATCAATAGCGAAACACAACAAAGCTGGCGAGATCGACACAGTACGGTGGGTACGAAATGCGTCACGGGCGTTGTTTCGCGAGAGCGGCGGGCGAGGGCGAGGTACGGTATCGTCAGCAGATGGTTCCGCATTCAGCAAAGTGGTGGGAGTGAGAGAGAGGAAATTTCCTCATGCAGAATCCATCGCGGCCTAACACACGGTACAGTATGCCATACCGAAGTGAGGAAAGACACACACAAGACGGCAACGCAGAAAAGTATCTATCTGGCGGCGTCGCGAGCGCTGTGCGGCGCGCTATGCAGTGTGACGAGGTGCAAATGACGTGGTCGAGATAGTCACCGGAGGAATTCTAAACCTAGCCGCAGAAGATGCAAGCCGCGCGCACAGGGAGCAAACAAACAAGCAGGGACGCACACACGAGTGACGGTGGGGTGAGTAGGTTTGATTGTTCGCGAGGAAGATTCGAATTTGAGTTTGGACGTAGTTGCAGCCGAAGTACAGATAGATAGATGCGAGTGGATTTTCGAAGCGAACGGTGGGTACTGCTTCGAGTGCGCGAAGAACGAGAGATAAGACGAACGAACGAAGGTGTTTGCTTCGCAGTGCAAGTTGCATGCGAGAAGAGCAAGTTGATGTGCATCTACAACTATGAAACGAAGATAAGGGACAAGTCAGGTCTAATTCTATTTTGGCTCGCTTTCAGAGGGTTGGGTTGCAGTGTGTGTGATGCACAGCATGTTGGATACAGAGCACTGAAGAGCACTAACATTGAATCACATCTACGTAGCTTTTGTTTGATGCGGAATTTCAGCGACAACAATATTACATTGGTGAAGTGCAAGGGCAAGGCGGACACGAGCATTTAGATTTCGAACAGCAAGTCGAAATTGAACGACGCGGAGATTTTTAAATCTCGCTCTTGACAGAGCTACGTGTGGCAAGCGAGACTCACGCACACACCAAATACGCGCTGGGGACACAAGACAAGTTCCGGAATGTAGCCTCATGAGGAAGGTTTGAGTTTTGAGAAGAGAAGAATGAAGGAAGGACGGTTCAAAAACAAATGCATGGAGAAACGCAAGAAGCAGAAAGGCCTTGCAAAGTGAGCAAGGGTGTGGTTCGTTTTTTCAAAATACAGCGGAGTGGAAACCGAGGTGTAGTGCAGAGGCGGAAAAGCAGGACCCAAGTGAGAACACGAGACAAGCAAACACAAGGACGCAGGAAGGACAACCGAAGGGGAAAAGGCAGGAGCAAAGAACACGCGCACACCGTGACATAAGGCCGAGGCACGGGATGCGGTGAAATGCAACGACAAAGGGTAGTAATCCGCATCGACTGCGAGGGACGCAAGCGGAGAAACATCGCATGGCTTACCGTGCAGCCGTCGACGAACGAGACCTCGTGTATAGTTGGAGTCCCCGTGTTGATTAGGTTGCAGGTATCAATAAAAAGACAATACGGAAAGCGACGGGAGGGGCTGTGGGTGCGACTACAGTCGGCGTGGTGGCAGGCACGAGACCAAGGGGCACGGTAATGTCATAGCAGTGCAGAAAACGACATACGTCAACAGGCCTCGGGTACACACCGAGCACAAGGGTACAGTAGTGTGCAAGAACAACTTCGAGATTGCCTCCACATAGGCGCAACTTGTACACCGGCAGATTGCATCAACAACGGCAAATTTCTTCTGTTGTCCCCACATCGCGTACTAGCCGTGCCGAAACGAAAGGGTGGCTGCGATGTGTTTGTCGAATGGCGACGACAGTGGCGCTCGGACGATAGGAAGGACGTGAATGCAGGGCATCGTCACCGAAATCATGGAACATTCGAACGGCGACGATGGAAGTGCTACATAGTTGGATATTGCCGCTGTTGTACAGCACAGTACAGTATCTACGCTATCTGTGCTATTGATAGAGCTACGCACTGACTATGATCGACGCATCAACCAACTTTCGCATCCACGGCAACGCCACAATACGAAACTGCTCGAGGTGAATGCTCGTTTGCTTACCGTCACGCCGCTGCAACTTGGAGTTTTGAGACTACCAATTTACTGTACTACACCCACGAGCTCGCGACTGAACTATATTTTTTTCGCTTCGCCGTACACTAACACCAATACTCTCTGCTTTCTATTTCCCTTTTTGAAAACAAACATTCTTCACTCCCACTCTCCCCCACAACCGACCAACGACACCCACACCGCGCGCCCACTTTATCGCACAATACACAAATAGCATGCACTACAGTAGTGTTGACGCCCAGAAACGACGGTACGGTTGCAAGTGCCGTCAACAAATATGATGCCTACAGAAGGAAAGAAAGTTTGCAATACAGGAAGCACATTCAACGAACAATCGCACCGGTGTAAAGACCGAGCGTACGCAGCGGCGGGTGCAACACGCCAGGAGCAAGCAAGCAAACAAGTAGCGCCACTATGATATGCCGCACCGCACACATGCAAGTGGACGAGTGCGATGGCAAGTTGATTAGGTCTCGCATCGCGCGGGCTGCTCTCCTGGCGCAGATTCGAATTTGAGTTGCCACCGCACGGTACAGCGGTGGACCCTGCTCGAACACGGCGGCCACCGGCGGAAAGCTCGCGTGGTGCCCCTTTGCGCGAGAGTGCTACTGTACTTCCTTCCTTGACGCTTGCTTCTTCATCCCCACCTGCACTCACTCGCTCATGGAAGGTACTGTACCCGAATAATAACTCGCAACGAGACCACGTCAATGTCATCCGAAAACAACTTGTTGTTGTTAGTGCTATTGCGCGTTGCGCCGAGTGGAGTTGTACTTCTATCTATCTATCTATTACGATCCCTCCGTCCGGTTGTTTATCATGTTGTTGTGTGTAGAGGAACAGTAATAGACAATGTGAAAGAAATCGCAGTAATGAGTAGAGATATGTGGCACTATGCAAGGGTGGGGTCGAGCATGCCGTGCATGGGTGTATGTGTGTGCATGCGTGCGTGCGTGTTGGCTAGCAACACACCAATATAGATGTGGTAAACAGCGCTAAAAATGGTAACATTCTAATTTCGCCGATTTGGCTTAGAAGCGAGTGTTTGCAATGAATCAAAGTAAGTCATGGGGTCACCCACACGACGTCTCAGCCATCTACTACGGAAACACTGATACCCATCGCCATGGCCATTCTTGTCTACCGTCTTCATCATGCTAGCGCAGGGCGGCCACACCCAAAAAAAGAAGACGAGGGGAAGACAAGCACCGAAAATAGCCGATTTCAAAAACTTGAACGCGGCGCATCACCACGGGGGATGCCAAGGATTACGACGGCGCATTACGAGCTGCGTGACGTGACGTGCGGCATTGGAAAGCAGACGAGCCCCCCGGGGCGGTGGCGTACAGGGGGGGCTGTGGCATGTCGAGCGGCAATCATAAACCGTCCAATATTTGATAGACGTTGTCGTGCGTGTGCGTGCATTCATTTATCAGTACGCGTTCTGCTACCCTACTTGAGTCGGCAACCATTCCACCGCAGCTACCCTCGACATCTACACCCACCATGAAGGCAACGACACACCAAGACCCCGCCGCTGTCATGATCCCGCTCGCCACACCGCCCATCCGGCCACCGCGTCGCGGCTTCAAGATGAGCCGGTCACGACCCTCGCCACTGCACGCCGCCAAGACCGCGCCGCCCGTGGCGCGCCGCCTCTTCACCGAGTGTACCACCACCATCAGCCCCAACGCCCCCACCGACGACGACACAAACCCGGACAAGCCCGACGAAACCATCGGCGCCGCGCTCGAGTCCCTGCGCAAGGCCGTACTGGCCGCACGCGCTGAGGCGTTCAAGAAACGCTGGGCCTTCGACATCCTCGCCGACAAGCCGGTGCCCGATGGCGAGTGGGTGTACACACGCCTGGCCTAGTGGCACCCCGTACACTACACTACTAACTTGTGCAATCACGTAAACCAAAGCTCAACTGTTTATCTATAATCCTCATCGCTTCACATCACTACCTCGACACCGGCGGGCACACGACCGCCCGGCACGCCGCAATTCCAACGTGCCGCCTCTATCGACCCGACTCGGCGCGCGGCCGCCTGTCCACCGATGCCGCGCGCGGGCATGGCGGTAACCGACGGCAGCGCACCAACGGGGTGGCAGAAAAGTATGGCACCGTGTTCCACGTCTACCGCTGTAGGACGCGCACGCCATGGCTTTCCGCGTTCCAAGGCCGCGGTGGCGCGCGCACTAACGCCGGCACCGTTGCGACACGATGCGCACCCGGACATGCCCATGGCGTCGGACATGTGCGCAACAACTAACCACCAAACCGAAGTCGGTAATCGGCGCAGGGGAATCGTGCAACTACACGGTTCGTTCGACACGGTGGAACTTCGGTTACGCGGCCACCAGCCAGCAAGCCGAAGGCAAGCCAGTTCCACGCGCAGCGGCGAGGCGTAGCGTCGGGCCCACGATCCCCACCAACACGCGGACGAAAAGTACGTAGCATACCGGGCGGCAGCATTACGCGCCAGATCGACAAAATGCTGAATTTGAACTGCGTTAGCCCAGCGCGCCATGCGAAGCCCTACACATTTAGCGGTGCTCGCACACGCACGGCGGTGCGAGCTGTGCAGCGCAATGAGCACAGGAACTATTGGGAACTACCGGGAGAAGCGAAGGGCGGCGATATCTGCGCGGGAACTCGGCCGACGTTTCGTATATCGGGGGCCTGGGAGTAAAACGGCGCCATTTCCGCCGCAGCTGCCACACCCCGGGCGCCGCGCCGCACGTTGGCGCGTTGTCAGGAATAGACGAAGGCGACGCACGCCGCCTCACGCCGACCCGAGCGTAAAACGGCGCGCCGCTATGTGGCGTCGTGTTGCCGCGTTGCCGCGTGCTTCAACGCTGTCAGCACGCCGCCTCCGCCGCCACGCCGCGCCCTAGCGCGTCGCGGACGGCAGCCGCGAGTAATCGCCCCACCGCCACACGCACCGCGCGCGGCACTGTGACGGCGGCGCAACCGCGCCCACGACGTCTCGTCGCGGCGTGACCCGCACCACGCCCGAGCGAATATACGCGAATATTGTTGGCATCGCGCCCGCCGCCTTCGATTCGCACTACGTGGCCCACCACTCGCCGCTTGCATCCCGCCCCAAGATCCCCACCGCTGCCGCCCCGCTGCCGTACACTGCCCATTACGCGCATTTCTCCCATGTTTTCCCGCTTCGAACCATCCCCACGCCCCTGCCCTTCACTCGTTTTTTCTGTCGTCGAAAATGAACTCCGCCACCCCACCCCAATTCCATCATTCCAGTCTCGCTCCCTCGCCCGTTCTTCCCCGCGATTCGTGCTTGTCAATGTCAAGCTGCATGGTAGAATGACTTTCGCATCATCTTCCGATTCGGCTGAAACCAATTCGTCCTCAACACGCACCTACACGAATCTCCATCAGACTCTTCCCAGCCAATACAGTATTCCACACCGTCTTTCGACTCTACCCTACCGTAGATTCGCTGTAACTACACAAACAGTTTCCCACATTCTAATAACCCGCCCCGAAGTCCAAGATGTAATGCAGTGCCATTTATTATTAGTCTCGCAACAACGCAACCGGACAAACTATCACACTTCCGCCTAGCACGCGGGTAAGTAACCACAAACACAACACCAGACACGTCCAGATCCAAACTTTGTAATACAATGAGCGGTCCTTCATTCACAAATTAGAAGAGGGGAGTATTAGCAACGAGGGGGGCAGACACCCCACAAAACTTAGAGCTCTTCCTTCTCCTCGCCCTCCGCGGCAGGTTCCTCATGTTCATCCTCATCCATAGGTGGCACATCCTCACCATCCTCAGGGATGGCCTCGTCCTCGGCATCCTCGAAGCCTTCCTCACCCTCCCCCTCCATACCCTCCTCTTCACCCTCGGGTTCCTCGTCGTCATCCTTCTCCGGCTCGGGGTCCTCACCCAACTTGCTGGTGTCGAACTCGAACTTGTTCACCGCATGCTTCTGGATCCATTCGATGATGGCCTTCGAAGATCGGTCACCATCGAACTCGATACCCTCCTTTCCGGCCGGGAAGAAGTGGATGGTGGGGAATCCCTTGGCCTTGTAATCGCCTGGCGCGTCGTTCTCAGTCGCATCCATGATAGCAAGCTTCACGCCCTTGACGCCAGCCTTCTTCAATTCCTCGGCAACCTTCTTGTAGATCGGCTTCAACGCCTTGCAATGACCGCACCAGCTGGCGACCTGTGCGATCATCACGTCGGTGTTCTTGTCCTCCACAATGTCCTCCCAGCTGTCACCGACAACGGTGTACACCGGGCCCTCGTTGACCTCCGGGATGGGCTCCGACTTCCTGGTCGGCTCCACAGTTCCCGCGATGAGCTTGTCGACCCATTCCTCGAGGGATGCCTCGGACAACTTGAAACCTTCGGGCAGCAGGTATCGCTGGTCGGTTTCAAACGAGTAGGCGCAGATGGCCGGATCCTTGCCCTTCAATCCAACGTATTCGACGAAGCTCGCCAACTTGACGTTGTCGACCCAAGCGAATGCAACCTTGCCGTTGCCGGCCTTCTTGTGCGCGACCTTGCTCATGATGTCAACACCCGGCTCAGACGCATCCTTATAGAAACCAACCACGACCGGGATGCCGAGTTCGACGTAGATGTCGGCGTTCTCCTGGGTGAATTCCTGGAACACGGGCAATCCAACGGTCTTCACAAACTTGTCGACGGTGGGATACTTCTCGGAATCCCACTTGATGTACTCACGCTTCTCCCCGACGTCGGCGTAGTACACATCGCCGGCCTTGGCGGAGACGCCCTTGAGCGAGGCGGGATCATTGACTGCAACAAAGGCGATGTCGGTCATCACGTCACGGATGCCGTAAGCGGCCTTCTTGAACATGGCGGCAGACTCGCCCTCCGGCTTGACGGCCACAACAAGACGGTTGTCCTTGTTGGCGGCGACGAACTTGTCGTAGGCGGCGGTGTCGGCCATGGTTTCGTAAGCGGGCAGCAGGGCGCGTTCCACAAACTTGACCATCGAGTCCTTGTCGCGATTGCCCTGGTAGTCGGCGACCTCCTCGCCACCCGAGAACAACTTGAGGGTGGGGAAGCCCTCCACGTTGTAGCTCTGCGCCAACTTCTCCTCCTTGGTGGCATCCACCTCGGCGAGCACGGCCTTGCCACGGAGCACGGTGGCGGCGCTCTTGAAGTCCTCGGCCATGGCTTGGCAGTGGCCGCACCAGGGCGCGAAGAACTTGACGAACACCAGCGAATCCTTCTTCTTCAGCACCTCATCCACGTTCTTCGCGGTGATGACCACCACGTCCCCATCCGACGATTCACCCGCCGCATAACTCAGCGTCGCCACAAGGGCGAATATCGCCAGATATCTCATGGCTCGACTCATCCTGATCGTGGTGTCGGGGTGTTGGTTGTGGCCCTCGTATCTATGCGGGGTGAGCAGACTACTCGCTATAATAGAGACAGATGATGGCGAACATGATTGAATTCGCGGTATGATAGCACAGATCAACCGCTGACAGTACGGAGTTGGCGAATCACATCGCGTAATCACGATGCAATCATTTTGAATTGGTGCTCATTGATTGTGATGTATTGCATGCGTGTGCATCGCCTATGCTCGTTCATCTACGAACATTGTGAATAAGGTTTTATCAATGCTGTTTTGCGTTGTAGAGTTGCGTATACAAGAGCGCCCGTACTAATGGCTATTCAATCTTTATTCACTTCCATCTGGCTATCTTGGTGTCTTGGCCTGTACGGGGAAGGTTGATTCTGTGAAGCGGGGTGTGGTGTTTGCGCGATGTACCGCCGGTGAACCCTAGCGCATGCCCTGTATCGTACCTTCACCAGTACAGTATGAGTCACCAAACCAAGAAACAATAAATCTGCCTCTGATACATTACGAACAAAAAAATCTGTTTTATTCGTTACCATGATTCACAGTCATACGTCGGTGTTCTACACTATCTGGGCATCGTCAAACTACCTATCGGTTCGATCGTAGCCATATCTCGTAAAAGTTGTGATTCGTTCCAACTCACGCGAGCTCCGGCTTACGTCACCGCGCGCTAATCGTCGTTAGATGAACCAATTTCTGCGCCACTTCCACAAAGTTTTATGTAAAGCACTCTTTTTAACTACAGGTATCACCTGTATGTATCTTTCCATTACATCAGGTACTTAGACGAACCAATTTCTATGCCATTTTCAGATAGTTTTGTGCAACCGCTAGACCATTTACTTGCTTTTGAGAATTCACTCTTTTTGTATGCTTTCAGTCCTAGATGTCCTCATACATTGCATCTGGTACATCATAAATTCATACTACCAAACAGGAAAAGAGGATCGGGTCTCAGCAATGCACTCATGCGAAAAAATGTCAATAACAAGCTCGAAATCATGCTTCATTGTTTTCTTCTCCTCTATTCAATCAATTATCCCCCCTGACATATGGAAAACTACTTCCAGATTCTGTACATAGAAAACCCCGAGGTTGAGCGTCAAAGCAGTGAGTGCTCCTCCTGTGCGTAAATATAGTAGAATGTGATGGATGAAGGAGTTCAACCCAGAAACGAGCAGGGGCGATACAAAAATGCGTATTTGAATTCTCAACCGAAGAAGTACATACTGTAGTAAAACCAAGAAACGGAGAGTGAATGGCCTGATTCTGGGTTCGGTAGATCTCTTGATTCAGTTAAAAATCAATGTAAAACAGAAAAAATTACCTACGCTCAATTTAAGGTTATGCTATCTACCGATCATAGATTTTGAGTTTCAGATTTTCTGGACATACGGCTACGCGTAGTCTGGATTGTGTTTTATTGAATACCTGTTGGCTATTTTTTGTATTATATATCAATTACTTATTTATCAATGAGCTACTGCATGTGAATGTTTACCGTAACTAATCAAACTCGTATAGCAAATTTCCGCGGCAACAAAATTCTAATATTTTAGTCGACTACCAGAATCGAATCTATTCACAGTGCCATTTATTTCTACTATGTGTCCTTGAGTTGCTGACCTGCTGTTAGGATATTAAAAATGAATGCAAAAACAGGAAAAAAATTTGAAGATAGGAAGGTGTCGAAGGATCTCATGCTCGAAGATGAATTTTCGAACAGTTATTTTTGTTTTCTTTCGTATTTCGTTTTTTCATCGCTTTCTTATTATATAATTCTGTAAAGAGACCGCCTTTTCTGTCGTACAATACCTTTATTACTCACTGGGTGCGGCTACATTGCCAATATCGAAAAACCATTTCCTGCAAATTTACTGTGAAGTACCTCGACAGTCAATACTGTAAAAACACATAGGAGGAAAAAAAAGCGAGACCAGTAAAGTTATTTCCGGTATAGTCAGAATTATATTTGAGAGTTTCTCGAATCAAACATAAAATTTATACTGAACGGTACAATACAACTTGCTCTGTTATGTGCCAGATATTGATCACTTGCTGACACTACGGATTTGGCGAATGAGATCGCGTGATTCCAATGCAATCAATTTGAGATGGTACAGTCAATAATTGTGGAAATGTTGAATGCCTGTATGTTACATGGTTCAAAATCTTCCCTCTTCCAGTTGTGCTGCTCAAGGTTCTAGTTATCAACGCTGCGTTGTGCTACGTAGTAAAATTCATACAATACTGAAAAATAAATTGGCGAAATCAATGTCAGTCTGCAAATCGGTAATCTTCAGTCGTCTCCAGTGCGTGGAATAGATTCTGTGAATTGGCATGAGTGCGGCGAACCGTCGATGAACCCTAACGATGGCACGGTAAAACCATTGCTCTGTAGAGTACCTATATGTATTTTCCCAATAGTCAGTTAATAGACGAATGGGTAAACTGCCTCTGATAATGCTCTTTATGGACAAACGAATATGCGATGCACCGATATTTGTGTACTGTACATGCTCTCTCTCGATCTGCGCTTGGTTAAACTTCTCACCGGTACAAGTGGAACCTAATTCCCAACAAGTTGGTGATTCACCCTATCTCACATGTGTTCAAGCTTACGTCACCGCATCCCATCCTCTGTTGTGATGAAGCATTCTCCGAACTGGCACTGTAACACTGCACTACCGCACTGTTTTGTGTTTTTTAGGGTGAACCAGTTGACATTGTCCAATTACTTGTTTGTCAGAATTCTCTACACGACTTTTCCAGAACTGTACCCGTACAAGATGTTCCTTATTCGTGAATTTACATTTCAAAGAAGCGCTAGAGAGGAAGAACGAAGCTCCAGACCAAAGCAATACTGTACTGTAGACGATGGGACGAAAAAGCAGAGACATGAAAGAAGAATACCGGAAAAACGATTGAAGTGGTGTATGCATAGTAAGACTGACGACGATTAACGTAGACGGGGGTATCAGCAATGCATTCATGTTACAAAATCCTTCTGTCATAAACTCGAAATGACACTTCATCGTTTCCATACCTACAATATTATTACTTTTCGCCTCTTCTATATCTACCCGCACCTTTTCCTCACTCCACCACCCACCCTGTTTCTCCCCACCGACCGTCTACGTCATGGCGTCCCTCGGTGCTGAAATCAAGAACCGGACTTCCCGAATGATGTCCGAAGGCCTCGGTGGCGCTTCGCAGTACTCACTACCTGCGTACAAGGGCGACAAGGACCGTCGCAAGTTGTCGGTCGAGTCGAAACATGCGCTGATTGTGGGTGGCGTGGGGCTGGCACTGTTTATATTCGGCATGTTCGCGTTGTCGTCTTTCTTTGCCAGCGAGCATCGCGGACATATTCCCATGTCCATGCACAAGGAGGTGGGTGATCATCGGCCGGCTGGCGTGGGTCATCCTAGTGAGTACAATTATGGCCATGACGACTGGGAGCGTAACCATCACGATGAACATCATCGTTACGACCCGTACCACCATGAACGTGAGCACGACGAAGCCTACCATCCTCATCACGATGACGACCATTTGCACGGACATGAAGATGACCACCACGCTCACGACGGACATCCGGACGACCATCATTGGGATAATCACAAATGGAACGACGACCATCACCACGACGCCGACCATAAATGGAACGATGAACATCACGACTCGCACTACGACGCACATAACGACAAACACTGGGATGACCATCACCACGACGACTACAAGTGGGATCACGAACGTGACCACTCGCACCAAGATTCCCACGGCGCCGCGTCATCGATCAGCCATGAACACGATGAACACAAGAGTGGCGATTGGAACCGACACGATGACAACAAGTGGGACCACGAACGACATGATACCCACAGCGCTGCGTCGTCGGTGAGCAGTGACCACGGCGAGCATCGAAGTGGAGACTGGCACGACCATGACCGCGCGCATCAATACGACTCGCACCAAAAGTAGGGGGCGCCCTTTGTGTAGATTGTGACACGCTAAAAATTGTGACCAGAGACGGTCGAATGCGACTGCAGCGGATGAAGTTAGATCCTATAGCTCAGTTTCCCATCTCTTAAAACCTGTTGTACCGTACGGAATTGTGTACTTGTAGCCATTGCTAGCTATCTCGTTCAGCCCGGTAGATATCCGACACTCGACACGACTCGTGATTGCCATCATCTACATCCTGAGAAATGTTCGGTACACAATGATATAATCTGATTATTTAACTGTAATTTTCGAATTAACGCCAGCCAATTGTCAATGCCAATTCTGAATTGGTCGAATGTAGAATTCTATTCCCAATTCGAAACTAAAGAAATCCTAAAAATTTCATTCTCACACTTATTCTCGCCATTTAGCGCAGTTTCTGTGGCAAACTAGGTTTCGATGTAATTTATTCACATAACACCCAAAACTTTCAGCGTTACAAGGTTTCTCGGGGAAATTAGAATACAGTCTATCCCACTATGAAATGAGGACTAGCTGTACAGTTCGGTACTTTTAGCTCTTCAATTAATTAGTTGCCAGGCCTGGCTTTGTAGCATGAAGCATCTCCCTAGTATTCCGGTTCGAAACGTGATTGATTGCTACTTCGTGTGATTTAGATAATTTCTATAGCTACTGATTTGGCCTTAGAAGTATTTTTAAGTTCGATTGTGAACTTTCGGCATGTAAATGTAGTCACCATAATGAAAGAAGACCCGAATGATAGCGTAAACACTGAAATTTATTTACTGATACAGTACGTTTTACTTCAAAGCTAGAACTTTCATTACAAAATTTTTACACTAAATATTGTTACCCTATTACTCAAGAATACAATCCTCCTATGCAAAATGCTCGAGATCGATACTGTTTGCTACAGCTGTTCTTGGCTACCCGAATTTATTTCTGCGCATGTATCGCTATTGGTGCTGCTCAATATACTTCTTCTGTAGTTGTGTG
>JAAUYH010160896.1_pt1 | contig 34151 bp, 32 predicted proteins | sample 7278061 | NCBI WGS metagenome assembly JAAUYH01 (sample SAMN14350203, study PRJNA611818) | marine sediment metagenome | isolation source: surface marine sediment (0.6m) | place: French Polynesia: Moorea | collected 2018-08 | reverse complement strand
ATTTTGGCTTTTGTTTTTTAACACTTCAAATAAACCAATTTGAGCACCCTCTTCTCCTTAACTCTTTTTCATTTTTCTACTAACGGTTGCATTTAACTTTTGATGTTGCGATATCATGCCAACAGGTTTGTTATTACAAATTTTATGATTTCCCGACAGGGAGTTGCCCTCAAAAAAGAACTCAATCAAGATTCGGTTCTATAAGCCTAGTAAAGAATTTTCTCATTGACATTTCCATTCCATCTCCGTTTACCTGAACGTCATCAAAGAAAAACATTAGAGAAGCTGTAACTTCATGATTGTTAGCTTCGTGACTTGAAGGATATGGCAGAAAGCACCAAGGAATAGAGTGCTCATCGAGTTTTACTGAAATATCCATATGATTATCGTGAACCCACCAAGTAATCAAAAAGCCTTCAGCCTGACAATCTTTCTCTTCGGTTGTTGCTGCTAATAATCTTGTTCTTTGAATTTGAGTATTAGCTTTAAAAAATAACTCCTTTAAAGCAAGTTCAATTTCAATTTTTTCATCTTCGGCTATATCCCCTAGGGAAGATATCATTTGATCGATTGTTAGCTGAAGAGAATCAACTTTAATTTTATTGAGTTTATTGGTTTCATTTCCAAGCTCTTGATTGATAACTTTCAAATAGCTTTGGTTTGCAGAGGGTAATTTACATGCCAAAATCAAGCGATCATCATTCACCTCAACCCCTCTTATTGAGTCGGTAAAAGTACTATCAATAATTGCCGGGAAGTCAGTAACTGGCTTTTCATCTGCACACAAACTTCCAAAACATTCATTCAACCAAGTAGTCCCCATTTGGTAATTATTTTTATCTTTTTGGTTTGTTAAGCCATCAGTATAAAAAAGCAAGTAAGACCTACTAGGCAGTTGCAATTCATGATCTCTAAAAGTCATACCAGGGAAAATGCCTAAAGGAAACCCTGAGCCACCTTCAATAGAGTGAACAAAGTCCGACTTTTCTTCAGAGTATAAAGGCAACGGGTGCCCTGCTCTAGCATAATTTATTGTCCCGTTAGTCAAATCCAGAACCCCATACCAAGCAGTTGCACACATCTCAGACATTTTGTTGTGCGAATAGATCGACTCAGAAAGCCTGGATAACAATTCTGAAGGTGACCAAAGAATTCTATCCGAAGCTGAGCTAATGGAGAAAAGTTCACCCAAAACAAACCCCATTAAAAGAGCAGCAGCGGCTCCATCTCCTCTCACGTCTCCAATTAAAATTCCGACATGACTGGGTGATAAATCGAAGGTTCTGAAGAAATCACCTCCAATTTCTTTTCTAAAAAAATAATGATATGAAGCTTTTAAGTTTGTTTTTGCAAGAGCCTGATTAAACAAGGCTCCTTGAAAGATACTCGCTTGTTCGAATTGCTTATAAACTGCTTTTCTAAAATCTTCTAATTCTGAGAGAGTATCCCAAAGTTCTCTTTGGCTTTTTCCATAAGCAATTAATTCATTTATTTCTTCAAAGGCAAACTGAGAATCAATTGTTGTGTTCCAGGTCCTATCAAATAAACCCTCTTTAAAGCTCCGTTTTGTATTTTCAGAACAAACACAAACAATAGGAATATTAGAACCTTGGAAGTCTCTAATATCATTACAAAGTTTTAGATAATCAGAGTAAAAAGAATCCTTTTGGCCCTGTAGATTGAGAATTATTAAATCGGGAAACAAACTCTCAATTTGATTAAAAGTAGGCAAATACTTAAGATTCACGATCTCATAATCCTCGATGTGATCATTTTCTTGAATATTCTTTTTATTGAAAAAATTGTTACCTAAGACTAAAATTACTGGAAGCTTAATTCCAGTTACTTCGTGATCTTGTGTATAGCTTTTAGCCATATTTTCTAATGAGTTTGAGCTTTTATTGCTTTAATGTAATTTTTTAAAAAACCTGCATATAGTTTTTTCCCTTTATTTCCAAGAAACTCACCAAAGTGATACTCATTTAAGCAATAACAAACTCGCTAATACTCAATATCGCAAAATCCACTTCAAAGCTTCTACTTTCCTTCCATCGATAAAAGATTTGATAGACTTAGTTTGAACTTTGAGATGCAAAACAAAGATGTGTTAATTTCAAGATTAACTTTTGCTAGCTAGTTAATATGTATAATGTTTTATTTCTCTAGACTTTAAGAAGATAAGTTCGATAGAGTATATGCTTATTACTTTTTTATGCAGACAAAAACAAAAAACAAAATAACTGTAAGAAAGTTAAGTTGTTCATACGGACATCATCTAGCAGTAGGTGGTGTTGACATAGAAATACCAGAAAAAGAAATTACAGCATTTATTGGCCCTTCCGGCTGCGGGAAATCAACGGTATTAAGATCTTTAAATCGGATGAATGACACGATTCCAAATACAAAAGTGTCGGGAGAGGTCAATATTCACTTCAATTCTGATGAAAAAGCACAAAATATTTACGATTCAAATATTGACGTTATTGCTCTAAGAAGAAAAGTTGGAATGGTTTTTCAAAAGCCCAATCCTTTTCCAATGACTATTTATGACAATATCACTTACGGTCCTAAGCTTTTTGGAGTGAAAGGCAAAAAAGAACTAGACGACATTGTTGAACAGAGTTTAACTTTTGCAGCCCTATGGGATGAAGTTAAAAACAAATTACACACTTCTTCCGGACAGGATTTATCCGGAGGGCAACAACAAAGGTTATGTATAGCTAGAGCTTTAGCAGTGGGCCCGGAGATTTTATTATTAGATGAGCCGTGTTCCGCCTTGGATCCAATTGCCACCGTAAAAATAGAAGATTTGTTAATTGAATTAAAAAAATATTTAACAATCGTTATTGTTACTCATAATATGCAACAAGCTAGCCGTATTTCGGACAAAACAGCTTTGTTTTGGGTTAATGAAAAAAACAAAGCCGGTGAACTCGTAGAATGTAAACCAACCATCGAGTTATTCAGCAATCCGCAAGACCAAAGAACCGAAGGTTATATTACTGGAAGATTTGGTTAATTTGACTTGTATTAACTTTTAACGTGTGATACCTTAATACGCGAATTGTTTTTGAATTTATTTTATACATAGTGAAAGTTCCAAGTACAAGGCAATTTTTTGGCAGAAGAGTTGCACCCAATATTATTGGTCTTACAGTTATTTCATCACTTACTTATCCCCAAGTAGCAAAAGCAAATGAAGCTCTATGTATTCAACATAACTCTCTAAATCAGTATAATACTGAACAAATTGATCAGCATAAAGAACACTTGATTATAAATTCAAAATTCATAATGTCTACTGAGAGTCTATCCCTGCCTTGCATGAAGCTTATAAACTATATAACACCCAATCCAGAAACGGGACAAATAGTTATTAAAGTAGAAAAAAACAAGAAAAGAATAATCATCGGAAACAATATTACTATTGCGTTCAATCTGTTATTCGATAAAAATAATCCTAAAAGGGATAAACCCATGGAAACTTTACGCGACGCTTTTTTGCAAAACCCAGAAAATACATTCAACAATAATGATGCAAACAGAACTTTTAATTTTCCTAAAGAATATAAAACCATAGATGAGAATACTCCTTGGTTTCAAGTAGTTATTAATACAAGATAAACTACTTAAGACTTCTTTAAAGTTTGACGACAACCCATAAGACTCGTATTACACTTGGCGAATTGAAGTCGAGTGGATTGTTGATATTGTGAAAATAAAACATTTATTACATATACCGTTGGCTATTGCTTGCGGCAGTATTGTCTCTTGTTCGAAAGCAAAAAACATAAGCACACCAAAACTCCCTCAAAATATTCCCAAACCAGAATTCCATTGTGATGTGATTAAAGGTCCTATGGGAAAGGCTACACGTTTATTCCTTACTAGACAAGATAATAAGAAATATCCGCTAGCAAAACCTGTATTTCCACCCGGGTATATTCTAGACACAAGCATTATTGGTCTCAAAGGAGATCCTGATGGTAGCGGTAACACTTTACAGGCATGTGAAAAACTGAAGAGCCTTTTTAAAATTCCAAAAAACCAGCTAGAAAAAAGAGAAAAGACTATACACTTCCTTATCGACAATAAGACAAAAACAATAACTTCTAACCCAGGTACAGAAGTGGAGACAAAATTAAACTTTAATGAGTTATTAACTCCTGAGCATCAACAATATTCAATGTCGAGGGTTACTGGACTTTTGATGGGATTCGATAATATGAGAAACTATATGAAAAGAGAGATATCACCTTCTCGCTGGTGGGATGAGGTTAATCAGAACACAGACAAAGTTTCTATAAGATTGACAATACCTCCAATGCCTCCACAGCTGTATTGCAACATAACCAAATCGTCCAAACCTGAAATTGGATCATTTGTAAGTCTAAATGTAGAAGAAGACAATGATTCTTATAAATCAATCAGAAAGCTTGGTAGAGAATACCTGCCACATATTGCACTCATAGGTACGCTAAACCCAACTAAGGAACAAACTGATCGATATCTAAAGGTTTGCCAAACTCTACAAAAACTCATTCAACCTGACTTTGACAGCGGTGATTTAACTCGCATTGAGTTAGATAGGATAAGGAAGCAAATAACTGTTTTCCCAAACTCAAGATCGAGTTCAGCAAGAGAAATTCCATTCTCTAGTTTGCTAAAAGAAGATAATAAACCATATTCTGGAATTGAACTCTTTAGAATGTTTAGCATAGAATATAATTCGCGTTATACTCCGAATACTCTTGAAAGAAGGACTTTGCCACTAGGAGGATTACCAATAGCAGAGCTTCAAGGTCCTGAAGAGACGCCTGTATTCGCTATATATCTTGAGCTGCCTATGAAGAGAGGGCTAACAAATCAACAATAGAAGTTTAGAATTTATATATTCGGGCAACCTTGATAAACAGAATGTCTCAAGTTATTAATTAAAGCTACAACATTTAAATTAGAATAACCTTGGATAAAATTCCCCTATCTTCGTTCAAAGAACAAAATAAGAAAATTGTTCTTACCAATGGATGCTTTGACATTCTTCATGTTGGACACGTTCGTTATCTTCAAGAAGCTAGGAAGCTCGGAGATATCCTCATTGTTGGAGTTAATTCCGATCAATCTGTACAAAAGCTAAAGGGTGAATCGAGGCCGATTAATAAAGATATTGATAGAGCCGAGATATTAAAAGCTTTGAGTTGCGTTGACTATACCTGGATTTTTGAAGAAGAAACCGCTGATGAGTTAATAGAAAAAATTCAACCAAGCATTTATGTAAAAGGCGGAGACTACAAAGAAGAAGACCTCCCAGAATATATGACCTTAAAGAAACTCAATGTTGAAGTTGTCTTTGTCAATTTTCACGATGGTCATTCAACTACATCAATAATTAATCGATTTACCTAACACAATACTTCACATAAAAAGGACCTTAATCATCAAGTAGATTAAAGCCCTTTTGTGTATTTAAAAGTTTAGATTTCTTTTTAACTGGATCTCAATTTAGACCAAATACCACCAATACTTTTATCTTCTGATGGTAAAGTAGCGTTTGAGCTGACAGCACCAGCAGCAGCTAAAGTTGCAGGCTCATTATCTTCAACAACTGGTTGAGTAATTTCACTAGGTTGAGAATCTAATGATGCTGAAGTCTGAATTTCTTGATCGAATAAGTTGGAGGTTCTATTTATATTCAAGTGAGAAGGTAATTCCGAAGGTTTTGTAACTGGTTGTTTAATAGCTTGATTTAATAGAGCATCTTTGTACTGTAGTTCTCTTTCTTTGAGAGTTAAATTGCTATTCAATTCTTCAATATCATTTTCCAGTTCTTTAATTTTCTTAAGCATCAATTCTTTTTCTTTCTGAGAATCTTGCTCTATTTGAACTGATCTCTTTGTCGCATCAATAATTTCTTCTCTTATTTTAGCTTGTTCATCAGCCAATTTAACTTTCAAATCGGTAAGTTCTCTTTCGGCAACTTCAGCCTCTTGAGTTTTTCTTCCCAACTTTTCTTCTAGCTTCAATTTAGCTTGCGCTAACTCATTTGAGTCTAGTTGCAACTGTTTAATCTGCCTCTCAGCTTCTGACTTGAAAGCACTAATTTCTTTTGTATATTTTGTAGCCACCTCTGACTCAATATTTTTATTAGCCTGTATAACTCTCGATAGTTCCTCTCTTAAAGCGCTTATTTCCTTTTCATGATCCATTTTTAAAGTATCAAAATCTTTTTCATAAGAACGGATTCTTTCTTTCAATTCCTCTGTTTCTGCTTTTAATTTTTTTGCATCTTGTTCTGAGAGATCCAATCTTTCTAAAGCTTCTTCAAATCTGGCTTGATTACGCTCAGCTTCATTTGCTTTTGTCAAGTAGTTGTTCATTAATACTTGAAATTCAGGACTTGCTCCTCCGGATTTATCTTGCATTTCTTCAACTTTATCTAATATTTGTTGAAGCACATCGTTCAATTTGTATGGATCAATTTGGTATTCTGACATAATTTATGATTGGATAAGTTAGGAGTCTATTCGATCTATATTTTTTAGTTTATTAACGGAGCTAATCATCCATGAACCCATCAAAAAAGGATAGTACTTATTTGACAACTTCTCTGGAAGAGACTGTATATGTAGAGAATAATTTTTCCACAATAAGTTCCCAAAAGTCTCAAATAGTTGCCGTCCATGGAATAGGAACATATTCCGGTTGGTTTGATGAATTGACAGATATTTTAGCAGATAGACAAATTGCATCCACCACATTCGATTTACCAGGCTTTGGTAGATCCGGAGAGAGAGGATGTCTCTCATCTTACAAATCATGGACCGAAGCTTTATCTAGGACTTGGGCTCAAGCTAGCGAAATCTCGCCCAAAGACACTTTCCTTCTTGGCCATAGCCTTGGAGGAGTTGTTTCATTAGCAAGCTTTGCAAACCTTGAGCCAAAACCGAAAGGAATAATACTTGTAGTTCCAGGTTTGATGGCAAATCCCCAAAGCTGGCATATTACTAATTTTGTTCTCCCAACAATTATTAAAGCACTTCAAAATACGCCAGAAAAAACTTCTTTCCCTTTTCCTTCCGAAGTTTATGAGAGCGTTAAGCAAGGAAAACACAAGATTGATATGCTAACCACCGAAGTAAAACCAAAATTACTTCTTGAAATCTTAAATATGACTAATGAAGCTTGGTTCTCAATCACAAAGCTGAAGGATGTACCGATACTCATGATACTTTCTGAAGAGGATCCTGTCTGCATTAGCGGAGCTAGCAAATTGTTTTTCAATTTTTGCAATTCGAGAAATAAAACTCTAAAAGTCTACCCCAGCAAAATGCATGACTTATTCATATTGCCTGAAGCCAATGAAATAAATGAATTAATCGCCAATTGGATAACAAATCACAGTATTTAATCAAAATCATCCAAGAACTGAATTAAAAATCTTTCTGTAGATTCCCCTGATTAGCAATAGCTTTTAATGTGTTTTCAATTGCTCGTAATATTTTCAAATAACACAAATTAATAACGAGTTGTGTAGTACATATCCAAGGCTGAATGAAAAGAATTAAGATTAAGATGAAATTCATTAACTAGAGCAAAATTCAATGGAATTAATTTCAACTTTAACCAAGCAACTTGGAATCTCTTAAGAACAAGCAAAGGGTGGATTAGGATTAATACTCAAGCTAGCAAAAGATAAGCTAGAGAACTCGGATTTTGAACAGATTGCCGCCGTCATTCCTGGAACCAATGAATTAATCTCAAAAGCACCAGAATCCAACAATCTTATGGCCGCTCTCGGTGGCATTGCTTCTTCCCTAGGTGGAAACACAGGAAATGTGGGGAACTTAGCTAGTCTTATTAGTGGTTTTCAGTCTCTCAAATTGGATTCCAGCCTCATTAGCCAGTTCATTCCAATCATCATTTCTTTTGTCCAATCTTCTGAAAATGGTGAAGCCCTAAAAGACATTTTGGGAAAAGTATTGAAATAAAGCAATTAGAACAGAAATCTTTCCTTCCCTCACTCCTCTCTTCTTCAACAATCCACAAAGTAATACGACTATTGCATTATTAAACAATAAGCCTATTAACGCGATTCATTACAACAAAAGATTCCCCTGTTGGAAATTCATAAGAATGAGTAAACTATAAATATGGATACATCATCACAAATTTCAAACAATAATATTCAGGTTCAGGTTTTACTAATGGCTTTTCATTCTTTAAGCAGCGAAGGGCAAGAAACTTTTCTGAAAGGTTTAAGAGAAGAGATAGAAGATGCTGCTTTGCTTAAAGTATTAGAAGAACGCTCTCAAAACGCAACTATACTTTCAGATGAACAAGCTCAAAGCTTTAGAGATGAATTGAGATCTGCGTGAAACTACAAATAGAAAACTCTTTTGTAAAAGATATAAGGAAATATAAAGATAAAAAATTATGGAAAAGAATCGAGGATATCTTTATACAAATTGAGGAAACTGAATCGCTTAGCAAGATTCCAAACGTCAAAGCCCTTAAGGTAAACGGACATTTTTACAGAGTAAGAATAAGAGATTATCGTCTAGGTTTTGAATTAATAGACAACTGTGTTCGAATTTTAGCTTTTGGTCACCGCAATGATTTTTATCGTGGCTTTCCTTGAAATAAATTATTGTTGAGATAACCTTAATTCACCTTCAAGCCCAAGTTGTATTTACGCAAGATGCGGCGCATTGTTTTGAAGATCCATTCAACAAACCCTATAGTTTCAGGGTAAATCCTCTCTCAATCTACATCGAAGGAATCATTTTTATTCTGCTAATGGCAATGAAAAGGTAAAAAAATATCAGAGGAGAAAAAAATGATCAAAAAGTTACCAATATTAATTCTATGTAGTCTTTTTGCGGTCTTAATCATAAGTATTGTATCTTCCGTTCTACCATCAATTGCTGGTTGCGGTGGTAATTGCGGAGGCAATATGTGTATTGCCCCATGGGGACCATCTAACTACAGAGAGAGGCCAATTTACCCAATGAGAGGATGTACAAATGGAGCCTGTCAAAAAGGATGGAGATCGGCAATTATTTATCCACCGCCAAGCAGACCTTATGGTGGACAGGTTCATGCAAGCCCGCCAGTGGGTTGTGCACCGATGTTACCTTGTAACTCTTGTGCTTCCTGGAGATAGGACTCTCAGAATTTATTTCAAATCACAGTATCAGATTTGCTTGACATTCATTTCTAGATTGGCCAGCTCTGCAACGGCCTTGCCATAGACTATGGTTTGATCCTCTAAAGATAGCTTAGAGTCAAATTCAATTGTTTTACCAATTGCAATTTCTAATTTATCACCAACTTTTTGACCTCCCTGAATTCCAATTGGCAAAACGGGCAGGCCTCCACCCATCTTTGCGATAAAAGCAGCCCCCAGCTCAAGCCTTGTTATCTCAGTTCTAGATTGATTTCTAGTACCTTCAATGAAAATCCCAATTGGCCATTGAGCTTTGAGAGCCTTTTTGACAGTTTTTAAGCTACTCGGCCCAGGCTTTTCACGATTGATAGAAATTGCACCCAAAAAAGTAATTAAACCAGAAAACCATTTCTTCTGTCCTTCAAACAATTCTTGCTTTGCAATATAGGCAACCGGCTGTCGGGTTACCATAGAAATTATAGTTGGATCACTGTATGAAAAGTGATTACAGGCAATTACGTATGGTCCTTCTTTCGGCACATTCTCTTGTCCAACGATCTTAGTTCTGTAGCGAAGGTAATAAAAAGGATACAACAATCCATAAATTATTAACCTATGTGCCAATGAGTGAAGTGAGTCATAGTAATCCGTTTGCTTTTCCAACAAATTGTTCGAAGTGTTCATTCAATATTTCACTGCTTTTTAGAATTAACGTTAATCAAAGAATACCTTTGGTTGAATTAGTTGAACCACTAGGCTGCTTAGGATCAATAGAGCAAGCTTTTCTTAAAGCTAAAGTCACCGCTTTAAAGCTCCCTTCTATAATATGATGAGCATTTCCCCCTCGGATCTGTGAAATATGAAGATTCAATCCACAGTTATTCACAAAAGCCCGCCAAAATTCTAAAGGTAAACAGGTATCAAATTGACCAATCCATTCACGTCCAGGATTAACCTCATAAACCAAAAAAGGCCTGGTAGTCAAATCCACATCAGCCTCAATTAATGTTTCATCCATCGGCACTCGAGCGGACCCATATCTTGTTAACTGCTTTCTTTCTCCCAGAGCTTCGCAGAAAGCTTGCCCAAGAACTATACCAGCATCTTCTATAACATGATGGTCATCAATTTCATAATCACCTTCAGCAGAAATCTCTAACCCAAATAGCCCATGCTTGCTGAATTGTTCAAGCATATGGCTAAAGAAAGGGGATTCTGTAACTATTTTGGTTCCCGTATACTCATCAAGATTCAACTTAATTTCTATTCTAGTTTCTTTTGTCTCTCTGAGTTTATGAGAGAGTCTATGTTTTTTACTCATCAGCTCAAAATTTTATGCTGTAATAATTTTACCTACTTTAAAGTTTATAAATAGAGTCGTCTAATAGCTTTTGTAAATGAAAAGAGTTCCATAAGCTTATTTATTCTTATGGAACTCCTAGTAACTAAACTTGACACCAATAGACTATTTGTTTTTATTGCCTCCAAACAAACCAGCTAAAAAGCCAGGTTTTTTATTTTCTTTTGGCTGAACGGTTGCATTTTTAACGGTTGTTTGTTTCTCAGAATGAAGTTTCTCAAGAGCCTGAAGCTTTTCTTCGCGAGATCTGAGTAAAGACTCATGGGAAGCTACCAACTCGCTTTTACCTTTTATTATCTCTTTAAGCCTTTCAACTTCTCTCTCAAGTTTATTTATCTTATCCTCTGCTTTATTGAGTTCTTTATTTAAATTCTTAATTTCTTGGTCTTTATCTTCTACAAGCTCTTTATAGTCTATTGTTTTCAATGACTCTACTTGCAAAAGTTTAGGCGCTTTTACTTTACTATTATTATTCTTTTTCTCTCCTTGAGACTTCAAAAGAACAGCTTGCACTTTTTTACCATTGCGTTCTAAATGGGTCAATTCAAGCTCACCACTTTTCAACTTACTGCGAACCGAATGTTCAGGAAGATCAAAAGCTTTTGCATATTCCGCAACAGTAAGAACTTCATTTTTTTGCAAGTTTGAGGAATTTTTTGAAGATTTTACGTTTTTAGTTACCAAGTTATTAGTCCTATATAAACGAGCGTTGTATTTTACATAATTATTGCAAAACATAAGCATTTGTAGCAATTAATTTTTCCAAAATTGGTAATGACTTCTCGCATCCAACGAGGGTATTAGAGTAAAAAAAAACTGTTCCTCTTTTTGTTCAGTTTTCTCCGCTTTGATCCGACAGATTACTGAACATAAAATAATAAGTAACCCTCTGAAAAGTATCTTTCAATCGATGAATCTACAAGGCCATATACCCGCAACATTGTAGTACTTCATCAAAATAACAAGCGTATTAAGTTTAATAACAAAATTTAAACTTACAAAGCCAAAAATAAATTTCAAGTTAATTCAACAAGCAAAATACCTTTGGAAGTAACTGCCATCTCCAAAGGTATTTTGTTTATTCCAAATAACTATTATGCTTAATTTTCAACTAACCTTCGGCACCCACCTGCACAGCTTTTTCCAAAGCTTCCAGTACTCTACTAGGCTGAAAAGGCTTGATAATAAAATCGCAGGCACCATGTTTGATAGCTTCAACAACAATTCCCTGCTGTCCCATAGCAGAACACATAATGACTCGAGCCTTGCTATCGATTTCAATAATCTTTTTTAAAGCTTCGATACCATCCAACTCAGGCATTGTAATATCCATTGTTGTAATATCCGGTTTAAGCTCTTCGAACTTCTCAATAGCTTCATAGCCATTGGTAGCTTCGGCAACAACATCGTAACCATTTTTGGCTAGAATGTCTTTTAAGACGGTTCTCATAAAAAGAGCATCGTCTACTATTAGAACTGTTGGCTGTTTACGACTCATTAATAGGGTCTCCTAAAGCATATTAGTTAATCGGTCTTCTTATTAGATACCTCGTTCAGCATCTTTCTAAACTGACTCGGTATGAGAGAACCTTTTGAGTTGTTGTCATCAAAAAGGAACTCTTTGGACAAAAGAAAGACAAAGCGATCTTTATCGTTATCTTTCCCAGAAATTCGTCCAATCTTTCTGTCTTTATGCGTTACAGCCAAATGTCCAGGAGCATCTTCTATTGAACTATCTTCTATCGTGGCGACCTCCTCTACATCATCAACAACAAGACCAAAATGCTCTTTATCACATTGAACAATTATTGATTTTGGGTTTTCTGGAGGAGGAGAATTTAAACCAAAGTTCAGCTTACTTCGTGCATCCAGAATTGGTATTACCTGCCCCCTCAAATTAATTACTCCTTTGAAAAAATCTGGAGAACCAGGTATTTGGTACAAAGTATGAGAGTTTAAGCTTATAACTTCTCTGACCAAATCAATTGGTATACCCATGGTCTCTTTAACAAGGGTAAAAATAATGTATTGGTTGCTAGATATTAAAGATTCAGCCATAAAAACAAATTCAAAGTTCTGAAGGTTGAATGAACCTATTAATTACTTGCCCAATAAGGGTATTCTCTCATCAAAGTCATTTCCTTGATCTTCAAGAAGAAATCCCTCTGGGATTTCTTCAATAGGGTTATCATTCAGATACAGTTTGATTATTTTCTCGACATTAAGGATCATAGCTACTCGACCATCACCAAAAACTGTAGCTCCGTTAATCAGTCCTTCGGGGTTTGCTCTATTAGAAATAGTTTTAATAACAATCTCTTGCTGTCCAACCAAAGAATCTACGATTAATCCATACTGGTTCCCTTCACAAGCTACAACTACCACCAAACTCTCAGGAGGAAGGTCCTCTATAAAGTTTTCAGGAGAGGAAGCCTGAAGATATTTTTCCAAATTCACGAGGGGAATAACTTGATCGTGTAAAACAATAATGCTACAAGAACCAATTTGATGAAGGTCCTGTCGAATATTAATACTCACTATTTCTTTAATTTCCGACAACGGAATTGCATAAAGACCACTCTTGTTATTAATCAAGAGCGCTTGAATGATAGAAATTGTTGAAGGAATTGACAATCTAATAGACGTTCCTTCACCCAAGATCGAATTTATCGATATTCGGCCTCCCAGGGATGAAACTTTGCTTTTAACAATGTCCATTCCCACTCCTCGCCCTGAGAGATCGCTAACATGTTCAGCCGTACTGAGACCAGTGGCAAATATTAAATTCAATATTTCATCCTTTGATAATGCCTCTGCCTGTTCGATCGTAATAATCTTCTTTTGAATAGCTTTTCTCTTCAATTCATCAGGATTAATCCCTTTTCCATCATCACTAATAGTCACAAAGACATTGTTTCCATGAGAATATGCCTGCATCTTAATCAAACCAGACTTAGGCTTATCATATTTTTCTCTTTCATCAGCAGTCTCTATACCGTGATCAATTGCATTTCTAACTAAGTGTATAAATATTTCGTTTAATTCATCTACGATAATGCGATCAACTTCGGTATTTTCACCTTCCTGAACCAAATGAACATCTTTTTTGAGTTCTCTTGAAATATCTCTGATGAATCTTGGAAACCTACTGAATACTTGGTTAACAGGCACCATACGAATACTCATTACCAGTTGTTGAATTTTGGTTGTAACTTGATTCAAATATTGAGTCGTTGACAATATTTCAGACGATGGGCTGTCTCCCATAGAGAGCTTGATCTTATTATGGTTTATTACCAGTTCCCCAACAGCATTCATCAAAGATTCCAATGTTCCCAAATTGACTCTTACAAAAGTCGTTTTAATATCACTATGTTTAGCCTTTGGTTGAGCAATATGAACAGCCTCATTCACTTCATGTTTTTGAAGGTTTTCTGTGTTGTTTTCAACTGTCTTTTTATCTGGGGATGATACTTTTATTTCTTTAACTTCAACTTTATTGATCTCACAAGCGTCAGAAAGAAAATCTAAAACATTTTTATGAGTTCCATTTATTAATAAAATGAACTGCATTTTTCTTCTTTGTTTCTCTTCGTTATGGTCTGCTAATTCGGATTCTGAATTGATAATCGAAGAAATTGTTTGTGTAGGTGGCCTTTTTAGCTTTAAGACTTCTAGATCTTCTAAGCTTGGTATGGAGTGAATTACGTGGCCAATATAATCATTAAAATTATTGACTAAATTTATAAGCTGTTCTTCTGGATTATTTATATCTTCCGCCAGGAGCAAATCTATGTGGTAAGCCTTTAAAGTTCCATTGAAAAGTTCTTCTTGTTCTTTTTCATTGAGTCTCTCAATTATCATCTTATGATCTAGACTCAAAGGATTAATTCCCTCTAGAGGAGAGCTCTTTTTTAAGGAATTATTTTCCTCAAGGCTTCTTGTAACATTACTTGTATATTGCTTATCTTTCTCTTCTGCAATTGCCTCAATCTCAACCTTTATTACATCGGATATTTTCAGAATATTCTCTTTAATATTCTCAATAGGCTGACTTGCAAGTATTGATGCTGTAAGTCCCTCAGAAATAATCTCAACATCATTAAATTGATCTTTGTCAGGAACACTACTTATTAAATTTCCATTTTTTTCAATCACTTCAGTTGCCATGAAGGCTCTAACTGAAGGCATTTGGCAATCTTCATCAAACTTAACTTTTACTTTAAATTGATTAGCTTTTGGAATTGGTTTTTGTTTGATTATAGAGTTTAAATTTTTGTCTTCAGTAACAGATAGATTCACTCCTGATACTTGCAACTTATTTAATTCTTCAATTAATTCATTACAAAGAGTTTCGGAAATCTTATTACAAGACGATAATTCTTCACCATTCTCAGAAATTGATTCAACAACTTTATATAAGCTATCTAGAGCTTTGATTTCAATTTCTATTGTTGAATTTTCAACACTTCTCGGATTTTTCCTATAGAAGTCAAACAGCTCTTCCATTTTATGGCAAAGCTTCGCAATTGACTGAAAACCAATTGTTGCAGCCATGCCTTTAATGGTATGTACAATTCGAAATATTTCGTGAACAATATCAACGTCATTTGGAGAACTCTCTAAATTAGTTATCTGATGATTGAGAGATTCTAGGTGCGTTTCTACCTCATCAAAGAATAAGTCCCAATATTCTTCTCCAGATTGCATCAACTAAATTCAAAAACTATATACCAAGGATATACCCTATTAATCAAGGAAAGTTTCGCATTAAGACCAATTCATTGTATTTAAGAGAAAAGAGTTAGTCTTGATACACAATTTAGACTCAAGTCATCTGTTATTATTAAAACCTTTGAATTTTGGCCTTTGAATTTTGTTGAGAATCAGTTGACAATTAAAAAGTGTTGGTGACTATTTCAATCCAGCAAGTAAAAACAAAAAGTGAGAATCTTTAACCCATTATGAAAATAGCAGTTCTTTGTAATCACTCATTAGCATTTTCTTCTATCGAATCACTAATGAGCAATAATCTTCTTGTTGGCTTAGCCACTCCACAAATAATGCATGAAACAACTTTCAGAGTTCAACTTATTGCTGAAAGTAAAGGTATTCCCTTTGCAACCATAGATCCTAATAACGTTGAAAAATCTCTTGAAGCTTGGCTTAAGAAATGCAAACCGGATGTTGTATATGTAATAACTTTTCCATATAAAATCCCTTCTAAACTATTAAAAGTACCCAAGTTCGGTTTTTTCAACTGGCACACAGGCTTGCTTCCATCTTATAGAGGACCAGATCCCATATTTTGGCAAATTCTAAATCAAGAAGAATATGGAGGTATTACAGTACACCAAATGGATGAAAATTTTGATACTGGGCCTATTGCATCAATCGAACAAATTCAGATTCTACCAGAAGACACCTACGGGCAACATATTCAAAAATTAGCACTAGCGGCTAAAAAATCTAGCGATTATTTAACAAATATTTTAGTCAGCGATCCAAATCAATTAAAGCTATATAATCAAGATGATTCTAAAGCTGGATACCAAGCTAGGCCTGACTTCTTTGGTTTATCGATAGACTGGACTAAGCATACCGCGGCTCAAATCAAAGCCCTTAGCAGAGCTTCTAATCCAGTTTACGGAGGTGCAATAACTTTCTTTAGAGGAGTTCCACTTCATCTTTTACAAGTTTCAATAGGGTCAATGCAAACACCACCCGAAACAAAGCCTGGAACAATAATTTCATCTGGACTCAAAGAAGGTATAGTGGTTCTTTGCTCCGATAGAAAGTTACTGAGACTCGATGTTGTCTACACAGAGGACGGTTTTTTCACCGGAGGTAAACTAGCAAGTATTTTTGATATTACACAGGGTGAAGAATTCTTACCACCTCCAAATCCTCAACAACAAGCTAACAATTAAAAAACAAATCACATATTAATAGCGAAAGCCATTAATATGTGATTTGCACAAAAGAAAGCATGTAAAAATTTAATTTTTCATAAAACCTGATTGACAGCAGCAGGAACTCTACTGATCTTGTTCGTTACAGGCGATAAATCTTTCAGATCAGCCAATAAGTCTGGTTCTACTAACAATTGTATATCTTGCCTTAGAGCTATCCCAATTGCTTGGACCCTATTTTTAACACCCATTTTGCAAAAGATAGCGTTAAAGTGAGTTTTCACCGTTGAAACCGTGATCGCACATATTTCTGCAATTTGTTCATAGCTATAACCTTTCATCATGAGGAGAAGAAGCTGCTTTTCTCTGGTTGTTAAGCTCTTAATAATCACTTCTGCAGGTTGATCATCAGGTTTAGGACCATAGAACTGTTGAAGAACACCAACAAATTTTGTAGCAATTTTAGGTGGAATAACTACATTGCCATCCAAGACCTGTTCCAGAATCAATGAAATATCTTTTCCTAAATCTTCAATAGAAAGGCAACCGGCCGCACCAGCCTTAATAACTCTAAATATTTGGCCGGAATCGTTACTTCCAACAATAGCTACTACTTTAGTTTTTTCTGACTGTGCGAGTATCTTTCTTATTATTCCTGGGGATTCTTCCGGGGAAATACTCGTCATATTTGAATTAAACACGACTATCTCAGGCTGATATGTCTGAATCATTACTGTCCCAATGCGGCATGAACTAGCTTGGCCTACAACTGAAAAGTCTTCTTGGTCTTCAAATACTTCGCTCAACTTCTTGAATACATCGAACTCATCATCAAGAAGCAAAACGGAAACTTTTTTATTGTTTAATTTCTGCTCTGTTTGTGAATTTATATCGTTAGTAATATTTGTAGCTGACATGTAAATCCTTAAACCTTTTCTTAACCTATGAAATTAAGTTAATCAAATTAATATTAGCTTAATTATTAACAGAATTCTTCTAAATTTTTAGACCAATTCTCGCCTTCTGCATACCCATTTTGAGTCTTGTTCAAGCTAAAGTCTTTCTAATTCAGTAAAGCGGTGGAAAAGTTCGGCCTATAAAGATTCTTTAACATTGAATTCATCTTCCAGTCAGTCGATCATTAAGGAGAATTCAGAATGCGTAAGTGCTTACGCATTTATAGTATTTTCTTGATTGTCTTTTAAATTAGTCTTTGAGGGAATTATGTTCTCTGCTTTTTTATCCCCACTACCTCTTCTCCAAAAGCCACTTAAAAAACCAAGACTCAAAGTCATCAACACTAATATTGCATAGCGTTTGTGTGAACCACTAATTGTGCAAGCAATGAGACCAAGCAATATACATGAAGCATAGATAATCATCATCGTTCCCTTAGTTGAAAGACCGGTTTTTAAGATTTTATGGTGAATATGTTCAGCGTCCGGTTGCATAACAGGCTTATTTTGCAAAAACCTTCTGGTAATTGTGAAAAAAGTTTCTAGTAAAGGAAAGCTAAAAGCAAGCACAACAACTGACCCAACAGTAGCTGTGTTCGGGTTTACAGATAAACTTGCAACCGCATTAGCCCCGAGAGTGAAGCCTAAGAAGTAAGCACCAGAATCACCAAGAAAAATTCTAGCTGGATTGTAATTGGATCTCAAGAAACCCATAGTTGCACCAGCCAAGGTCGCAGACAAAAGAGCACCTGCAGGCTGCATTATTTTTGGATCTAAGAGAATTGCCCAGAGAGACAAAGCTACTACTAACGCAACACCCCCAGCAAGACCATCCAAACCATCAATTAAATTCAACGCATTAGTAATGAGCACAAGCCAGCCAACAGTTACAAAAAAGCTAATTAAAGGATCTAATTCTAGAACTCTTGAACTCGATAAATTCAAAAAGAACAATGGATTAACAATATATAGTACTTTGACATTACAGAACCAAGCTACTACCGCCGATATTATTTGAACTAACAGCTTATATAAAGCGGGAAGAGGAGAGATATCATCAAGCAGTCCCACCAAAAAAATCAAAGTTCCGCCAGCTAAAATTCCAACTAGCTCAAAGTGTTCAAATCCTCTCGGTGTATACCTCCCATGAAGGGCAATAAAAAAGAGTGAGGTAATCAGTAAGCTCAAATAAATCGCAACACCTCCAAGCCTTGGAACCGGAGATTTATGGACATGCCTGCCCCCTGGCTTATCTAAAAGATTGAAGGTTATTGCTCTTTCCCTTATTAAAGGAGTAAAAAACAAAGAAGAAGCAAGAGCTAATACAAAAGCAACTAATTGTGAATTAGCTAAGTTTGGAAAAAAAGATGAAAATTTATCTAAGAGCTCCACTTAAGATTTTACTGTCAAAGTAATTTTAATATTTAAATATATAATGCACAAAATCAATTAAAAACTATTTGATCCGATCAGAAAAGAGAAGCAGAAGAATATTAACAAAGTTCCAATAAATCCCTTTACTAAACAATTAGAACAATCAATCCCAACAACTAAAAAATCATCGAGAATGTTTGGGGTTCAAAGTCACAGTAATACAGACAAGGTCAGAGAAACTTTATTTGAAAGATCTTTATAAACTTTCATAAACGGGGAATTTAGAGCAGAGAGATTCAACCTCCGACCTTAAAACAGTGACAAGAGCTTGATCCTTAGGTTGTTTTAGGATTTTTGCAATAATACTTCCAAGTTGGCTAAAGTCGTTTTCCTTTAAACCCCTAGTTGTGCAGGCTGGACTACCGAGTCTAATACCACTAGTTATCCAGGGTTTTTGAGGATCATTAGGAATAGCATTCTTATTAGCTGTCACTCCTATTGAATCCAAAATATTTTCAGCTTCTTTACCAGTTAAATCAAGATCAACTAAGTTCAAAAGAACTAAATGGTTGTCGGTACCACCGCTCACTAAATCAATTCCTTCAGAGGTTAAAGATTTCGCCATAGCCTGAGAATTTACAACGATTTGCCTTTGATATTCTTCAAACCCAGAAGAGAGAGCCTCTTTAAAAGCTACTGCTTTAGCTGCAATTACGTGCATAAGTGGACCACCTTGACTTCCTGGGAAAACTGATGAATCAATTATTTTTGCATTTTCTTGCTTGCAAAGTATTAAGCCACCTCTCGGCCCCCTGAGAGTTTTATGTGTTGTGGTAGTTACAAAATCCGCATATGGAATAGGGGAGGGATGATTACCAGTGGCAACTAAACCGGCTATATGTGCCATATCTACCAACAAATAAGCGCCAACCTCTTTGGCCACTTCTGCAAATTTTGCAAAGTCGATAGTTCTAGGATAAGCACTAGCACCAGCAATTATAAGCTTAGGCTTATGTTGCTGGGCTTTAGCAAGCAAATCTTCGTAATCGAGCCAACCATCAGAATTTACCCCATAGCTAACGATATTGAACCACTTGCCAGAGAAATTAACTGGTGAACCATGAGTTAAATGCCCTCCTTGATCCAAAGACATTCCCAAAACAGTATCTCCGGGATTGAGGACAGATAGAAAAACCGCAAAGTTAGCTTGAGCACCAGAATGAGGTTGAACATTAGCATGCTCAGCGCCAAAAAGTTCTTTGGCTCTATTTATCGCTAGGTTTTCTGCTTTATCAACAAATTGACATCCACCATAATATCTTTTACCTGGCAGCCCTTCAGCATACTTATTTGTTAAAACCGAACCTTGTGCTTCAAGAACTGCCATACTTACGGTGTTTTCACTTGCTATGAGTTCGAGGTGTGTTTGCTGTCTATTTAATTCTTCCTTTATAATTGAGTAGATTTCTGGATCTACAGAAGCTAATGGTTTATTGGTAGCAATTTGAGTATTCATTACAAAATTACTTTCTAATTAAATATATTTATTAGGTAGAACACATTATAGCTAAAGTTCAGGTGACTATAAATTCTGAGAAACCAAAGAATGCAAAATCGAAATAAATTCGTAAAGCTTGAGCAGGAGATACAGAAATCGAATGGAGGACACCTCAACGATTAATTAAATATTAAAAATTTGGAAAAACAAATAAAGTAAACAGATTAAAATTACCTAAAAATATACTTAGTACCTCTCAAATAGAACCGCAATTCATGAACAATATTAATTCTGGAGACACTACTTGGATTTTGGTTTCAATTGCATTAGTTATGCTTATGACACCAGCTGTCGGTTTTTTCTATGGAGGAATGGTTCGTCAAAAGAATGTCCTCGCCATGATGGGACAATCAATGATTGTTTTGGCTTTAATCAGTATCCAGTGGATGTTAGTTGGATATTCCTTATCCTTCGGAGAATCATGGATTGACGGGATAATCGGCTCTTTAGATTGGTTTGGGCTCAATGGCGTTGGATTAGAACCAAACACAAATTATGCTGAATCAATCCCTCACATGGCTTTTATGCTTTTTCAGTGTATGTTCGCGGTAATTACTCCGGCAATAATTATTGGTTCTTTTGCAGACAGAGTAAAGTTTGAGACCTTTATTCTATTTACTCTTTTATGGACAACCTTTGTCTACGACCCTGTGGCTCACTGGGTTTGGGGTACTAAAGGCTGGCTTAAAGAAATAGGCTCAATTGACTTTGCTGGAGGAACAGTTGTGCATATAACTGCGGGAGCGTCTGCTTTGGTTTCAGCTCTAATAATAGGGAAGAGGCTCGGCTTCGGAGAAGAGAAGATGCCTCCACACAACATACCCTTCACCATTTTAGGTGGTGCACTGTTATGGTTTGGCTGGTTTGGATTTAACGCCGGTAGTGCTTTAGGTGACGAGTCACTAGCGGTTCATGCTGCAGTAACAACAAATATTTCGGCTGCAGCAGCATCAATTGCTTGGATAATAATCAGCAGATTCTACAGAACAAAACCCAGCGTTTCAGGAATAATAATTGGAGGAGTTTCTGGACTGGTAGCCATAACACCGGCTTGCGGTTTTGTAAGCCCTTTTTCAGCTCTATTTATTGGGTTTATCTCTGGAATTCTTTGCTTCTTGGCCATGAACCTGAGAGGAAAATTCAATATTGATGATTCTTTAGATGTATTAGCCTGCCATGGAATTGGAGGCATTTGGGGAGCAATAGCAACTGGATTATTCGCAGAAAAAGCTATAAACAGTGGAGGGGCTAATGGTTTATTTTTCGGGAATCCCTCTTTACTGTGGTCACAAATCATTGCGGTTTTAGTAACCATAATCTACTCAGTTATAGTTACTTCAATTATTCTCTTGGTCCTTAAAAAGACTACTGGCCTAAGAGTCTCATACGAAGAGGAAAGACAAGGCTTAGACATCTCACAACACGGGGAAGAAGCCTATGTAATGATACCAATTGGCGATGATGATTCGAATGCCCTTCATGTGCTGGAGGGAGTTAAGGTGTCTGATGTAATGAACTCAAGAGTAAGAACCGCTGCTTTGGATGACAACTTAGAACACATTCAGGAGTTAATGCTAGACAAACAGCACTTTGCACTACCCGTAGTTGGTGGAGACAATCTACTTCTCGGAATAATTACAATTAATGATGTCCGAAAGATAGATAAGTTTGAAAGAAAAAATGTAAGTGTGAAAAGTGTTTTCACAAAAGATATAGATATAGCTTATCCGGAAGAAACGATTCACGCCTTAATTCAAAGGATGCAAGAAAGACACATTTCCAACTTACCGGTTGTTCAACCTGATGGAGACAGAAAGCTTGTAGGTGTTATATCAAAAACAGACTTAATTAAAGCCTATAAGAATATTGCCAGTGAAAATTTAAAGAAGAATAGTTAGAAATATTCTTGACTATTCTTTCTTATTACACTTTATTAGACTTTCGAAATAACTCGATCTGCAAAATCAACTAATATTTTTTCGAGCTTTTTACGATATTCCGTTGAGTTATAAATAACACCATCCTTATCCAAAATGAGACCAAGTTTATTAAATTCTTTCTTGGTTACTAAATTTTCAATCTCATGCCATTCTTTGCACTCGTATAGATTCTCATCTTCCTCCTGAAGTCTATGAGTCACAGGCTTATCCGGTCTTATCTTGTGAATAAATAAAAGCTCTGGTTTTGGCTGTAAAACTTTTCTAGCAGCCAAAACATTAACCAATCGATCGTCAACAAGGCAAATTAAGTCACACCCTTGATCTTTGAGATCTTGATAGCAATGTGATAAAAGACCAATTTTGTCCAAGGAAGCATAAATTGAAGGTTTAGCTAATAATTCCTTTGGCAGCTCTTTTTGAAACACTTGCGCTTTTTTCGTCTGAAGAAAAACATTCCCTTGTGTCCAAGAAGAAATTAGAACTTCTTTCTGTAAACTTTGAATTTTTGCAATGAGATCTAAGACACTTTCAATTACTCCATCAAAAAAAGCAGATTTAAGAATCTCATCGTTACCCATTTGTTCCAAAAACCGAATTGAGAACAAATCAAAATCCATTGAAGAAGGACTTATTTCTTGATATAAAAACTCTGCCATTTGATTTACATCTGGTATTTGAGAGTTTAGGTCGGCTGTTGAGTAAATAGTTTTATGAATTAAATCTTTTAAGTCCATGCGATCTACCATTAGTTTAGGGATGTTGAGGAATTCAGACTTTAATTTCAATTGAAACTTAGGACTAAATCTCTATCATTTTTCCTATCCAAAACATTATAAAGTGTATCCCTTTCCATGGGAATGAAACCTGCACCCCTGATAAGATTTTGTAAGATTTCCGCTTGGGTGGCTTTTTTGCCTGAGCCCGCTGCATTTGTTATTTTTTCATCAACAACCGTTCCATCGATATCATCAGCGCCAAAATGCAACGCTAACTGTGCCATTTTATGACCAAGTTGAACCCAGTAAGCCTTTATATGATCAAAGTTATCCAGCACAATTCTTGAAATAGCAATATTTTTGATTTGTTCAATACCAGTTATTGGCTCTACTTGATCGGCAATATCGGTATCTTCATAATGACAACTTAAGGGTATAAAAGTTTGAAAACATCCCGAATCTAAAGCTAAAGATCTATCTTGTTGTTCACGAAGTAATAACATATGATCGATCCTATCTTCGAAATTTTCACCAATTCCCGCCAACATAGTTGCATTAGTCTTAAGACCTTGCTTGTGCGCTTCATAGTGAGTACTAAGCCATTGCTCTGCAGGTATTTTATCAGGGCACGTATCGTCTCGAACGGATTTAGCAAAGACCTCTGCACCACCTCCGGGCATAGAATCCAAGCCAGCCTCTCTTAAAACGGCTAAAACTTCGGAAGGAGTTTTCTTTGTCAACTTTGCAAAAAAGGCAATTTCTACTGCTGTAAAAGCTTTTATATGCAAGCCAGGTACTTTAGATTTAATCGAGCCCAACAATTCCGAGTAATATGGCAAAGCTGCCTTTGGATTGAGACCACCAACAATATGAACTTCGGTAGCACCCAACTCATAACCGCGTACGGCTTTTTGAGTGGCTTCATCAATAGTCATAGTGTAAGCACCTTCCTCATTCGGCCTTTTAGCAAAAGCGCAAAAATTACAAAATCCGATGCAGACATTGGTTGGATTCAAATGCAGATTAGTATTCCACCAAACTGCTTTTTTATAATTTTCCTTAGCCTTTTTTGTTCTAACGTAAGTAGCCAACTTGCTTAAAATTGCAAGGTCATTGCTAGCATATAAATCAACGGCTTCTTCTCTTGAAATTCGTTGATCGGCGTAAACTTTATTTGCTATTAAAGATAATTTACTATTCATAAGTTTTAATGAAAATATTGAAGATCATTAAATTATAGTTCAAAGTATACTGAGCAAACTAATTAGATCAGCTCTTTCGGTAAAAACCCTATGTGTATTTAATTCGCATTGCCACTCATAAATTGACACTTCTTGCTTGAGCATAGGATACTTAGTTTGTTTAGACTGTATAAAAGCCTTTGTACATAGAATCAATAGAGCTTGACAATTTTAAATCTTTTGGAGAGAAAATCTTTTTACCGTTTTTCCCTGGTTTTACTACTGTATCCGGACCAAACGGTTCTGGCAAATCCAATATAATTGACAGTCTGCTTTTTGCCTTTGGTCTTTCGACAAACAAAACAATGAGAGCCGAAAGATTGACCGATTTAATGAACAATCTCTCCGGCAAAAAAGAAACAAATGTTCATGTAACACTTTATGATGAGAAAAATGAAACACAGCTAAAAATTTCAAGACGTATAAGGTTAAGGAATAATGGACAATACGAAAGTACTTACTTCATTAATTCAAAAGTCTCCACTCTTAATGAAGTTCACGATCAATTAGCTTTGAGGAGTATCTCTCCAAATGCTTATAACGTTGTAATGCAAGGGGATGTAACCAGAATTATCTCAATGTCAGCGCTAGAGAGAAGAAGGATAATTGATGAATTAGCAGGAGTTGCAGAGTTTGATAGAAAAATAGAAGAAGCAAAGACTGAAATTGGCCAAGCCACTCAAAGCTTAGAGCAACAAACAATACTCTTAAGTGAATTCAGCGATAGGTTAGAGGTCCTAAAAAAGGAAAGAGATCAAGCTCTCAAATATGTCGATCTGAAGAAAAAAAGGAATTATCTTGAAAGGCTTTTTCGAAAAACCAGAATTAAAGAACTAGAAGAAAGAAGCGAAAAACTGAATTCTGAAATCAATAAAAAAGTTGGGGAAAAAGCAAGTTTAATGGAACAAACTGCTTCTCTCAGCGAAAATCTCAATGAAGTTGAATTTAACCTCAAAGGACTTCAAGAAAAACTAGATAAATTAAGTAAAGAAGAGAGAAATAGTTTACAAGCCCAATTGGATAATGCTCGTGAAAGGGTCACTAAAGATGAGTCTGGAATTGAATATCTTCATAAACAAATTCTTGATTATGAAAAACAAGCAGAAAGAATCATAAAAGAAAGTCGAATCGGAGAGAAAAAGATCAGCGAAATCGATAAAGAAGTAAGGAAAATTAGTGATAACGAAAATTCATTAAAGTCTGAAATTCAGTCTTTAGAAAATGAGTATCAAAAGATTCAGAACAAGATATTAGAAAAAAGTCAAAAAGACAATCTATCCGCTGGAAAGGTTATTGAAATACAAGAGTCAATCAACCAACTACAAAATACAAAATCTCAACTGAGCACGGAAAAAGCACTTGCTGAACAAAATTTAGAAAGAACAAAAGAATCTATTGAACAACTCCGTAAACAATTGGAAATTTCTCTGATTGATTTAAAAACTCTTGAGAAGAAATCTAACAACTCAAAAGCTCAAGCTTTCTCCGAAAAAATCAATTATTCAACTACTTATCTAAGAAAATTAAAACAAGAGCTTGCCGATACTGAAAACGAATTAAGAGATAGAACAAACCAATTCCATCAATATCAAAACGAATTAGCCAGGCTGGAAATGAAAAAGAAAGTTGCAGATGAACATCGCTGGGGAAGAGCTATTGATCTGGTTATAAATTCTGGAGTGGATGGTGTTCACGGTGTTTTAGTTCAATTAGCTAAAGTACCCTCTCAATATACACAAGCCTTAGAAGTTGCAGCTGGTGCAAGGCTCAAGTCAATTGTTGTAGAAAATGACAGAGTTGCATCCACGCTAATTGACTTTTTAAGAAAACGTAACGGTGGTAGAGCAACCTTTTTACCTTTAAACAAACTTAAAATACCGAATTTTGACAATCTCCCTCAAGAAGCAAAAGTCCAATCGAGCGGGATCATCGGGTGGGCAGTTGACTTAGTTCAATGTGATGATATTTATTGGCCGGCTTTTGCATATTGCTTTGGTACAACCTTAGTAGTCAAAGATCTCAATTGTGGTAGGCGCTTAATGGGTAGATACCGTATGGTGACTCTTCAAGGAGACTTACTTGAGAAGAGTGGTGCTATGACAGGAGGAAGTAGCCCGAGAGATAGTGGGGTTCATTTTGGCCATGAAGATAATGCTAAGGCTCAAGAATTAGTTAAGCAAGTTGAGAGCCTTGAGAAGAGACTTTCTCTTCTTAAAAGTTCAATAAATGATTTAAAACAAGAAATTTCTTCAACTGAAGAAGAGCTAGACGTTATGAAGAGTGAGTGGGCGTCTTTAAAAGCCTCTGAAGAAGTTGAAGGTAAAAGTTTAAAGGATCTAAGAGAACAAGCTTCACAAAACAAAGCAAAACTTTCTCAATATGCTCATGAAAGAGAGCAATTAGAATTGAAAATAAAACAATCTCATTACGAAATAAGAGACATTGATAAACAAATACAGAAGATGAGCGACTCTTTAGCTAGAGAAGGAGCAAGAGTTAAAGATTCTGGACTAGAAGACTTAATCAATAATTCTCAAGAACTTGAATACGAGAAGAAACGATTGGAAGCAAATCTTAGAAACACTGAATCCAGCAAATCAGAATTATTGAAAAATATAGAAATCATTAGAGGAGGAATTTACAGAGGTGAAGAAGAAATTGAACAAGCAAAAGCTCAAGTCATAACCTTAAAACAACAAATTGCTGATCAAGAAACTTCTCTCAATGAAGCCAGAAAAACAGTACAAGAACTGGAAGGGATTTTTGATAAGTTACAAGCCGAAATTGAAAAACTTGAATCAAATAAAGAGAAATTATCAACAGATCTCCTGGAATTGGCACAAAAACGGACTGAAGCAACAGAATCACTAAAACATTTAAGCCAAGAAATTGCCGATCGAAAAGTAAAGTTACTAGATATAGAAGAACGTCTAGCAAATCTAAGGCAAGAAGTCTTAAGCTCCGAAATAAAAGATCTTGAAGAACAGGATATTGAAGAAGAAATGAGGAGATTTTCAGAGAATCTATCTTTAGATGATGTTAGAAGCGAATTGGACAAAATAGAGAAAAAGATGACATCGCTGGAGCCTGTAAACATGAAAGCAATCGATGAATTCAATGAAGTATACGAAAAATTAAATGAGATCAAAACTAAATGCGATAACCTGGTTGCTGAAAAAGAAGAAATTGAAAGAAGAATAAATAATTATTCAGATCATAAATTGAAGTCATTTTTTGAAGCTTTTGACGATGTAAATAAACATTTTCGAGAAATTTTTGCTGAACTTTCTTTTGGTAATGGTGAGTTAATCCTAGAAAATAGAGAGGATCCCTTCAAAGGTGGCCTCGTTATTCAAGCGAGACCCCGAAACAAAAAGATGCAAAGACTTGAATCCATGAGTGGAGGAGAGAAATCACTAACTGCGTTGTCATTCATTTTTGCTCTCCAATGGCACAATCCGGCTCCATTTTACGCCTTTGATGAAGTGGATATGTTCTTGGATGGTTTGAATGCTGAACGACTCTCTAAAATGGTTAAAAAGCAATCCAGTCTTGCACAATTCATTGTTGTTAGTTTGCGGAAACCTATGATTCAAGCCAGTGAAAGGGCTATAGGGGTCTTCCTAGGGAAAGATGGCTTTAGTAAGGTTGCGGGAATGAAAAGTAAGGAAACTTTTGCAGAAACTGTAAGTGATGAAAAAGAAGTCATGGCAGTTTCTTGAATGAATTGTCTGCTACCGAAATGAATTAATAGAAAGGGTTTTTAGGGAGAGGTTATAACAATGAATGAATTCGTACTTCTGGCACTTTTAGTGTTGGGAATCATAATGTCCATTCTTCTTTTCTTCGATTTTGATGAACGTCTTGCAAAGAAGGAGGAAAATACTATTGGAAAATTGATTGTTATAGAAGGAATAGAAGGAAGCGGCAAAAGTGAATTAATACAACTAATGAAAGAAACCATGCCAATTGAGTGGGCTTATACAAAAGAGCCTTACTATGTGGTTGATGGTATTGAAAATTGGACTAAAGAGAACTTCCAAATTGATAGGGAGAATCACGTCCAAAATAAAATACTTCCAATGCTCAAACAGAATAGAGTATTGGTTACAAACCGCTATTGGATGAGTGGATGCGTTTACGATGGATGGGATGCAGAATCTTACTTAAATATTTGGCCAGAGCCAGATTTAGTAATTTGGCTTGATTGTGAACCTAATGAAGAAATTGCGGAGTCAACAAGAGTACCAGTTTCCATTTTGAAAGAAATGAAGCAAGGTTATGAAAATCTCTTTGCAAGTCTTCAAAAAGATTATCACTTGCCAGTTAAGAGGATTAATAGTACGGAGTTAAACAGTGAAGATGTTTTACTGGAAGCTTTACCCGAACTTCGTAAAATACTCAAATTCCAGGAACCGGATTTGGATCACCATCACACGGTTGAAAGCGGATCTGAGGAGCAGTCTAATGTTCATCATCATGCGGTAATTCATCCCGGGCATGGTTTGGCAGCTTAACAAATAGTCTGTCGAAAAATAAAGTCAACTGATACAATTCTGCATTGCGTAGAAGTATTTAGTTGACTCTTTTTTTATATGTTGAAGCTTGATACCAGTCTTTTAAACCTAGACTTAAGCAAATTACTTGCCGATAAACAGAATAAGCTTATTGAAATATTAGCCGATCTTGAGAAGAGATCTTCCGATAAAACGGATTGGCTAGGTTGGCTGAAACTTCACGAGAATAAAAATGAATTTTTAGAAATTCAAAATTTTGCAGATAAAATAATCAACTCAGGGAAATACGAAAATTTAGTAGTTTTGGGGATTGGCGGTTCAGCACTAGGTCCTCAGTGCCTTATACAAGCATTAAAAAGCCCAACTTGGAATGAGTTGAATAAAGAACAGAGAGATAATGCGCTTAAAACTTATTTTATCGATAATGTTGATCCTGACTGGACAAATGAAATACTCAGTCATATAGATATTTCAAAGACTCTGTTCTGTGTAATCACCAAATCCGGTGGAACAGCTGAAACCATTAGTGCTTTTTTATGGGTTATTGATGCTCTCAAGAAACAACTAGGAGATAATTGGAGAGATAACTTAGTTGCAATCACAGATCCAGAGAAAGGAACTCTAAGAGCATTTGTGAATAGAGAAAAAATTTCCAACTTCTCTGTAGCACCAAATGTTGGAGGTAGATTTTCTGTCTTTTCTCCAGTTGGAATGTTGCCTTTAGCTTTAACTGGAGTGAAAGTTGAAAAATTCAGAGAAGGACTGGTGAAGGCTTATGAGGATTTACTGAACCCTTCCAAGATTAAAGAAAACATTGCAAGCCAATTAGCACTGGTTTTAACTCACTATGAGCAAAATGGAAAAAGAATAAACCCTCTTATGCCTTATTCCAGCAAGCTAGCTAGAATCTCGGACTGGTACGTTCAATTAGTAGCTGAGTCTTTAGGTAAAACCCCAGAAATAGGTCCTTGTCCAATTAAGGCGGTAGGTGCAACAGACCAACATTCACAACTTCAACTTTTTGCAGAAGGCCCTTTGGATAAAATTGTATTTTTTATAAAAGTTACAAACTTTACTAATGACTTTGCGATACCAACAGAACCGGTTGAAGGTTTTGAAAACCTTGCAGGTGAATCAATGAAAAGATTAATTCATGCTGAAGGACAAGGTACTGCAAAAGCTATCCATAAAAAAGGGGTTCCAAGTCTAACAATCGAACTTTCAGAAATAAACGAAGGTAATTTAGCTTATTTGCTCTTTAGTTTTGAAGTTATGACAGCCATCGCAGGGCAACTATACAATATCGATCCATTCAATCAACCAGGAGTTGAATTGAGTAAAAAGTTTACATATGCTTTATTAGGAAAGAAAGGCTATGAAAAGTATTTAGATGAAGTTAGATAGAGGGCGAATCATCATCTTTTTTAGTTGTTTCTTCTTCCTGGAAATTATTTATTGGTAACTGAGCATTTGATTCAACTTTCAAAACTTTACCCTCTAAGTTTGCTAAAAACGCTCTCGTTTCACTCAGTAGTTTTTCCCATGAATTCTGTACAATTTCCGAAAAGGTATTCTTGCTTTGTGCCTCATTTAACCTTTCTCCAAGATTTGTATATCCATCTGTTTGCAAAATTAAGTTTTTGTATTCAGATCCACCAGAAGTATATTCTCTCAACACAGCAAAAAGATCTTGTAAAAATTTTGTTTTCTTCTCTTCAGAATCCGCTAAAGATAGAGCTTCTCTTAAAGAATTTACCTTATCTATCAAACTATACCTTCCCAAATTGTTGTCAAATTGATTTTGTAAATCACTTGAAACATCTTTGGAGGATCTTTCCAAGTTTAGGAAAGGTTGAATCAGTCTTTCAATATGTCCAAATGCATCAGACAGAATACCATTACTTACACTATCTTTAAGCTCATCAATTAGTCCTTGTATTCTTATTCTTGCATTATCTCCACCTTCTTTTGCCAAGCTCGTTAACTTTTCATAAATTCCTCTTGGAGTGATTTCATCTGGATTATTAAAATTGATCCCAAATTCGGAGCTGATTTTTTTATGCATTTTGTCAAAAACACTCCTAGCATTATCTTTTAAATCTTTCAGTGGTGTATCTAAAAACTTATTAATACGATCTATGCCTCTAGCAGGTATTCCTTCTTTCGCTATAGAAAAAAGCGCAATCAGTCCACCTAAAACAGCACCCGCTGTTGCAAAGCTAAATATTGATCCGATAAGGTCCATTAATCCGTTATGTCCCCCGGATCCAGTTTTAATAACAAGAATACGTGCACCACCTTTTCTGTCATCTTTACCGCTATTCATAACCTGCTGCGCAGATGGTGGTTTTGGTATTGTGACCTGCTTAACATTCTTTACGAGCATTTTTAACCAACTCCTTATTAAAACTAGATTCTATAGATACATTTAATTAATTTATTATTAATGTTGATGGTATCAAATTACCATTACTTAATAAATGGTTAAGGGTGTTTTTTACTGTATTGTAAAGGTTTTAGAGGGAAGTCTTTGCTTAGCTTGAATGAAGATGGATCTGGGTTTTGATACAAGAGTAAAATTACTAAATTTTGAGAAGCGGAAGTAAATGAATGAAATACTTTTTAATTTTATACAAAGCTAAAATTGAGTCATTAACTTGAAATAAAACTCAAAGATTTAAAATGATAAAGAATGATAAATGGATAAGGCAAATGGCGTCAGAGAATCGATTGATCCAGCCCTTCGAAGAGAGACTAATAAGTAAAGTTGAGCAAAAAAATCCAGTACTGAGTTACGGTTTAAGTTCTTATGGCTATGACATTCGTCTTTCTGAAAAGGAGTTTTGGATCTTTAAACATATTCCAGGGACTGTTGTAGACCCCAAAAATTTCAATCCAAATAATTTAGAAAAAACTGAATTAATTCACGATCCTCAAAACGGTAGCCAATATTTTATTCTTCCTGCTCATAGCTATGGCCTCGGTGTTGCAGTTGAAAAACTTGTAATGCCAGAGAATGTAGCTTGCATTGCAATTGGGAAAAGTACCTATGCTCGATGCGGAATTATTGCAAACACAACTCCTGCGGAACCCGGATGGGTTGGTCACCTGACTTTAGAATTCAGTAACTCTTCTGGTGCTGATTGCAAGATATATGCAAATGAGGGGGTTGTACAGCTTTTGTTTTTTGAAGGAGATCCTTGTGAAATTAGTTATGCAGACAGGGCTGGCAAATATCAAAAACAAGATGAAAAAGTAACAATCGCAAAGTGTTGAGAACACGCAGGATTAAGAAAGATTAATTTGGGCCTAAACAAAACGCTTGCATATCAACAAGTCTGACTTTATACTAAAAGTTAATAGATTATTAATTGTAGTGACTTTGCTCTTCAGAGGTACAGTATGAGCTTAGATGATTATCATTCGGAACCCAAAGATAGTTTTAATCTTATAGAAGAAATGAAATGCGCAATTAAACTCACTCAATCAGATCTTGAGGAAGCTCAAAACTATTTAGACTCAATTAGTGAAAGATTGAGACAAACTACCATTGTTTTAAGTAACGCCTCCGATTTAGATCAAGACTGACTTTTCAATTCCAAGACTTTCTAAGGTTGAATTTAAAGAATTAGTATCATTGACTTGCAACACTTTGGCGGATCTATCAATCTTTTTTATTAATCCGCTAAGTACTTTTCCAGAACCCACTTCAATAAAACACTCAGTTCCAAGTTCAAGCATTTTTTGTATCGTTTTAACCCATTGAACTGATGATGTCATTTGTAAGGACAGATTGGCTTTTAAATCCTGGCTTTTCTCATAAGGCATAGCGTCTAGATTTTGGATAACAGGGCATTCTGCATCTTGGAAATCTGTTTCATTTATTTTGGATTGAAACTTTCTATTGGCTTCCTCGACCAAAGGTGAATGAAATGCACCACTAACTGGAAGAGGTATAACTTTGCCTTTTAACTCAATTAATTTCTCAGATGCTTTGAGAACACCGTCTTCAGATCCTGAAACAACTTGTTGTTGAGGAGTATTATAGTTAGCAACAACTATTCCATAATCATCACAAACTTCTTTAACACCTTCCTCGCTCATCCCTAAAACCGCCGCCATAGAGCCACTAGGACTACCTTCCATCAACTGTCCCCGAATGACGGTTAATTCAGCAGCTTGCTTCAAACTTATAACACCAGCCGCCCACAAAGCTGATATTTCACCGAGACTATGCCCAGCCACACACAATGGTACGTCAGTCCAATATTTCCTTAAAGCTTGTAAACATGCGGCGGAAGTAGCTAATAAAGCCGGCTGAGTATGACATGTTCTTTTTAAGGCATCTTCCGGTCCAGTCCAAGCCAATTTAGCTAAATCAAAATCACACTCTTCAACAACTTTATAAAAAGTACTTTTAGCCTCCGGCTCTGTTTGGCAAATATCTTGTCCCATGCCTACAGATTGTGAGCCTTGCCCTGGAAAAACTAACGCAATTTTCTTCTGGTTTATCAATGTCATATCTAGTAGGCTTCAAATTAGTAAACCGACATTTTATCAATTAGGACTGTTATTTAGTGCCTTCTGATAACTCTGCAAAATACTGATAGGCATCATAAAATAAACTCAAATCGTAATAAATCCCTTTACTCACATGAACTGGAACGGGATTCCTTACAGCTTTAATTCCAGAGAATTCAGGTTTTTTCTGTAGTTCCTTTAGCTGATTGACAATAATTGGAAGGGAAACTATTTTATTGCAATCTTCTTCAATCTTTCTTTGGAGTTCTTCTGGCTTAAACATACCATTCATTAGAATATAAGAAAGCAATATATGGTTTATAACCGTGTTGCTTACTAAAGGAAGGTAATAGTAACCATTGTTTTCTGGATTCAATATCCAGATTTTTTCATTATTAGAGAGAGCCGTTTTCAAATCCTTTAAATGTTTTTGAAAAAGCTTCGTCCAAGGATTATCCTTTTTGGGCTTATAGCTTGCATCCTCTAGAAGCTGTCTGAAAAAAAAGAACTGGGATAAAGTAGAAGGAACAGGAGAAGAAAAGGAGTTCGCTTATGAATTATCCCAGTGATATTAATAATACTCAGTTTTTGTTAATAAAAAGATTTTTCCCCAGATAGAAAAGACAGAAGGGGAAGAAAGAGAGAAATCTCAATTCATTTCTTAATGGAATATTCTATGTGCTTAAAACAGGTTGCCAGTGGAGACAGCTTCCTAATGATTTTCCAAACTGGAAAACTGTTTATCACTACCTCCGAGAATGGACGATATAGTAAATTAAGTTACTAAGAACACATTCTAAGGATGTGTTTATCAAGTTTTTTATGAAAAGGAATATCTGAATTGTCGGAACGAATACTCCTTTTGAGGTTAGCCCACTGAGGCTCAGACT
>JAAUYH010167434.1_pt1 | contig 34168 bp, 30 predicted proteins | sample 7278061 | NCBI WGS metagenome assembly JAAUYH01 (sample SAMN14350203, study PRJNA611818) | marine sediment metagenome | isolation source: surface marine sediment (0.6m) | place: French Polynesia: Moorea | collected 2018-08 | reverse complement strand
GGCAAAAGTTTTTATTCCTAAATCAATTCCTACTTTTTGGTGGCTGTGTTTCATCTCAGGTATATAAGATGCTGAAACGGCAAAACTTACATACCATTTCCCTGCTTCTCTCGAAATAGTGAAAGTCTGAGAAACACAATTATAAGGAATAGCCTCTTTTAATCTAAAGGTTCCCAATGTAGGAATTTTTATTCTTTTTCCCTCCTTAACTAATACCTTGCCATTAGAACTATCTACTGTAAAACTACAGTGATGTTTTTTCTTTTTAAAACGAGGTAAATCTGCTTTAACCTTGGGATCTCTCCAGCGTGAAAAGGCTTTTTTCAAGTCTCTAAAAGCATTCTGATAGATGCGTGATGAATATTTATTTGTCCACAAATATTCTGTTTGCTTTTTAGTAATGTTTGTAAAGACTTTTTTGATAGCATCTAACCGTTTTGAGTCACTTCCAGAAATTTCGGGAATATCCCAGGTTGATTTGAGTAGAGATAAGCCATGATTGTACACAAAGCGAGAAAAGCCAGCACAGCCAGCACAAAAGCTCTTTTCTTTGTTATTCAGCTTTAATTCTCTCTTAATTGCATACATGGTTAGCATTGAATCTCTTGTTGACATTCTAGCTGCTTGTCTAGATTTTTGTCAAGGTTCTCTTTGAGCTTTTTCTTATAATTTCTCGTTCCATACAGACGACAACTAAAGCAATGAATGATGGCCATCATGTCCTCAACCAGTTCTTGTTGTGGAGATAATGAATCATTATTAGCTACAATTATCTTTGTGCCATTTATAGTTGCTATCTGTTCTACTAAATCAAAGGCAAATCGACACAATCTATCTTTATGTGCTACGTAAATAGATTCAACTTGTCCTGTCATAACTTGTGATAACAGTGTTAAAAATTTTTTCCTTTTAAAATTTAATCCCCCACCTATTTCTTTTATGACTTTATCTATGGTTATCCCATTAGCCGTACAGAATTGTTTCATTGCTTCGGCTTGGTTAGATAGTTCGGGTTTTTGAGCATTTGAGGACACCCGACAATAAATTACATTAATACGAGGGTTTTTTATTATTCCTTTAATTTGATTAATGTGTTCATCTGTATAGTACCTATGACCCCCTACAGTTCTTAATGGCTTCAGTTTTCCAGAAGAGTCCCATCTATGTAATGTTTTCACACTAACTCCTGCTAAATCGGCAAATTCACTTGGTCTATAGTGCATCCTAGACATTCTGTACAGGTATGTCTAGTATTGTACAGGTTTTTGTCTTCTAGAAAAAGCTCCTTTATCATTAGGAATTGGTAAATTGGCACAGGTGGCGTGATAAGAATTGAAGACACCGCTTACATATTGTCGCCATTCTAAATGTGTTAGATTTCGGGGCAACCGATTACAAGCGTCTTCAATGATATCTGTGGGTCGCCAAAGCCATAAACCAACAGTAGTGTCTGTACTGGCCGTGGCAAGATATTTCCCATCTGGACTGAAGGCTACATCCCATAGATACCCCAGTGTATGTTCCCGGCGGGCAATTTCTTTTCCTGTTGTGACTTCCCAAACTTGTGCTTGATTGCCAAATGCCGTAGCCAGATAGTTACCATCAGGACTAAATCGTACTTTCCCTTCAGGAACAAATTCGTTATGTTGCATACTTGCGATTTTATTGCCACTTGCAGTTGCCCAGATGCCAATTTTCCCACTTTGATCAAGAGACGAGAAGTATTTTCCATTAGGAGAAAAGGCAACCGTTGTCACCCAACTTTTATGCCCCCTCGAAAAAGTTTTAATGCCATCCTTAAAACTCCATAAGGTCGTTGTACCTTTCTGCCAGGATGAAGGATCTTCTGAGGGTGCGCCTCCACTTCCAGTCACTAAATAGTATCCATCAGGGCTAAAAGCAAGTGTTTTTATTTGCTCTTCCTGCTGAAACTGCTGAACTTCTTGCATATCAGTTGTCTGTAGAATATGCACAGTTCCATCGTAGGCTCCCGCAGCAAGAAATTGACCATCTGGACTAAAGGCTAGGGCATCGATTAAATTGTTACTTTGTAGATTTCCAATTTTCTGGCCTGCTCTCCATTCCCATATTGTGACTAAACTATTGGCTTTTTTCCCTTCCAATAACTCTGGACTACCACTGCTAGTAGCCACATACCGACCATCAGGGCTAAATATTACATTAAACGCCCAACCATCGTGTTTCAGTTTAGCTATCTCTTTGCCCGACAGAGCATTAAAAACTCGCACAAACCCATCAACGGAAGCTGTGGCAACATATTGCCCCGTTGGATCGTAGTCAATAGACATCAAACTTGCCGAATGCTTTATGTGGGTAAGTCTTTTTCGGGTTGATACTTCCCACACGCTGACATTACCATGTCCTAAATCTGTAAATTCAAATTGCGAGTCAGTTGATTCTGTTTTGGGAATCAGTTTCTGGGTAGGCACTTGAGAATCGAATGTTACAAGATACTTACCGTCTGGACTAAAATGGGTAGCTGCAACTAAATTCTCATGATCTAAGCGAAGTTTTTCTTGAATACTTGCAATGCTCCATACCCGAACATTTCGCTTAAATTCGTCTGGAGAAACCGAAGCATCTTCTTTGAGATCATGGCTGATAGTGGTTAGATACTGTCCATCAGCACTTTTTGCTAGAGCTAAAATGTTCGGACTCTCCATCAGACGCAGCCACTCTAATGGAGGCTCATGCAAGCCCCATAATCGAACAACATTACCTTCACCTGCTGTTATGACATAAGAAAAATCACCGATTTTCAGGAAATCAACTATATCCGCGTTGGCTCCATGATTAATACTTAATTGTTCTTTTCCCGTCAAAACGTCCCAAAAACGAGCAGTGTCATCCGAACTTCCTGTGAGCAGGTATTTACTATTCGATGAGAATTTGATGCTGTTTATCGTCTCCTCATGTTGCATCCTGCTCATTTCTTTCCCCGTTTCTGTCTCCCAAAGCTTAACTATTCCAACCCTTTCCTTTTCTTCTTGTTCATGACCCACTCGACTTGTAGTAGCGAGATATTTCCCGTTGGGACTAAAGGTGAATTGGGTTACTGAGCTTTGGTGTTGCAGTTGTGCTATTTCTTGATTTTTCTGTACGTCCCAAAGTCTCACCATGGACTTTGATGAGGGGCCATAATAGAGTCCTTGGCTACTGGTCACTGCCAAGTATCTTCCATCTGGGCTAAATTTTAGGTTGCTTGGAGGATCTGAATGAGAAAAACCCAGGACTTCATTCCTACTTGACATTTTCCAGACATAAACCATCCCATCTGTATGTCCCGTAGCCAGATATTTGCCATCGGCACTTAATACAGCCGCAGTGATGCCACCTCGCTCCATAGGTGTCCGAAAGATTTCCCGTCCACTTGAAATCTCCCAGACAAAGGCTGACATTCCTAGTGAGCTTACAGTAGCTATGTAATTTTCATGATCACTGAATGAGACATCTCTGATTGCGGAAACAGGTTTGTTAGCAACATCCAAATTGATTAAACTAGCGATCTCCTTACCGCTAACGGTTTCCTGTATTTTTATCGAACCTTCATAGGGAACCTCTACAAGATACTTTCCATGAGGACTCAAAACAATATCTTTAAAATTGGTATAAGTTCTCTGTGCAACAGGCTTTGGCCCAAGCAAAGACAAACTACTATACAATGCCTGATCCGCCTCAAAGGTAGGCTTGCGCTGCATCGCCTCCGTAGCCAGCAATACACTTTGCGGTAGCAGGTTTGCCTGTTGATTTCCTAGTAATTCAGACTGGCTGACTAAAGACCTAATATTGCGTTGCAAAGTTGCCTCACCGCCGAATCCAATGGCCAATGATATGGCCATCGATAGTCCAATACCAGCAGACCAGGCGTATCTTACGTTTCTGCGGCGTTGGCGAACATCCTCCCCATCCAGTTCATCTTTGGCTTTTCCGTAAAGTGGTGCTGCTAGTCCTAAAACTGTCTCACGAAACTTTGAATGTTTTAGTGATAACTTATCATCTTGTTTTACCCAACGAAAGTCTACATAAAGCGGTTCCTCTTTAAACTGGACTCGTAAACTATCTGGCAGTGCTGTTGTCTGTTCCCAATCATAATCATTAGCAGTTCTGTCCCAAACCATTGTGCCATCAGTAAGCACGATGAACATCGTTTCAGTAGAACGATTTTGTAGCCACCACTTGACTTCACGTTCCACCCAATATGACTGGGCTGCTTGTGGTGAAGCCAAGAGGAGAAAATATTCTGATTCACTAAGTGCAGTTTCAATTGATGGCCAAAGTTCTGGGGTAGCGGATAGGCTAGTTTGATCTCGAAAAACGTGGATAGAACGAAGCTTGTACCATGGTTTAGCAAAATTATGCAAAGCTGACTGAAGTGCAGGGGCAAATTTGCCGTCCGCAGCATTGCTATAAGAAATAAACGCCTTGTAACGTCTATTTTGACCACAAGTGTCGCCTTTAACAGAAGATGTTCCGAAGACCTTAATCGCTTTCGTTTTATTCATAACAAAATCCCCTTTCCAGCGACTAGAAGAAAAGTTTGAGCTAACTGAAAAAAACTCAAAAAATTCTTATGTTCTAAGTGCAGAGTGGAACCGCTCAAAGGTAAAAATCGAGATTTCTCTTGTCAATAATATGATAGATCAGCCGAAAGAGAAACCAATGTTTTCAGTTAAAAAACTTAAAGAAAGTCAAGCTCATCCACTTCCCCTTAGTCAGAAGTCTTGAATATTAGAAAAACATTCAAATAAAGCTGTTTTGTTGGCTTCCTGTTCAAATTGTTCTTTGGTTATCCTTACTGCATCAGGAAAACTTTTAGGATAGTTAATCGTCAGTTGATTCAAAATTAATTTGAGTTCCAATAATGGACTCATGGGCTTTCCCCATACCCTTTTTACCCTCGTAGCTGCTCAAAGCGGAACCTTTACCCCCAATCTCAAGGCTGGATTATTGCGCCACCGGTCAGCCACATGAGCATACAAAGCCGTTGTCCTGGGGTCAGCATGGCCTAGTAAATCCTGCACCTGCCTTAAATCAGACCCTGCCCTGATGGCCAATGTACCTGCCGTATGCCTCAGAGAATGTGCGCTCAACTGTCGCTGTGGTTGTTGAAACTTATTTGACTGAGATGAAGACTCTTTTGAAGGGCGTTGTTTTTCCCCGTTAGACGGTTGATGAGACTGATTTGATGTCCGTTTTTTACTTTTGGCTTTCGTTGGCTGCTCCTTTAACCCTGATGCCCGTAAATACTTATCAATCACTCGTTGAATGGAACGACGACTTAACCGCCCTCCATAAGTCCTTTTATCTAAAGCAATAAACAAAGGGGTATCCGCTAACAATGCCTCTCCTGACCGCTTCCTAGCATTCAGGTACTTATTTAGCAGCTTCGCTAGATCAGGAGTCAACGGCACAATGCGTCGTGAGCGTTTCCCCGATACCCTGATCCCAATATCCTTACCTCGTTTAACAATATCCCCAATCGACGCACGGTGCATTTCTACGGTTCTGCATCCTTCCAATACCATCACCGCCACCAGAAACCGATCACGTAACCCTCCTATCGTATTCTCAGTGGGCAAACTCTCCAATAACCCTGTCACTTCCGGTTCTTCAAGGTAATTAATGCGTTCGGCTGGATCGATATTTTCTCTAGGGGGTTTAATGCCCAACGCTGGATTAGCCAGAATTAGCCCCCGTTCTACCGCCCCTGCATAGAAACGACGCACCACCGTCAATTTCAGAGCAATGGTGGCACATTTATAATCTTGAATTTCCACTAACCAACGACGGTATAGTTTAATATCATCCCGTGTGGCTTCGAGGGGATGGAGACGAAGAGAGTTACACCAGCCAAAGAACTGTTTTACCGTACAAGCGTAGGTTTTCACCGTATCATCGGCAGCATTGCCATCGGCAGTGTCGAGACGCACAAACTTGGCAAAGTTGTCGAGTAAGTCTGTGGGGGTAAGGTCGTTGGGGGTAGTTTGGGTCAGCATTAGTGTCGTATAAAAAGACAACAAACATCAGGGGCAAATACCAGAGCGTGACTCTCTTACGATATCATAAAGAGTCGGATAATTACTGTTATACGACGTTAAGTGAGAACGGCTATTCCCGAATAAAATAGAGAAAACCATTATAAAACCAACACCCATGTTATCTATTAATCTAGATAAAGAAACGGAAAGCTACCTAGCAGAAATCATCGCCAAAGAGAACATTACCTCAGAAGAACTATTAAAAGAGCTAATTTATCAGCATTGGCAAACCTTACAACCCCGTCAAACCTTAGTAGAAAGGCGAGGAGGACACCCCAAGCATTTACTTCAAGATGCTCAAGCTGACTTATCATTACGAGAAAATCGTAAAAATGTCGTCGCTGATCATATTAAAAGCCGTCATCAAAAATCCAATTAATGAAAAATTATCCCCCGATTATTCTCACGGATAGTAGTATTTTAATCGCTTACTATAGTGCCAAAGATAACTATCATGAGAAGGTTTGTCGCTTTTTTGAACAATGTACCAGTGAACTAATTACTACTACGGCTTGTGTTACGGAAGTCATGTATCTTCTCAGTGCAGATTATCGAACACAAAATGAATTTCTTAACGATTTAGCCTTAAAACTTTATCAATGTATTCCCCTCTTATTAGAAGACTTTGCTAGAATCAAAGAACTCAATAAACAGTATGCCGACTTACCTGGAGATTTTGCTGACTTATCCTTAATTGCTATCTCTGAAAGACTTAATATTTCAGCAATTATTACTTTAGACAGTGATTTTGACATTTACCGTCGTTATCGAAAACAATCCTTTGAACGGATATTTTTAAGCTAAAAAGGCTTAATATTGGTTAGGTTTTGTCTAATAGGTCGTTATTTTTTTGCTCCTCTAAAGGTGGGATTTGGTCAGCGTTTAAAGTAACTACTTTGCCATCTTTAAGAATACTAATTGACTCGCCTAATCTTCGGTGTCTCTCAATGGCTTTTGAAATCGCTGTTTTGACTCCTGCATCAATTTGGTCGGATAATTTATCAGGTTTTTTTTTAGCCATTACTTTCCTTGGTTATTTGTTGCCAGATAAAGGGTTGATAAATAATTGCTGGTTTGTTAAGTGGACATTCAGCTATTAATTGGGGATTATCCCTAGAATTATCATAAACAATCCATCTATCACACAGGGGTAAATATAACTGAGTCAGGTTTCTTTGTCCCCTTTCATAGCGACGACGAATCACTTCAAGGGGAATATTATGACCGACCCTTCTCTACTCGTCTTGTGACCCTCTCTATGGCTAATTCAGGGGTTTGTAACCAAAAATAAATCAAATTAATGGTGTACCCGTGAGCTTTACATTTTCTCAAAAAACGGGCAAAGTTTCGAGCAGCAAGTGTGGTTTCAAAGGCAAAATTGGCTCTTTCTTTTACTAGGGTATCTAAACGGTCTAACATTAACCGTCCTGCTTGCATAGCTACCGATTCAGGGTTAAAAGGAGACAGTCCAGCAGCAATTTCATCTGCATTGACGTATTCAAAAACGTCAAGGAAGTTGGGTAATAATATCCGAGCAACGGTGGTTTTCCCTGACCCATTAGCCCCACCAATTACATACACATTCGGCATCAGTTCTAAGAGTTCGTTACTTCAAGGATACCTCATGCTGTCAAACAAACGTTATACATTTTGTTAATCATTTTTCCCCTGGTTTCCTTTATGGGTTACTCTAGTCTGTATAACAGATTGTTGAACAAATGAATAACGATGAGTGAGACGAAACCCAACCCAACCTGGATAACCTCTAAGAGCATAGCCATAGCTGCTCGAATCCCCCATAACCTCTATCACCAAATAGAAACCTACGGGATGACTCATTTTGCCAAGGGTAAGGATAAATATGATAAAACAGCGACTATCATTGACCTCATCTCCAAAGGCTTAGGACTTGATGATGTATCACACTCTGTTCAACAAAGTGTTAATCAAGAAGACCTTGAACAACTTGTACAACAGACTGTTACACAAGAATTAGAAAAGACTGTTTATCAAAACGATATACAGAACGTCAAACAGGAGTTATTAGAATTTGTCAAACAATTTGTTCAACAATCTGTTAATCAATCCCCACAATCCTTAGAAGAGGCAATTTCCCACCATCCCACTATCCAATCGATGCAAACCCATATAGAGAAATTAGATCATTATTTAGATGGGTTAACGAAAGCAATTCAGGAGCTAAAAGAGCTTAAGACTGACAATCAACCCATTGAACCAGTTAAAGAAGAGAATACAGTTATCAGAGATGATTTAAGAGAAGATACACCCAAAATGGAGGATGAGGAAATTCCTTTGAGTGAATTGGGAGAAACTAATAATCTACCCCATCAAGAAACGGAGAAGGATTCTAGCTTAACCAATGAGGATATCAAAAAAGCAATCTCCAAGGTGAGAAAATTAACAGTCACACAGCTTCAACAAATAATGAAACGGTTTAATTCATTGAAGGGTAAGACGGTTTTTTCAAGCAGGGACTATTCACAGTCTAGAAAGCGTCGGAAAACTGATTTAATAATTGATGTTCTAACTCGTGAAAAAGAGTCTCAGGTTCTGATGATACAAGCTATTCAAGAGACACTCAATTCTTAAATATTATTTAATAGTTACCCCATTGAACTGTGCTTATTTATTGCTATTAGAAAGCACCTGGGAGTCTGGCCGTGTTTCGACCCCAAGTGCTTTCTTACATTACTCTCTCACACCACGAAGTATCGATTAATTATCGATATTACAATGAGTCTAAAATCGCCACTGTTTTGATTCAATAGATAAGGGACACTTTGATAATTGTCACAAAAAATCCCTATCATTTGACAGGGACTCGGTGATCTTTACCTTAAACTACTAAGCAGTGGCTTCAGCTTCAGGAATACTAACTTTGACAACTTTATTTTTTTCTTCATTTGACTTGGGTAGGTTTAAATGAAGAATACCATCTTTATAATCTGCGGTAACGTTGGTATTTTGAATGCGTACAGGAAGGGGGATCACTCTTTGGAATTTACCGTAACGGAATTCTGAGCGAGTTTTGCCATTTTCAGATGTGTCAGTTTCCGATTTTCTTTCACCAGCAATAGCCACTCGCTCTACCATTACTTGAATGTCTAAATCTTTAGCTGACATCCCAGGAACTTCGAGTTTGAGATGCAAAGCGTCATCAGTTTCGGTTAATTCAGCAGCAGGGATTTTAGATAAATTTCCATTTTCTTCCCAATTAGTGGGGGTTAAAGCTTCATCAAATAAACGATTTAATTGACGTTGTAAAGAATTCATTTCTTGCCAAGGATTATAACGTACTAAGACCATGATGATGTCTCCTTTAGTAATAGCCTGATAGTTGATTAACGTAAACTGGTTTGTTTATTTGTTTGGTTATTTTTATATTAGTTGAGGAGAAAAGAGAACGTCAGTGAGGCTTATATCCTATATTTGGTAGGGTTTACTCACCGAACCAATTAAAGAGCGAAAGGCTCTTGAAAACCGTACTTAATCATGTTCGGTTGATTGTTTTTATTGAGCCAATATAGCTTTTACTTTTCTCGCTCTAGTAACAGCTACTCTTATTTCTTTTTCTCCAGAGACAGTCTTAGACGTTTCATCTTCGACAACTTTATTTCTATTTTTATCAACTTCCTAATTTTGCTCACTGTACACGAACTGTACCGAGACTGTCACAGGTCATTTATTATATTTTTATAATTGCCCCTATTGTACTTACCATAATCATTACAGCGATTTTCTACTAAAGAGCCAAGAGCATTTGTCAGTTCAGGCAAAACCCCCATTTTCCCCTGATTTTCTTATAGGTCATTTTACCTCGAAAGCTAGACATAAAGACCTTTTCAGCGTAATAACTCTCTTCGTGGGATTAAGATATGTGTCCCTATACTGTACCGTTACTGTCTTGTAAACTGTACCTGTACTGTACACAGACTGTACCAAAACTGTACACGGACTGTCATTTTTATCATTCATTCCCATCAGTAACCCCTCCAATCTCTAAAATAATGTTCCTGTACACCACCACCCAACTCGACAACGGTATTCTCAACAACTACGCAGTAGAACCTCAACCTTATTACGCTGAATATCCTGCTCCAGAGCAACAACGTCGTTACTTAGTCCAAGGGGCTATCGCTACATTATTCGTCACCAGCTTAGTCATGGTTTCTGCTGTCCGACGCTAAAAATTTATCTCTTGCTTGACAATTTCGGAGTTCTCCTATTTAACCTCAGATAGTCTGGGGTTTTTTGCTGTTTATTCCTATGTTGATCTTCATTGACCCACTTCGGTTCAAGACTAGGGAATAGAAGCTGACTTTTTCAGCAACAGTAAAGACTTGCTGGCGAGTCCATTTTTTAGCTAACGATTTTTCAGACAACTATCATTGCGAAAACCATATAAAGAAATGCCCCTCAGTTTGACCAAATATGGGGCTATTTTTGAGTGGCGATTTTTGCCGACCTTGAGCGACTTTTAGCGACCGATTTTTCGGTACTTTTGAACTACTAATAATAAAAATAGAAATTATTGAATGATAATGGTTATATCAGTTTAATATAGCTTATTTTTACTATATTTTTTCTTTGATACTTTGAATAGCAACGGTTTTTATTTTTTAAAACCCGACGAATTACTCCTTCGTTTTTCGGCGTTTTCCTGTGCCATTAATAATGATCACGCTGAAACGCTTATGAATTGCGACTTTGAGAGATTTAATGGGGATGAGATGGTTAAAATATATAGAAAAGTTGAAGGAATACTCTTGATAGATTAAAACAAATCAGTTTCATCTTGGACTTGCGGTTTCAAAACTTTTTTAACAATAAACGAATGGAGCTTATGCCATCTCTAAACCACATCTAATGACTTCTCCTACTTACCCTCAGTTAATGATGGTTTTTAAATTTTTTATCTACATTGATTCATTATTCACTCAGATCAACATAACACTTTGGGATCTCTTATTGACTCACTGAGCTTTGGAACGGTATATTTCGTCTTTTCTGCAAGTAAATATTCATAACCCACGTTAATTATCATATTTTTACCTTGATTGCTCTTAATTACTTCGTTTTAATTTTGGCTTGATTTGGCTTGAGGAGTTGATTTTGAGTTATTTTACAACAAATAATCTTATTTTTGTTTATTAGATTACCAAGACTCTGTTTAAATCTTTGTTGATTTTTTATAAAGCAGAATGCTCTGATTTTTGAGTTGTTATCTGAAAATTTTAATGACGCTTACTCCAGCCAAAATCAAGCCAAAACATCGATATTTGGGGAAGTTTTTAGCACTACAATTCATACTACGGATGTGGATCAAATCCTCGGTGGTGTCGGAGAGCCAGCAGGCTCTATGTCATACAGTTGCTACCTACCCAATAACTGGATTTGCTGCTGGTTGGGGGGCAAAACCCCCCAAACCCCCCATTTTCCAGTTTTATGTTTTGTTTATCTTTTTACAGTTAATAAGATTCTCTCTTAAACCAATGTATGGGAATGTGGACAACCATTAAGAATCAATCCAATCATTAATACTCGATAACGGTAAAAATAATAGTAAGGGATTTTCTTCTGTCCCCTCAAACCCAAAACGTTGATAATATTTTTTCACTTCCAAACTTTTGGCATCGACAAACAACCCTATTACCCCGGCATTGTCTGCAATTACTTTTGCCCGTTTCATGGACTCAACCAACAAAATCGACCACCACCCAAGTTTTTGAAACTTCTTTGATACGGCTAATCTTGCTAACTTCACCCCAGGTACAACATCAGGATATTTTTTCGCCCAACGAGAGGGAAGATTATCAACCTGTACCTCACACAAGGTTAAGGTAAAAAACCCTATAATTACCGATGGTTGCTCATTATCAATCAAAACAAAGGTACGAGATAACCCTTTCTGGATATGCTGTCGTGCCGTGCGTTGTAAGAACTGATTTAAGGCATTCTCTCCACAGTCAAACCCTTCCCTATCGTGATGCTTACCAAGGAGTTCAATCTGTTTCACTGAAAAAAGCCCGATGTCTAGCAATAGCGTCCTTTAAATGGTCATTAGGGACGGGGGGATTTTCAATGAGACTAAAAATTTTATCGGCATCGACATCAGATAAGTGAATTATCTGCTCTTGGTTAATTACGAATTGGGCCTCTTTGACGGCTGCTGCTACCATAAATTGGTTTAAGGTTGCCCCTGTCAAATCAGCAGCTTTTTGTAATGTCTCTTTTACTGAGACTGGAATTCTAGCTGTTACACGGGAATCATTTGGAGAGGTTTTAGCCATCAAATCCAGTTCCTTATTTTCCTTCATTTTAACAGACTTGGTGACAAAATGGCACCATAAAACCCACCACTTTATCGGCCCCGTCTCCCCTTTCTTCGTTTTATGAATTGATTATTTTGCTGTTCAAGTTCTCTCAGTGCGTCTTTCATCTGAGACCCCGTAAATATTTCTATATCTTTTTGGGTTAAACCAGGACTATTTTGAGGTAAGTTAATACACTGCCATTGGTGGTTGTTCTGTTCATCAACCCCAACGGATTGAGCTATCATTTTATAGTTTCCTTCTCCATTTCTAATAGTTAATCTTCCTTGACTATATTCTATTAAGTTATCTTTAGCTTCATACCTAACGGTTTGGTTAGCTTTTAACCATCGATAAGCAATCGGAGCTATGGTTAGAGTAGATTCTTGTTGCTTTTGTCTAACATCAGGAGAGAATTCAGGGGTCAAGGGTAGGGGATTCATTAAGGCTTTTTCTTTTTCCTTATGCTTCTCTTTTTCTAATGGTTCTGTATCTAATTCTTTGGGTAAATAAAAACTTAAATTAATCTCTGACCAGTTAATTAATTGTTCTGGGGGAAGGATAACGGGTTGATGGTTAACGGCATCTTCTATTGCTTTTCTATCCCGTTGAGGGTCACAGTTAACTCCTCGCTGACTGATTAATTTAGGGAAACTGCCGTTATGCAGTTTACTCCCCCTGAAAGGTTTGGCCCCCTCCATTTGATAACTTATTCTTTTTCTACCAGTGGCTGTGATGATGGGTTTTACGTCTATGCCTAAATGTTGCAGTCTCCCTATAAATAAGGTCATGGTGGGTTGGTCAAAGGTGGCTGCATCTATGGCTGCTTGTAATTTAATGGAAATAGGGATATCTGGGGGTTGTGGCTGTTCTCCCCTCTGATAATCCCTCAGTTGTCGTTTATATTTTTGGACTTGGCCATGGGTGAGGGCTTTCTGTTTTCTCTGTCGACTAGGGGCAACTTGGGTTAATTGATGTTCAAGTTCTAATTCCCTGATAATAGCTTCAAATCTTCGTTTATCTTGCCAATCGTCCACTCTTTGCCCTTCTAGGGTAATCATATTCACGGCAATATGAATATGGTCATGGTCATGATTCCAATCATGGCCTGGATCTTGTCGATGATGGTCAATGACAACGTATTGATTATCAACATAGCCTAATCGTTGAATGGCTTGTGTGGCGATCTCTTGTTTGAGATTATCGGATACTTCCCCGTCTTCTGGGGCAAAACTGAGAATAAAGTGTTTGACTGGTTTGGTGGTGGTTCGTCTTTGGTCAGCACAATTATTGAATTCTTGGGTTAGTTGTTCAATGGTGTCCCCGGCTGCATTACCCCCAATAATTCTGCCTCCTTTATCGGTAGCCAATAAATAACGAAATAATCCCCCAAAGTTACTGCCATGTTCGATGTGTCCTATCATTTTGGGATCTCCTCTACCCTAATGCGGTTAGCAGCGCAAAGCAATTTCAAGATTAGAAAGTTAAGTAAGAACCTGTTTAGGATTAACAACTATTATTTCTGAATAGCGACGAAAATCATCAGAATTAAACGTTAAAATATGAGTTAATCTATGAACTAACATAGCAGCCACTAAACGGGCATCATGAACATTAACCCCTTTTACTTGATAAGTGCTAACTAATCTTTCCCATTCTGGATAAATAGTTGGGGAGTCTGATAATAAAGGGAAAAAAGATTTAATCTTTTTAATTTCTGCTTGAGTTTCAGTTAGAGAATATCCTAGACCATTTTTATCTAATGGTCGTGTACAAACATTCCAAAATTCAATTAAATTTTGAGGCATAATATATAATTGGTTTTTCTGTCTTTTTAAGATTAATACTGAGTTAGTGGCCGCTTCATACATGGGATGCCTAGAATCAGCACTACGTAAAAGAATATTAGTATCAACTAAAAATGACATTTAACCTCTTTCTCCATAAATGCTTTCTCTACTAATAGCTTCATCAGATAAAATTGGTCCATCATGATGATGACTTTCTGCCCATTCTTGAAATGCTGTTATCCATTCAGATGTTGTTGCTGTTTCATAAAAAGGACGTTCTGGCCTTTGATGAAAAGAGTTGACTTTCTGGTTGAATAATATTTTTTCTTCGGGGGTTAAAGACTGAAAAATTTGTGCTAACGTATCAACTAATTGAGTATTCATCTTTTAAAGCTCCTAAATTCATTTTGGATTTCTTGATTTTTTAAGGGCAAATTAATGGTTTGAGTCGTTTACCTCAACGCCTGATAATTCCAATCTGATTTTTTTGAGGGTGGGTTTGAGTTGTTCAATTAAGGCTACAACTTCGGTTAAGTCCTCGACATGATTAAGGTTTGAGGGAAGGGTTTGCTCTTGTTGGTTAGCAGTATTCAACACTTTCGCCATTTGATTGATGTTGTTACCCAAGGCCGATAATTGAGTGGAAATTTCTCCTAATTCTCGATAAATATTCCAATTGACGGGGGGAACCCTCGACGGCAACACGGGTAAACCTTGAAGCTTTCGAGTGATGTAAGCACTTCTGGATAAGTTGACTGCATCTGCTTGTTCATCAAGATTAGATAATTCACTTTCTCTAAATCGAATGGAAACAACTTTTTCTTTTTTCTCAGGGTTAGGCATGGCAATATTTTTTCTGATTGACTTGATGGATTGATATTAAATTTTTCTAAAGCCAACTTTTTATCAACGGAGATAGGTTCCAAAGCATTCTTTTATATTTCCTTTATTTTTAGGGGGGTTTGGGGGGAAATTCCCCCCAACCAGCAGCGCATTTCTATTAATAATTATACCATAACTGTATGACAAAGAGCCTGCTGGCTCTCTCCTTAATTTTAGACTAATTCCTAACACTAATTACCGACCTTTGTACGGGCATTCTAGATATTTTTGGGGGCATTTTTTGATAAATAAGGAAAAATCCGACCAATGCCGATTAAATCCGCACAGTTCTTAAAGCTAAAAATGGCGATTATCAAACATATTTGAACTTAATCATAGTAAAAGAATATACAGCTATCTCAAATATTCTTTATCGTTTAATAGCTATGTTTTGCTATATGATTTAATTTTTAAAAACCCAAAAACAGGTCGGAACTATCAGGAATTAGAAGGAAATAGTCGATTTCAAAAAAAAAGCCCCTATGCCCCATTTAAACTGAGACTAGATTTTCATGAAGTCAAAAGTAGGAACTTCTGACTTCCTACTTCATCAGGAGAACTCCCGCAATAACTGGTGATACCGAAACCATGATGGACACTCGAAAACCTGAATAGGTTTTAAGTTTTGAGAAAACCGATACTTTCAGACCAACTGAGGGGTTGAATATCGAATAAACAACTTAAGGGATACTCCTCACCATCGGCAGTCCTTAACTGTTTACGGCGATCTCCAGAATCGGTCAGGAATTCCACCACTTCTCCTATCAACCGCATCCATTGACCGGTAAAATGTTGCAGCCGTGCTTTAATTTTTTGCCCGATGGGGAAGGGGTCTGGATTTTTGAGTTGAGCAAATAATGGTCGTAATCGTTCTTTTTCTTCTGATGGTAAGAGATCCCATCCTAGCTGTAATTGTTCAATAGTTAGGCCACTCTTATCCCTGAGAAACCTCATATCTTCTACTGTTGATGAATCTTTAATCAGATTGGCTATGAGTTGACGATATTCAGAGGGTATGGACTCAATGGGTATCTCACCTACAGATTCAATATCTTGGATATTTATATCCCCATTGGCTTCGGTGGCACTCTCCATCTCTTTAATATTTGTATCCAGATGGGGTTCTGTTGTTGTCTTCATCTCCTGAATATGACCCTCATTATCTGGGTTAGTTATAGTCTCATAGGCCGGTTGACGATGTGGGGTATCTTCTTTAACAATTTTAGTCGGATCGTCAACCGAGGTATGGCTTAACTGATGCTGGTTATAGCCATTTTCGGCCGAAAAAAGTTTTTGGTCATTTTCGACCCCATTTTCGGCTCTATTTCCCTCTTCTTCTAACAGAGATTCTTTACCTTCTTCCCAGTTAATTTCAGCTTGGGGTTGTTCATATTTTTGGGCGATCGCTTCCATGATGGGGGTGATGTATGGAGCCACATCTTCATGGGGAACGGAAACCAGATTGAACACTCGGATGACTTTGCCTTCAGCCGTTTTGACTTTTCGGTTCCCCAGATCGTACCCTATTTGTTTTAGTAACCATCTTAAATATTTCATGGTGTCGCTATGGGGCTTTTTCCCTAATGCTTGCCAATATTTCTGGGAGCGACATTTAGCCATGATTTGTTTGATGGCGGGGTAATCTGCTGTAAATTCTACCCCATAATGATTATGGATAAGGTCATGAATCCCCACGTCATGCAGTGCTTTTAACCTAGAGTAGCGTGGGGTTAGTTTCCAGGGGGTTAATTTTTTACCCTGACGGCCTTTGACTAATTGTTTATGGTAAATGCGCTTTGACTGGAGTTTACACTTGTCTAGGTTGTCGAGTAGGTATCTATCTTCTAACTGGGTTAATAAATTACGATGTTGATATCTTATCTGATAAATGAAGTTTTCTGACCATAAGGGACTATGATGAATTCCTGGTATTTGGGCAATAATTTTGGCTTTGATTAAGGCACATCTTTCGTCCCATGAGGCATTCCAATTAAGTAGGGTGTAGGGTTGCCCAATATATTTATCTGATGCTTCAAATATTTCAGAACTTTCTCTTTTTTTGACTTCTGTTTTTTTCGAGGCTATCTGTTTTTTGGATAGTTGAAAATTGGCATCTAGGTGAGGGGCAACTCGTTGAGAGGTATCATACCCTTGTTTTTCTAGCATCCAATAAACACAGTCTCTGAGGTTGATTTTCTCATAATAAGTCATGGCTTGTATGCGTTGACTTATTTTATGAGAGGGGCTATTTTCTGCTTCTTCTAAGTAGGTTAATAGTTCCTCTTTTAAGGCTCCTTGGTTGAGTTCTCCACTGAGTCCTAAATGAAGGTCTGTATGAAGTCTTTGTTTTTGATGATATTGGAGGGTTGCTAATAGGGGACTCTTAATGGCATCGGGTTCATCGACTTGGATATAGGGGATGACCCAAAGGTATCTAGTCAAGTCCACATCCCTGACTCTCATTATCATCTGGGTAATGGCATCGGCATCGATTTGACCAAAGAATAGACCAAAGAAATGGGTAAAGTAGTTAGTTATGGGAACATCTAAGCCACTTTCACAACTGGGACTAAAGAGGACATAATCAGGGGAATTTTCTTTAATCCATTTCTCAGGATCTTCGAGAAATTCTTGCACTTCTTTACTGTTGACGGTCTTGCTATCAATTCTTAATCCAACTAACCCAAGTTCTTGGTATATTTCATCGAGAGATTCTAATAGCTTTTGGGAATCACTAGCAACACAAGGAACCATGTCGGGGTTATTTAAGAGTTCGTATAACCAAGGTGAATTATCTTTTTTTCTCAGGTTTTCGTCTTTAATGGTTCCTTCTAAGAGGACTAATTCTGGTTTATTTCCTTGGTAGGTGTTTTCAACTTTGACTAATTGTTTTTCGGGGTCACATTGACTCAGGAAATTACAGTAAATGTCGGAAAGATTACCGTCTAAGGCAACAACGAGTTTGGCTCTTTTGATGGCTTCTATGAAGAGGGTTATGGCTTCATCTCTATTCTTGACGGTTGGACTAAATAAGAGAGTTTTAATAATAGAAATAACTTCATCGAGAATAATGAGTTTATCGTCAAAGTTGTCGTGTTTAAATCGTTTATGGCTTTCGATACAAGCAGCGACGGTGGCGGTGGGGTCTTCGATATCAACCCAATGATTAATATTATGAATATGGACAAAGCCGGATTTTTTACAAAACTGCATGAGGAGCGTATTTCGATAGCCTAAACTGACTCCCCCATTGTTCTTCCATTCGTGTTTTAACCAGTTAACTAAGAGGGTTGTTTTGCCAGTTCCAAGTCCGCTTTTGATACCAATGATGGTATTATCTTCTGGACAGGGTAAATTAAGGTATTGTTGCTCAACGGTTTTGGTGGGAGTAAACCGTTTTATCTTCATCCATTCTTTACGGCATTTACGTTTATATTGTTCCCATCTTGCTTTTTCTGAGAATTCATCGATACTGATAAGATTAATCTGGGTTTCACTAATAGTAATCTCGTCAATATCGAGAGCTTTTTTATTAGTTAATTGCCCCCAATCGGCTATTTTTAGGTTAGGAATAAATTCCCCTAGTTTTTGGTAATGACGGGTAACGTTGGGGTTAATGGCACTGCCAGCGTCAGCATAGAGAACAAATGAGGGGTCATCGATGCCTAATTGTTCTTGGATGCTGGTGATGGCCTGCAAAATGGTTTGCTTACTACAAGCAAAGTTACCCCCACTAGCACCAATAATCGGAATACCCACGTTAGAAGAGGCTAGAAGGGGTTTATACTCTAATCCCTCAGTGAACCCTATAATTGGTTTTTCAGGGGGCAAATCTGGCAAATAAACAGCAATAGAATGCTCTCCATTGGGTAGCTTGATGGGTAGCCCTCGACTTTTACTACTCAGGGGATAGTATTTGTTGCTGGTGTCTGGAGTGAGATCATTGACCCTGAGTAGGGTATATAAACCGTTTTCGTTGGGAATGGGGATTAATATACCGTCACTCTTGTTAACTAATCCATTGCCGAATTTATTGACCCCTGAGAGGCGATTATTGACGGGGGTGGTTAATTTTTGCCATTGGCTAACACTACGATAACCAGCTTCATCGATCTGTAGATCCGTTAACCCCCTAGCTTTCAATCGTTGGCGGTGGTCATCGGATAGGGTGAGTTGCTCAAGAATGGCTCTGATCACCTTATCCCGTTCTTTGATGGGTAATAGTGAATTAAGCTGTTCCTGTTCCTGTTGCTCTTTTAATTCCCGTTTTCGTTGTTGCTCAAGTTGCCATTCTTGACGACGTTGATCCGTCCACTCTTCCGCGTCGGGTTTATAGGACCACAGGTTAAAGCCAATGGAGTCTTGACCGCGATAAATGTAGTCTAACGGGTTAGCGTCGCTACTGAAGCAGTGGATGAGGTTGGTTTCTAGGTTTTGCCGACAGTCATTTCTTGCGCCATTACAGACGGGACAAGCATCTCGACGGGTAAATCTTTTCCAGGTCATGCCTTACCCTCTTTGTGCGAGGTTGTTATGTATAGTTGCAGTTGCGTTGCAGCACAAACTGTCCCAATGTGCTTGTGGCGATCATTGATGATTTGATTACTCCTTCTGGGACTGGAGATGCTTCACCATTACCCTTATGGAGCAATATGTGTTGTGCGGCGAAACTAGCGATAAATCCTTAGCTTTGTAATGACGTTGATAATTTTTGACAAAGGGGTTTACTTGTCCCGCAATCTTGAGTTATCATATAGATATTGCGGTCAATTATTACCGTATTAGCCTCCTAGCTAATCCGTCATTAAAACTAAATAACTTCCTACTCTGTCATTGGTAACCTCCTTTGACTGGTTGTTTTGCTAAGACCAACTTTTTTGTTGGTTGGCAAGGTGCAAAACAGAGAACTCTCAGGAAAAAGCTCTTTAAAGACATTAAAAGAAACGTTCGTCAAAGTACCCCTACCCGACGGCGTTTCGCCATTTATAGAGCTTTTTGGATCTGTGACTCTCTGTGTGAACATTAATCAATCCTATTGTTGACGAGGATTATTCTCTAGTGTACTGTGAAATTCGCCTGAAGGAAATAGCAGAATAAATTTTTTCTGTTAGCTGCTGCCTCAGGAGTTGGATCACGCTTGAGGATTGATAAGTACAACCTCTGTTAAAATACAACTAGAGAATATGAATGCTAAAAAAGTGTATCTTGTCCAAAATGAAAACAAGCTTTACTTGTTAGCCCTTGGAATTATTATATACCTATTACTATTATTTTGAGTACATCGTAGTGATACTTGTTAATGGAATCGAAGGAATCGAACGCAAGAGAACGAGATATATTTTCTAAGCTTATTAAGAGTCTTCGTAGTGCAAGAAACTTAACGCAGCAAGAGTTTGCCCAGTTTTTTAAACCAAAAGTAACAGCACAAGCCATTGGTCTGTGGGAGCGAGGAGAATCCTTTCCGGCCAGAAAGCACTGGCAAACCTTAGCCGACTTGTCAGAGATGGACTTGGGGCAATTTTACGAATATGTTGGGGTTGGTTCTACGTCAGATTCAAACATTTTAGATGATGTTCTGCTTAAAATAAAAAGCCTCAGTCCTGAGCAATTAGAAACAGTCAGCCAAGTTCTCGTTGACCAATCCAGTCGTTTAGGGGCGAGTAGTCGCAGAATCAATCAACAACATTTAAAATGGCTCAAAAAAGGGGTTGAAGCTTGGAATAAGTGGCGACACAAAAATCCTGACATTATTCCCCAACTGGCCGGGCTAGATTTAAACCAAGAAAATTGTCTTGACCTTAATGGGTTTAACCTCGATTATGCTAATTTAGCCGAAATTGAAGGGTCAATGATTTCTTTAGATGACGCAAGCTTAATCAAGGCTAATTTGACCCAAGCCAAGCTTAGTCATACCAGTTTCAATCGAGCTAATCTTAGGGAGGCCACCTTAGAAGGCAGTGAATTATCAGAAATTCATTTAGATTATGCCAATTTAGATCAGGTTAACTTAACAGGGGCAGAGATTCAAAATTCGTGGCTCAGAGAAGCAAATTTAGAAGCTGCTGATTTACAGCACACCAAAATCACGGATACTTATTTCACCAAATCTCGTTTGGTGTCTGTCAACTTCCAGGGGGCAATCCTTCAATTTTGCGATTTCACAGAAGTTAATTTTAACGAAGCCTCCCTAGAAAATGTTACCATGCTCGACTGCACTATTTATGGCATTTCCACCTGGAATACTCAGACGACGGGAGCAACATTTGAGAAGTTACATATTTCATCTCTTGGCCGCGATAGATTCCCCATTGATGACTTAGTGTTGGCTCCGACAATTTATTTACATCGCCAGAATCAACCCTATATTCAAGGGTTTATCAGACAGGTTGAGTTAGAAACTAAAGTTTTGGAATTAGCCATCATTTTAGTCAAGCGATATGGGGAATATAGTCAGACAGAAGACTTTAGAATTTATCGGAATATCGATGTTAATGCTATTGGGGAACCAGGAGGATATTATCAAGTTTTACAAAAAGAAAATAATTTAACCGTCACTTACCAACCTGATTATCACCAAACTCAAGTCTTCTTTGATGAAACCCAGAAAGAGCGGGATCTTCTCTGCATTGGTGAAGGAGTCATTGAAAGTGCCGTCAAGCAGTATGATATTGATAATTTACAGAAGCTTAGTCAGTGGGAAGAAAAACGACAAAGCTATCGATTTCATCAACTCAGTGAGGTACTTAAACAGATTTTTAAAACTCAAAAAGCGAATAATTTAACTGATGACAACTATCATGTTGAAGTTATTAAAGATGAAGTGATTTTAACAACTAATTCCGAGCTTAAATTTGAGCTAATGAGAGCCAAAATTAATAAAGATCGATGGACGAGGGTAAGTTCTAGTTTAACTGAAAATGTGGTTAATCACTTTAAACAGCTTCAAGAAGAGCGCATTAGAAGATATTAGTTAGACACAGATTTACAGAAATACAGATTTCTGTAAACACAGAAACTCATCGATAATGCTCTTCTAATAAAGCTCGTAGCATATTCGCCATTGTCACCCCTTGTTCAACGGCTTTAAGCTTGATGGCTTGATGTAACGATTCAGGGATATCAAGGGTGAGTCGTTTCATCTTCTCTGTGGTTTGTTCTGGTTGAGTTGAATCCGTTGTTCTCTCAGTCACCCATTGGTCGATGTTAGATACCTTGTTGTCTGGCTTTTGGCTAATGTTAACTTTCTTTCTATTTGACATACTCTAATAACTCCTTAACTAACGCTTTAATTTCTTTGGCTGCCCGACCTTTGGGGTCAGTTTCCATGACAGTTTGACCAGATGCTGCTGACTCAGCAAACCCCACACGCTGACAGACATGATTTTTAGCCACGGGAATCTCAAACCCAGAAAGGGCTTCGACCACATCTCGACCAATGGCTGTATTTACGATTTTACGATTAATTACAAATACAGATTTCAGGTTTTCTTTAAATACAGAAGCTTCTCGGATTAAGTTTACTACTTCTTGAGCAGCCCAAACATCATAAGGAGAAGGCTGTACCGGAATCACTACTAAGTCAGCAGCAATAATCCCCGAACGGGCTAGTTCAGAGACGCGAGGAGGTCCATCAATGACGACAAAGTTATAGTCACTAGCCATTGAAGACAGGTCACGGTGGATGGTAGGGCGGTCTAGTCCGACGACCGTGAAAGGCGGTTGACTATCCCTAGCAGCAGCCCAGTCCCTGGCGGAACCTTGGGGGTCAGAGTCGATTAAAAGGACTCGTTGCTCAGATATGGCTAAAGCATAACTCAGATGCACCGCTAGGGTTGTTTTGCCAGCCCCTCCTTTTTGATTTTGAATGGAGAAGATCGCAGCCATGAATCGGATTTGACAGATTTACAGAAAAACTGAATTACAGATTACCGCATTTACAGAAATATTTAATAGAGACGTGGTGGCTTCCCTTTATTCTCCAACACTGTACGAACTTGAGCTTCAAACTTGCCTATAATTTGTGTCCACTGAGGATGCTGAAAATAGGATTTTATATTATTCGTCCTTAGATCAAATGCTGGCAGATATAAACCAGTTACTCCCCTCTCTAAAATTCCATCTTCTATAACTCCTGATTCTCTAAGAATTAAGATGGGTAATCCCAACTGAAATGCCATAGCAGGTTCAATATGAACCCACGAACTTGTTAGCCACTGTTTAGACAGAATAGAGCTATCTTGTTCAAGATCGGAGTTTGGTCTGCTAATAGCTTCAATAAGATGTATTCTACGAAAGGCCACTGCTATCAATCCGTTTGACTCCACCATAAGTCTACGAATTGCTGTGAGGGGAGCATCAAGATCGTAATCGGTATCCCCAAGCGTTCTGGGTTGTAGTCCACGTTCTCGTAAATAAGAACTGATTTCATCTAGAAATTCTTGTTGTCTTTTCAAGTAAGGGTTGGGACGACTTAGAAAGACGGAAATTCCCATGCACTAAATGATCCCCCAAGTCAAGACAATATTCTATCTATTCTACCACCCAAGAACAATTGATGGAATAACTTAAAGCTTAAACAAAACGTCGGGCAGAATTTTCTAAATTTCTCTACAATTTGAGCATTATTAGGGTTAAGTGATATATGATCCTTATATTAAAGCAATCTTTGATAATATGACGATTTTCTCTAAACACTTGTCTTGGAAGCGAGTTAACCTTTTTACTAATATTTTTACTATTACTCTAATTTTGTTAGCTCTTCCTGGATCAGTCATGCCTACCTTGGCTGATTCTTCGTCATTAACTCCGAAAGAATTGCTTAAACAAGAAATTAAATCCCTCGCTCAAAGTGATGTTGAAGACGATATTCCAAGGCGAACCGAATTTATCATTAAACTTTATACTGATAATCAGACAGGGTTGAAAACTCCCGAAATCCGAAAAATTTATGAAGAAGAATATTTTCATAAGCTTAACGAACAATTCCCCAAAAGTTTACTAAAACATCCAGCTACACCTGTGATGGCTGGAATTCTAGGAGCTTTTTGGGTTGGAGGTTTATTAGGCTTGTTTTTCAGAGGATTTTCTGGTCTGAAAACAACAAAAGTAACTGTTAATATTCCCTTTGGGATAGGCTCGCTAGAATTGAGTCCCAATTCAACCGCAAAAAAAGCAGCATGGTTACTTTATATTGAACTGTCTACTCGCATTGCTACTCAACAACTTAGAACTGACGAGGGATTACTCAGAGAAGCATTAGACTCCTTATACAAAATTTTTGAAATAACGCGCCAAATTCTCAGAGATGCTGGTCCTGATGTCGGTATGACAGAAGAATCCGTTGGCGGTATTGCTATTGACGTACTCAACGAAGGGCTTCGTCCTTTCCTTGCCCAGTGGCATCCAGCTTTGGAACAATGGGAAGCAGAACGCCCTGACAATTGCAGTCGCAAAGCTCATGAGGAACAATGGCAACTGAACCAAAATATGCGCCAGGAGTTGGAACAACTGACACAAGACTTGAGCGAATATGTAAAAGCATTAGCTAAGATTGCTAGGAGTTAGAAAAAGCTTAGGGATACTGCCATTTACTTATACTGTTTGTGTAATTTAGAGACTTTGAGCAATAGCATTTTACGCAGAATAGCCTGAAACTTTGATTTCTTCATAGAAAGTTACACACGGCGTGATATACACAGAAAACCACCAGAAATCAACGGCTTTGAAAAATTCTGCTAGTTGCCTTAAATGCCTTAAACAACATTAATATCAAACCTCCTATCAACATTACTCCACCCATTCCGAAGAAGTTTAATAACCATGCTGGAATTCCATACTTCGGTATCAAATATAACCCATTGATAAGCCATGAACTAAAAGCAACGAGTAGAAGATGACTCCATAAATTTTTCTTGGTGATAGTTCCAACAATGAATATCCCAATGGATAAATACAAAAGTTGTGCAAATGGTGCAACACCTTCCCACCAGGTTATACCAGCCAATCCAAGAATAAAGCCAATTAGTCCTGAAATAAGGTTGATAAGAATGACATCTCGAATAATAAGTATGATTTCAAAAAATATTGATCTTAGTAGAACTGCAACTATAGATAATTTATGGGTTTCACCAGACAGTTCTTCAGTTAACCTTAATAAATTCTTTGTATATGAAAATGGATCTCGAAAATCACCAAATAGTTTATTTCTAAGGAAGAGTGGTATCTCACAATCTCTAATTAGCAAAGGGAGTACAGTTAAATTATCTCCAGAAATTTCCCGATGCATTGCGACTTTTAACTCAGCTTGAACCCACTTGGACTTTACAGAGTCTGGGCTTAGCAAAATTGCAAGATACTCGCTACCTTCAATGGCATCCTCAAGCTTTCCTAAAATCGAGTCTCCAATTTTTATTTCAGCCTCATCAAGCCAAACTTTTATACCAGCTTTTTTTAGATCGTTTGCTAAAATCCGAGCAAACTCTTTGTCGACTTTACTATGACTTAAAAAAATTGATGAACTCATATCCTTTACTAACTAAATAAGCGTAATTATCTCCTATAAGAATTTCTTTGTCTTAAAGGTCTAGAACAATCTGGGATACCATATCGTGACACTTGATATACTTCCTCAATAGCATTAGTTAAAGTTCTTTTGTCTCTTGGCCATTCAATAATTTTTCCCATTTTGGGAATATTGGGGTCTTCTTTCCCAACCCCAATATTATCCTGTAACCGCTCAGGAATCCACAGAGTTTTATAGGGAATTTTGACCCCCAGTAATCCGTTTCTTGTGTTGCCATAAGACTTTCTAAGACTATGGTAAATTTCCCAATCCACCCAACTTCTTCCCCCTGTTTCTTGCCCGATAAGTACCACTGTTACTGAACTATCTTTGATCAGAGAGCTTAATCTAGCTTTAATCGTTTCAGCTTTGAATTCACCGATGTCTTCTCGAATTGACTTATCAATAAAAACATCACGTTGTTCAGCAAATATTTCTCTAAAGTCATCTGCTGCTTGCTGGTCTAATCTGTGTGAGTAACTGACAAATACCTTTCTTCCCATAATTCTTTCTCCGTTAGCAAGCTTAAATCTTTGACTGATAGGGGATGTATATGAATAGAGTTCCCACAAAGATTGTTAAATTAACAGTGTCAGGAGAAAGATCGACAGGTCAATTGATGCCAAGCTAATAGGGATCTGGACAGGATACGTGCAGATTAGGTCATGACCTTAAGAAATATGAAGATTCTTAGAATCAGCCATGTATATACAACGCTTTCTTAGTGTATTTTTCATTTAGTCTTAAGTTAATGTTACAAATAAGGTTAAGTTGGCGATCGCTAAAAACTAAAAGGATAAGAATAACTTTGCCTAAAATGGCAGTTGACCATCTAAGAGAAGAAAGCTTCAATCCTTTATCTATCGGTCTTTATGAGATTCAACATTGCCTAAAAGGGTGCGTTCTAGGCAATGTTGGTCAAACTGTATATACATGGTTTTTTTACAAAACTTTACGTCATGTCCTATTTTGCACGTATCCTGTCCAGACCCCTAATAGTGGACAAAAACTCGGCAATTGAGAGTTAGGATGGAAGGAGAGTCTTATTGCTGTTCCAACTTAGTCCTATGAAGACTCAGTACCTCCCCTACTTTAGAATTTATCTCATCTGGCATCCGCAGTCTCCTAGTGGACAACATTTGGCAGAATACCTCTTTCGGTATATCTGTGCAGATGGAGAAAATCCTCTGTTGCGAGGACTTGGGATTCCGATTCATTTTCGGTCAGCACCCTTTCAACCAAAAACTAATATCCCTAAACCAATTATTTATCAAGACTCTCTCAACTCTGCCACGTTTGTGCTGACAGATGACTCGATGGTAATTGACGATAGTTGGGAGCAATATATTGATTCGCTTTGGGAAACTGCATCGCAGTTAGCCCCCCATCACCGTGTTTACCCTGTATCACTGACTAGCAGTGCTTTCAATTTGAGTTCTAAAATTGCTCAAACTAACTTTATCAGAATCTACCAGATAGATAATGTCGCTGACCAGAAGGATACCCTATTGCGAAAGGTACTGCACGAGTGCTGCCGACAATTGAAGCAGATTGAATCAACAGAACAGACAGAGGAGAAAAAAGCCCCCCCTCCTGTAAAACTGTTCCTCAGTCATGCCAAGCAAGATGGGGTTCAAATTGCTGAAGGAATTCGTGAATGGCTTCTCCAAGATAATACACTTGATAACTTTTTTGATACCAAGGATATAGCCCCTGGTTATAATTTTGAAGATGAAATTGAAGCTGGAATAGAAGATTCGGCTCTGTTAATTTGTCAAACTGATGCCTATGTCACTCGTTACTATTGTCGTTGGGAAGTTTTAACTGCCAAAAAGTCCCAAGTTCCTGTACTACTAATCAATGCCCTCAACACAGGTGAGGAACGTAGCTTTCCCTATTTAGGCAATACGCCAACAATACGCTGGCAAGGAAAGGAGACTATTCCCACCATTATTACGAGAATTTTGCTTGAAGTGCTTCGCTATAGCTATTTTCCAAGCTATGTAGAAAGTTTAAAGCAAATTGGGATAATCCCATCCGATGCAATAACTATCCCGTGCGCTCCTGAATTATTAAATCAAATTCAAACTTTGCAAATAGACAGAACTCAAGCAAATCCCCTGTTAATCTATCCAGATCCGCCTTTGGGCGTTGATGAAACAGGTGTGCTTAAATCCCTTAATCCAAGGATTACCAGTCTGACTCCTTCCCAACCCATAACCCAAGAAACAAGAAGTCAAGGGCAAAAACCCCTGTCGGGTAAGATGATTGGAATTTCAATTTCTGAGAGTCCAGAGCTACAAAGACTCGGCTTTAGTGCAGTTCACCTAAAAAGGACTCTTATTGAAATTAGTCGTCATCTTCTAGCTCAAGGAGCGAGTGTTGCCTATGGAGGCGATCTACGTCCGGGCGGTTTTACACTAGACTTAGTAGAAATGGTAAAGGCTTACAATGAAGAAGCCACTGAACGAGCAGAAAAGATCCTGAACTTTTTAGCTTGGCCGTTGCATCTTAGAGCATCTGATACATGGCGGGCTGACCACAAAAAAGAAGTGTCAATTCAGGCAATTCCTCTGCCTCAAGAGCTTCAACTGTCCCCCTTGAATATTGACGCAAATACTTTTCTAGAACCCAATAATACGACTAATCGTTATGTTTGGGCGCGTTGTCTAACGGCTATGCGAAAGCAAATGGCGAAGCAAATTGATGCTCGAATCATCCTTGGGGGGAAGGTTACAGACTACAAAGGGGCATTTCCTGGGATTGCTGAAGAAGCTGCACTGGCGATTTCTAACCATAAACCTTTGTTTGTTTTAGGTGCATTTGGGGGCTGTGCTAGAGCCGTTGGCGAAGCCGTGCTTGGGGGAATTCCAGAGGAACTGACACTAGCATATCAAACCGCCCAAAGCCAGGACTATGCCGAGATGATTGAATTCTATAACCACCAGGCTTCTCAAAGTGGTTCTCATACTGTCATTGACTATCCTACTTTGGTTGAAACTTTTCAAAATCAGGGGTTTCAGGGACTAAACAATGGATTAACCTCCTCAGCAAATCAGAATTTATTCAGTACGGAGGATTTGGATGAAATGGTCTACTTAATTCTAAAAGGACTTCAAACTGAAGTTTAGAAACCTGAGTTCGATTTACCGAGCAGTATTGAGGGAGAATGGACTATGAAAAAAATTTTTATATCTTATAATCATTCAGATCGTAACTTAGCTACAAAGTTAGCTATAAATCTTAGCCAAGACCCTGATATTGATGTCTTTATAGATTATTGGGAAATTTCTATAGGCGATTCATTACTCGATAAAATTGAATCTGCCATAGACTCTAGCTCATTTCTCGTTGTAATATTATCAAAAAATTCAGTTGAGTCAAAATGGGTACAAGATGAACTAAAATATGCGTATTATAAAGAACCCGAAATAGGTAGAAATTTCATTTTGCCTGTATTAATTGATCAATGCAAGATACCCATGTATCTCATTGATAAGTTACGAATAAATTTAAGAGATGATTTTGAATACGACAGAGGGTTACAATTACTTCTCAATAAAATTCGAGGCGGGCGATTATTTAGTATAAAAGTAAGAGATTTTCTTAATAACAGTGATTTTAATTCGCCCTACAATAACAAAGCTCAGAAAGAAGGTCGTAAAATTTTAAGCGAATTGGCACAATATCAAGAATTGGACGTAGAAGAACATCAATTTTGGTTTTTATGGGAGCTTTATAAGCTTCTTTTGAAGAAATATACCTGCACGATAAAAATCGGCAAGAATGTATATAGTAACCAGCCATCAAATAGCTATATATTTATGATAGTTGATAGATGGAGTGAGACGAGCCATGAAATTATTCTTTCTGAAGAAGAATATCTTCAAGGTCTTTGGGAGGGGGAAGTGAATTTATTTGAGGGAAAAAGATTAACATCTAATGCTCTTAAGTTAGTTAGTTCAAGATTATCTTTTAACAAAAACTTTAATCCTCATACTGAGCAAAACCCTTTTTTAAACTCAGCAAAGCCTCGCCTTGACCCTATAATACAAAACATAAAAGAAAAGCTTAACCTTTTTGATATTGGGTCTCAACAAAGTTTTCTCTATGATTTACAATATTTGATATTTGACAAAAAACCTAGATCAATTAAAGTTTTAGTTGGTTCTGGTTCGGATGATATGTGTTATGTTGCTGATTCTTGGACAACAACAAAACACTCTCTAAGTGGTAATAATTGGGAAATTTTTGAAATTTACGATCCTTTCTTTCAGAGTCTTAAATCCACTTCAGTTTGTTCCAATCATCTTAATAATAACAATCTATATGAAGGAGATGTTAATCTGATGTCTAATAAAACAGAAGTTGTGTTAGGTTTAGCATAGATTTTAGTTGATTGGATTTTTTGTCTAGATAATTGGGGACACTTCCGTATTTTGAGACAACTTTACACCATGACCAATTTGATGCGTATTCTTTTCATACCTCGTCTAAGCAAGTTTCTTCTTATTGTCAGTGGTACCTGTTTGATTCTAATTCTATTGTTGAATCTGTTGCCTGTAGGCATGAGCGAGGAGCATCCAACTCACTACAAACTCGGCCAGCATCCGAAAATTAGTTTTAATCTCGTTTCCTGGGATTCAACTGGAAAGGTAGATTCCCTGACCTGGGAAAATATTGTCCAAGAAATATATGATGCAGGCATACGAAATTTTACGATTATCACTTATCGGTTCGTTGACAAGGAAACTGCCAATATTTCCAAGACTAGCCTCCACAATTTGGCACCCCCTCCGGAGAATAGTGAAATTGCCTCTGCTATCAAAAAAGGAAAAGAATTAGGTATGGGGGTCAGTCTCAATCCCTTCCTGGAAATTGACAACTCAAAAGGAATCGGCAGCGAGTGGCGAGGCAATCTTTATTTCTCTGAAGCAAAGCTGAAAACCTTCTTCAAAAACTACAAAAATTACATTAAGGAAATGGCTCAACTTGCACAAGCAGGAGACATAGACCGCCTTTATGTGGGATCAGAACTCAAAGCACTGACACTGAATCCCGAAGCTCGCGATCTGTGGAACGATCTCATTAATGAGACACGCAATGTTTTCAAGAATAAAGGAATCCTTACCTACGCTGCCAATCATGATAATTACAAAAACGTCCCTTTCTGGAGCGAACTTGACGAGATTGGCATTGACGTATATTTTTCACTAGCCACCAAGCCTCAAGCTGTGGGCTTGGGTAAACCCTCAGTTGACACCATTAAGGATAACTGGAAGAAGCTGTTTGAGCCAATCAGAAACTTCAGCAAGGCACAAAAAAAACCTGTTATCTTCAGCGAATGGGGGTCTGTCCCGTTCGATCTAACTTCACATCAGCCTTGGAACTGGAAACCGTCAGAAATCGTTGATACTAAAGAACAGATTAATGCATACAAAGCGACCATCGAGGCACTTGATGGGCAAGGTTACTGGCTCCAGGGGATTGAGTTTTGGCACTGGGCGATGCCAGGTAGTGAAGGTAGCAATTACCGAATTACCCTGAACTCTGAAGTCTGGCAACTTATCAGTCGTTTTATTTTGGAGCAGCACTCCTAGAGTTCGATGATACAGCGATAGACAAGTTGTCTCGATTAATGATTTATTCTTTGACAATCATGACATCGCTGACATAAAACGTTGGTGGACTTTTATCCAACGAATTATGAATGTTTATTTTATAAATAGTAATATTTTCCGCATCCAAATCCTTCAACGGAATGCTAAAAAGTTCCCAGGTGTTAGGTTTTAGAAGCTCTAAGAAAACTTTAGTTTTTACTCCATTGTCCAGCCTATCATTGACAAAAACGTCCAATTCCTGTCCCCCGCTCTCACCTCCATTGAGAAACATCTCTAGCTTATTGTAGCCTTCGAGATTGAGTCCACTTTTATAGCGAAACGCCAACCCACCGTAGGCTTTAATTTCTGTGCTAATAGTATGTTTTCTGTCGTGCATATATTCACTGGAATTGTAATGGCACTTGCAATTCCAAGATGCATCATCAAAGCCGGCTTTGAGTTCATCTGAATAAATGATAATATTTTCTTCAAACGGGTAACCAAGAATGTTGAGCAGTTTACCCATAGAACTATGATAATTATTAGGTTCGGTAAAATCTACATATAATGTTTGCTGAAGAAACTTAAGTACCTCAATATCATTCTCCTGTGTCAACTCCGTATATAGTGTTTCATCAAGTTTAGGAAATTCTAATTTCTCAATCAAAATAGGCAGGATTGTTACAGACTTACCAGCCCTTTGCTGCTTTCGCGCTTCTGATAATTCAAATTTTACCCATCCAGCATTTACAGAATTGGACGAGATAACTACTCCAATATAATCAACTTGTCCTATAGCCTTTTCTATTTTTTGCTTAAGGAGATCGCCGACTGAAAGTTCGGACTCATCTAGCCAATATTCAATTCTAGATTTACGCAGATGCTCGGCAAGTAGATGAATGAAAGGCTTATCCTTTGAACTATGACTAATAAAAATGCTTTTTCTTTTTCCTTTATCGGGAATCAGTTTCACGATCATAACGTACAATTTGACTTTCTTTATTTTATAATAACACTAACTAGGCTAATTGAAGGAGGCAGGAGATAAATCTAAAACCTTGATTTATAAAAGTTTACAAGGGTTTTTAGGACTGCCAAAGTGCAAGGAAATAAAACCTGATACCGTAAAAATAGACCCACTTTTGAATGGTTTAGATTATTCTAACTCTTTCTCCCCTTGTCCTTACCTTGGGTAGCTTACTTAGCTGCCATACTCCAGATACTTACGTATAGACTTTGCACATGAGTAGAATAGTTTCACCACTTATTTCAAAACTTAAGCGACAGACAAAAAGGAAAATTAAAACACCGTTTGTTGACAGACAAAATGACTGGTTAATTATCCACTGCTGTCATCATAAGGTAGGAACTGTTTGGTTCAAGAATATTCTTCGTGCTATTGCGGATGAGTTTGAACTAATTTTCCAGTATGGCAAACAAAACGAACTTCGCCTAAATACTGACATTTTTATGGAGGATCATAGTTATGTAGATATTTTAACGCTTCCGCCCTATAGAGGGTCTCATCTTATCCGAGATCCACGAGATGTCATAATATCTGCCTATTTTTACCATTTATGGACTGAAGAAGAATGGACTCATATTCCTAGGAAAGAATTTGGTGGTATGAGTTACCAAAAGTATTTGAATGGCCTCGACCAAGAAGAAGGAATATTGACAGAGATGAAAACAATTTCAGGGACAACTATTAAAGATATGCTTGATTGGGATTACACTAATTCCAGCTTTATTGAAATCAAATATGAAAAACTTATTAATGATGAGCTATCTACATTTTATAAAATTTTTAAACATTATGGTTTTAGTGAGCAAGCTATCAATACTTCACTAAAAATTGCCGAGAAATTTAGTTTTAGAAACATGACCAACCGAGAAATTGGGGAAATCAAAATTAAATCACATATGCGTTCAGGACGTCCTGGTGAGTGGATGGATTTTTTTAGTGACAAACATAAAAAATACTTTAAAAATTTGTTTGGCGATGCTTTAATCAAGCTTGGTTACGAAGCTAATAACGATTGGTAAGTGATTAGTTGAGCATTCATAATGAGTTAGTTCTGTAGTAGTTGTTGCTCTACTGCTTCATGAAACCTAGACAAACCTGGACAGGCTTGTTGTTCAATTCCTGCTTCCACCAAGGGAGACGGCTCCTTCTTGTCCACAGGCGTTCACCCTTCGACTTCCTTCGACTTCGCTCAGGACAAGTCGCTCTGGGTTTACCGATAAGCCATCGGCTGCTTGGTGCGCTTTCCAACCGCCGTGCGACGACGGTTGGGTCGCATCCGCATTGTTTGTCCAACTTTCGAGATTAATAGACGCATTAAGATCCCTATCCATAACTTGGCCACAATTTTGACAATGATAAACCCTTTCACATAAGGGCATATCTTGTATATTTCCGCAGACTGAACAAGTTTTTGAACTGGGGAACCACCTATCTACTATGGTTAACAAAAAACCAAAACATTCTTGTTTATAACTCAACAATTCTCGAAAACGATACAACCCTAAACTAGATAAGGCATCGGATAATTTGTGATTAGCCATCATGCCTTTTATGTTTAAATCTTCTACGAGAATATTTTGATAAGTTTTAGCTAATAATGTGGTGATCTTTTGCAGAAAATCTTCTCGAATGTTGCTGATTCTTTTGTGTTTTTTTCTTAGTTTCTGGTAATACTTAACCGCATTTTTCGATGGGTCTATTCCAGAACGACGGTTGCCTAGCACTTTATTCCTGTTTCTCCACTGTATCTTTCCTAGCTTGGTTTTCGCTTTTTTGATGGAAGATGGAGCCTCTAAGATGTTTCCGTCACTAAGAGTGGCAAAAGTTTTTATTCCTAAATCAATTCCTACTTTTTGGTGGCTGTGTTTCATCTCAGGTATATAAGATGCTGAAACGGCAAAACTTACATACCATTTC
>JAAUYH010045563.1_pt1 | contig 34185 bp, 30 predicted proteins | sample 7278061 | NCBI WGS metagenome assembly JAAUYH01 (sample SAMN14350203, study PRJNA611818) | marine sediment metagenome | isolation source: surface marine sediment (0.6m) | place: French Polynesia: Moorea | collected 2018-08 | reverse complement strand
GCGCGTACACAAACAGGACTTGTCCGTTCACGAGTTGCTCCAGCGCGCGTATGAGCTGGAACCGCGCGAGAAGGCGGCGCTGTTCAAGATCATCGAGGAGACGATCAAGCCCGACATGATCCCGGACCTGATTGCCCGGATGGGCGGCAAGGACCCGGTCATAAAGGTCCACCTGATGACGCTGCTCGCGAAATTCAAGACGCCGGAAATCAACCGGGCGCTCGAGATGCAGCTCAAGGATCCCAACAAGATGGTCCGCAGCGCAGCGCTCGGCGCGCTGGCCAATCGCGACGGCCCGATCAATATCGAGCGCGTTGCCGCACTGCTGACCGACCCCGACATAGACGTGCAGAACAAGGCCGTCGACGTCATCATCAGGATCAATCATCCCGAGACCGTGAAGTACCTCGTCAATGCACTCAAGGACGAGTCGGAGTACGCGCGTCGCGCTGCGGTCGAAGTCCTCAACGAAATCGGCGACGCCAACTCCGTCAAGGACCTGCTGGCGGCCATCAAGGACGACGACTGGTGGGTACGATCCCGTGCGGGCGACGCGCTGGCCGAAATCGGCGGGCCCCGGGTCGTCGACTCCGTGGTCAACCTGATTCGCGACAAGGACGAGGAAATCCGGCGCACCGCCATAGAAATCCTGAATGCCTGCAAGGACGAGCGTGCCGTCGATCACCTGATTACGGCGACAGATGACGAAGACTGGTGGGTACGCGAGCGCGCGATCGACGCGCTGTGCCAGATTGGCAGCCCGAAAGCGCTGCCGAAGCTCGAAACGATGCTCGGCAACGATCCGAAGACCGACACCGTCGTGATCCGCGCGCTGAGCAAGCTCGGCAGCGCCAAGAACCTGACGCAGATCGTGCCGATGCTGCAGCGCCCCGAACGCGAAGTGCAAATCGAGGCTATCAAGGCAATCTCGCACCTCGTCGACGAGTCACACGCGGAGACGATTCGCAATGTACTCGAAAAGATCAAGCAGTCCGGCGAAGGGACGATCATCAACAGCGCCGACAAGGCCCTCAAGGAACTGGACAACCGCTTCTCGGTAACCGTGCTCGCCGAGAACAAACGTGCGGAAAGAATCGCCGAGAACACCAAAACGATGCTCGTCGACGACGAGGACCTCGAAAAGCTCCTTCAGGAAGCGAAGGAAGCCAGCAAGGTTGCCGACCTCGAAGACGAGGCGGAAGCCGTGGCAGCGGCGCCGGCCGCACCTGCACCGCCGCCGATCCTCGACATCTCGACGCTCGAGCCAGGGGACATCATCGATGGGCGGTACAAGTTCATCGAGAAAATTGGCAAGGGCGCATTCGGCACGGTACTGCTGATGGAAGACGAGGTCGTCGACGAACAGCTGATTCTCAAGTTCCTGAATCCGAACGTCTCGTCGGACGAGGAAATGATGAAACGCTTCGTCCACGAATTGCGTTACTCGCGCAAGATCACGCACCGCAACGTCATCCGCATTTACGACTTCCTGCACCTGCAGGGCTGCTACGCCATTTCGATGGAGTACTTTCCGTCCCATACGCTGTCGGGCGAGATCCCCGACAACAAGCCCATGTCGATAGAAAAGTGCCTGAGGTTCTCGCGCGATATTGCGACAGGTATGTCGGTCGCCCACGATGCCGGCGTCATCCACCGCGACCTGAAGCCGGCCAATATTCTCGTCAATGGCGACGGCCTGCTGAAAATCGTGGACTTCGGCGTCGCCGCTGCAGCGTCGAGTGGCGACACTCAGCTCACGAAAACAGGCTATGTGATCGGCTCGCCGAAATACATGGCGCCCGAGCAGATCCTGGGCAAGAAAGTAGACGAAACTGCCGATATCTACAGCGTCGGCGTCATCATGTACGAAATGGCTACAGGCGTGCCGCCCTACAGCCGCGGCGACCACATGTCGGTCATGTACCAACACGTACAGGGCAAGGCGAAAGCCGCGCAGGAAATAAACCCGGAAATCCCGGACGATTTCGCAGCGCTCATCTCCAAAGCCATGTCGGTCGACAAGACCAAACGCTACCAGTCAATGGACGAACTGACCGACGCGCTTGACGCGATCACCATACACTAGGCAGGCTCTGCGTATGGCCCGTATCGATGCGTTCCTCAAACTCGGCCTGGCACAGGGCTGCTCCGACGTGCATCTCGCGGTCGGCACGCCGCCAATGCTGCGCATGAACGGCGACCTGATGCCGATCAAGTTTCGCGAGCTGACCGATACGGAACTGGAGTCCTACGTCTACGAGATCATTACGCCGCAACAGACGGAGCGGCTGGAAGCCGGGCACGATCTGGATTTCTCCTACGTCGCCGAGGAAGGCGGGCGCTTCCGCGTCAACGTATTCCGCAAGGTAACGGGAGTTGGCGCCGTGTTTCGCCACATTCCGGGCGAGGTGCCGAAGCTCGAGAGTCTCGGCATGCCGCCGATCCTCAAGGATTTCTGCGACTACCACCAGGGTATGGTGCTGGTTACGGGCTCGACCGGAACCGGCAAGTCGACGACGCTCGCGGCGATGATCGATCACCTCAACGAGACACGAGAGCTCAACATCATCAGTCTCGAGGATCCGATCGAATTCGTACACAACAGCAAGAAGAGCCAGATCATCCAGCGCGAGCTCGGAACACATGTCGAGAGCTTTGCCGACGGCGTGCGCTCAGCGATGCGTGAGGACCCGGACGTCATTCTCGTCGGCGAGCTTCGAGATGCGGAAACGATCTCGATGGCAATGACCGCTGCGGAAACCGGACACCTCGTGCTCGGCACCCTGCACACGACCGGCGCCGTGAAGACAATCGACCGTATCATCGATGCGCTGCCCGGCGAGCTGCGCGAACAAACCAAGAGCTTCCTGTCGATGAGTCTCAAGGCCGTCGTCACGCAGGTGCTCGTCAAGACTCCGGACGGACGCGGCCGGCGCGCGGTGCTCGAGATCCTCGTCAACACGCGCGCCATCTCCAAGCTCATCCAGACCGACCAGACTCACCAGATCCCGTCACAGCTGCAGACCGGCAAAGGCCTCGGCATGCAGCTTATGGACCAGGGGCTGCTCGACGCCATCAATGCCAAGGAAGTCGATCCCGACGACGCGATCCGCTTTGCCCAGGAAAAACGCAAGTTCCAGCGATTCGTGACCGACACCGAGCTGTTCCCGACCATCGATATCGGCGAACAGTCGAAGATGTAGTCCAATGAACAAGATCGACCACTACCTGACGACCGCGCTGGAGCAAAACGCCTCGGACCTGCACTTCATTTCCGGCGACCCGGTGCGAGCGCGCGTGCACGGCAAGCTCAGAGTCATAATGGACGAGAAACTGACGACCGAAGCCGTGCAGGAAGCCATGTTCGAGATCATGGATGGCACGACGCAGAAGAACTTCCACGAGCACAATGCGGCGGACTTCGCGTACGAGATCCCGGGCAAGTCGCGTTTTCGCATCAATGCATTCAGACATCTGAACGGTATCGGCGCGATCATGCGTGCGATTCCATCGAAGGCACTGACGCTGGACGAACTCGCCATGCCAAGGGTCATACACGATCTCTGCAAATACACGTCGGGCATGATTCTCGTCACGGGCAAGACCGGCTCTGGCAAATCGACGACACTGGCCGCGATGATCGACGCGATGAACAAGCGGCTCAAAGGCCACATCCTGACGATCGAGGACCCGATCGAATTCGTGCACAAGAACCAGGGTTGCCTGATCAGCCAGCGCGAGGTCGGCGTGCACAGCGGCTCGTTCTCGGAAGCGCTGCACTCGGCGTTGCGTGAAGACCCGGACATCGTGCTCGTCGGTGAGATGCGCGACCTCGAGACCATCAGCATTGCGGTGACCGCTGCCGAGATGGGCATCCTCGTCATGGGCACCCTGCACACCAACGGTGCCGCGCAGACGATCGACCGTATCGTCAACTCGTTCCCCGCGGACAAGCAGAGTCACATCCGCACGATGATCTCCACGTCCCTGCGCGGCGTGGTGTCGCAACAGCTGCTGCCGACGATTCATAAACCAGGCCGCGCCGCCGCGCTGGAAGTCATGGTCAACACCAACGCCGTCGCCAACCTGATCCGCCAGGGCAAGCTCGACCAGATCGAAACTGCGATGCAATCCGGCGGCGCCGCTGGCATGAAAACGATGGACAATGCCCTGATGGAACTCGTCGAGAAGGGGTGGGTGTCGGGACACGAGGCCTATCAGCAGGCCGACAACAAGCACAAGTTCGAATCCGTCAAGGACATCGAGTAGGGGCGGTTGTGGGAGCGGCGTCTCGCCGCGATTGGGGCTGGCCACACACGCCGCCGGGCAACGAATCGGGCCGAGACGGCCCTCCCACAAGACGGCCCTCCCACAGGACGGCCCTCCCACAGGAATGCCCTCCCACAACCGCTCCTGCAACGTGGCATAATCGCGCCTTTTGACGCCCGCTCGATTCCCGATGTCCTCAAAGCCGCGCAAAATCCTCGTCACAAGCGCCCTACCCTATGTCAACGGCTCGCCGCACATGGGCCACCTCGTCGAATACATCCAGACAGACATCTGGGTTCGATTCCAGAAGCTCCGGGGCCACGATTGCATCTACGTTTGTGCGAGTGATGCGCATGGCACACCCATTATGATCAAGGCGCGAGAGCTCGGTATCACGCCCGAGGAATTAACCGCGCATTACACCGCGGAGTTCGTGCGTGACTTCGACGACTTCGGTGTCGATTTCGACAACTACCACACGACGCACTCGCCGGAGAATGAGGCGCTGACGGTCGAGATGTTCGAAGCGCTGCGTGCGTCCGGCGACATCTACACGAAAACGATCGAACAGGCCTACGACGAGAAGGAAGGCATGTTCCTGCCGGACCGCTTCGTTCGCGGCACCTGCCCCGTGTGCAAGACAGATGACCAGTACGGCGATTCCTGCGAGAATTGCGGCGCCACATATTCGCCGGCAGATCTCATCGATCCGGTCTCGGTTCTCTCCGGCACCAAGCCCGTCAAGCGCGAGTCCGAACATTACTTCTTCCGTTTGAGCGAGTACGGCGATCGCCTGCGCCGTTGGATGAAAGAGGCGACTCTCGACAAGAATGTCGTCGCCAAGCTCGAGGAATGGTTCGAAGCCGGATTGCAGGACTGGGATATCTCGAGAGATGCGCCGTACTTCGGCTTCCGTATTCCGGGTACGGAAGACAAGTACTTTTACGTCTGGCTCGATGCGCCGGTTGGCTACCCGGCGAGTTTCAGGAACCTCTGCGACCGGCGTGGCGATCTCGATTTCGACGCCTACTGGCGGCCGGGCAGCGACGCCGAGCTGTACCACTTCATCGGCAAAGACATCATGTACTTCCACACGCTGTTCTGGCCGGCTGTTCTCGAGGGCGCAGGTTTCCGCACCCCGACCAGCGTGTTCGCGCACGGCTTCCTGACCGTCAACGGGCAGAAGATGTCGAAGTCGCGCGGCACGTTCATCACCGCGCGCACCTACCTGAACAATCTCGATCCGAGTTTCCTGCGCTACTACTACGCAGCAAAGCTCGGACCAACGATTGAAGACATCGATCTTAACCTCGACGACTTCATCGCACGGGTTAACTCCGACCTCGTCGGCAAACTCGTGAACATCGCCAGCCGCTGTGCGGGCTTCATCAACAAGCGATTCGGCGGCGAACTCGCCGACACGCTCGCAGAACCTGCCCTGTTCGAGGAGATGGCGAACGCCTCCGATGAGATTGCGTTGCACTACGAGAAACGCGAGTACTCGAAAGCCATGCGGCGGATCATGGCGCTGGCGGACCGGGCCAATCGCTATATCGATGAGAGAAAGCCCTGGGTCATGGCCAAAAACGAATCGCAGCTCGACGACGTACAACTGGTATGCACGCAGGGCATCAACCTGTTCCGCAGCCTGATGATCTATCTCGCGCCCGTGTTGCCCGCAGTTGCCGCGGGTAGCCGGCAGTTCCTCAACGAAGAGGAATGGCACTGGCAGGATGCCATGACGCCGCTCCTGGGCAGCACGATCAACAAGTTCAAACCTCTGCTGACACGCGTGGACCCTGCCCAGGTCGAGCGCATGCTCGAGCAATCCCGGGAGAGCACCACGGTGAACGAGCCGGACGCCAGCGACGATACCATCAGCATTGAAGGCTTCATGAAAGTCGACTTGCGCATAGCGAGAATCGAAAAAGCAGAAACGGTCGAAGGCGCCGACAAGTTGCTCGCGCTGACGCTGGACGTCGGCGATAGCACACGCACCGTGTTCGCCGGCATCAAGGCCGCGTACGAAGCCGACAGCCTCGTCGGCAGGCACGTCGTCGTAGTGGCCAATCTTGCGCCACGGAAGATGCGCTTTGGCGTCTCCGAGGGCATGGTGCTCGCGGCTGGGCCCGGCGACGAGGACATCTTCCTGCTGTCACCCGATGACGGCGCGAAAGCGGGGATGCGTGTAAAGTAGCCGGATGACCGAAATCGTCGTCATCCTGGTCGGGACCGTCCTGGTCAACAACTTCGTCCTGGTTCGCTTTCTCGGCCTTTGCCCGTTCCTCGGTGTATCGCGGAACATCGAGGCCGCTGCCGGCATGTCACTGGCGACCGCCTTCGTGCTCACGCTGTCGTCCGCGACTGCTTACCTGCTCTACACCTGGGTGCTCGTTCCATTCGGTCTCGAGTTCCTGCGCACCATCGGATTCATACTCGTCATCGCCGCGTCGGTACAATTCACGGAAATCATGGTTCGACGCCTGAGTCCGATGCTCGACCAGGTACTCGGAATCTATATTCCTCTAATCGCCACCAACTGTGCGGTGCTCGGCGTCGCGCTGTTGAACGTGCAATCATCGAAGGGCTTCGTGCAGTCAGTCTTCTATGGCTTCGGCGCGAGCGCCGGATTCGCACTCGTACTCGTCATGTTCGCGGCGATCCGCGAGCGACTGGAAGCCGCCGATATTCCGCCACCTTTTCGTGGAACGGCGATCGCACTGATGACCGCGGGTATCATGTCGCTGGCATTCATGGGCTTCTCGGGCATGGCACGGCCCTGAGGCATGCGGATGCTGACCGGGGTCCTCATCATTGCTGCGATCGCGCTCGCCGCAGGCGTACTGCTCGGCTGGGCCCGCAACGGCCTGCCGGCATCCGGGAACGAGCTCGAGGACGCTGTCAACGAATTGCTGCCGCAGACGCAGTGTGCGCAGTGCGGTTACCCGGGATGCAGGCCCTACGCGAAGGCAGTGGCCGATGGCGATGCCGAGATCAACCTCTGCCCGCCGGGCGGCGAACTGACGGTCAGGCGTCTTGCGAAGCTGCTCGGGCGCGAACCGCTTCCCCTTGCGAAAGCTGCCAGCAAGGTCCCCGCTATCGCCGTCATCGATGAGGCCGCGTGTATCGGCTGCTTTCACTGCCGCGATGCCTGTCCCGTCGACGCCATCGTCGGAGCGCAGCAGCTGATGCATACGGTCATCGCAAGTGAGTGCACCGGATGTGAGCTGTGCATTGCGCCCTGCCCGGTCGACTGCATCAGCATGAGGCCGCCCGCTTGAGCGCGCCGACCTACGATCTGGGCACATTGCACGGTGGTCTGCGTCTGACGCGGCACAAGAACCAGTCGACCTCCGAACCCATAAAGCGAATGCCGGTGTCGTCGCTCCTCGTGTTGCCGATTACCCAGCACGTCGGCGAGGCAGCGGACCCGATCGTTGGTATCGGCGAAAAGGTCCTGAAGGGCCAGCTGATCGCGAGAGTCGACCGCGGACTCGGCGCACCGGTTCATGCGTCGTCGTCAGGAACTGTTGTGGCCATCGAGCCCTGGCCGGTCTCTCGCCGCCATGGCGACGCGGCACCGTGCATCGTCATCGAAACCGACGGCGAGGATCGCGCGATCGAACCCTGTGAACCGTTACCCGACTTCAACACGCTGGATCCCGAGGTATTGCTGGCACGTGTGCTCGAGGGCGGCGTCGTCGGGCTGGGCGGAGCGGTGTTCCCGACCGCGCAGAAACTGACGCAGGCGCGCACGACAGATGCCGACTGCCTGATTCTGAACGGTGTCGAGTGCGAACCCTATATCAGCTGCGACGACATGCTCATGCGGGAGCATCCCCACGAGACACTGGTCGGCGCGCAGGTCCTGCTGCGCGCACTCGGCATCGAACACTGCATCGTCGCCGTCGAGAGTGACAAGCCCGAAGCCGTTCACCAGCTCGGGGAAGCGCTGGCTGCGCTCGACGATCCGCGAATCGTCATCAAGCTCGTACCGACGATCTATCCGTCCGGCGGCGAGGACCAGCTCGTGCAGCTCGTCACGAATCTCGAGGTCCCGAGCGGCGGCCTGCCGAGCGACGTCGGCTGCCTCGTTCAGAACGTGGGCACCGCAGCTGCGGTCTACGACGTCATCGTCAGGGGGCAGCCGCTGATTTCGCGCATCACGACGGTCAACGGCGACGGCATCGCGACGCCTGTCAACGTCGAAGTGCGGCTCGGAACGCCAGTCGCAGACGTCGTCGAATACGCAGGCGGTTACGACGACAACGTAAGGCAGCTGATTATCGGCGGCCCGATGTGCGGTCGGTCCGTCTCGACCGATCGCGTGCCGGTCGTCAAGGCCACCAACTGTATTCTCGCCATGTGCGCCCCGCCGCAGGTGGGCCCCGAGCTGCCCTGTATCCGCTGCGGCGAGTGCGCCGCGGTCTGCCCGATCCGGCTCCAACCTCAGGCCCTCATCTGGCACGCGCGCGCCGACAATGAGGCAGCACTGCGCGAGCACGGCCTCGTCGACTGCATCGAGTGCGGTTGTTGCGACCTGGTCTGTCCGAGCCAGATACCGCTCACCGCTTCCTTTCGCAATGCCAAGTCGCGTATCCGCGAGCTGGAGGACGAAAAAGCCCGCGCAGAGCGCGCGCGTCTGCGCTTCGAGGCACGCAACGCGCGACTGCAACGCGACCAGGAAGCCCGTGCAGCTGAACTGGCCGAGCAAAAGGAACGAGCCAAACAAGCGGCACCTTCCGACATCGCCGAGATCCTGAAACGCAAGCGCGAGAAGGACGCCGATTGACATGGAGTTCGAGCGGCGCGCAGCACCATTCCTGACACCGGTAAGCAATGTAGCCTCGATCATGCAGCAGGTGCTGCTGGCGCTCATCCCGGCGGCCATCGCTCACGTCTGGTTCTTCGGCCCCGGGCTCATTTTCAACCTGCTGGTCGCCGCAACGTTCTGTGCGCTGGGCGAGGGAGCCATGGCGCAGCTGCGCGGCCGCAAGCCCGAAGACCTGCTGTCGGACTACAGCGCTGTCGTCACGGCGGCCCTGCTGGCATTCGCGTTGCCGTCGCTGACACCCTGGTGGGTCACGGCGACCGGCTCACTTATTGCTGTAGTCGTCGCGAAGCACCTGTACGGCGGCCTGGGATTCAATATCTTCAACCCGGCAATGGCCGGCTACGTCGTCGTGCTCGTAGCGTTTCCGGCACATATGAATCTGTGGGTTGCACCGCGAATCGGCGACATCGATTACCAGTACCTGACGATCCTGCAGACCCTGATCTATACGCTGACGGGCGCACTGCCCGACGGTTCGACAATCGATGCGATCAGCCGGGCGACGCCGTTGGACTCGATGAAGACCGGCCTCAACAACATGCGAACGGTATCCGAAGTGCGAGCAGGCCCTCTGATGGGCGACTTCGGTGGCCGCGGTTGGGAATGGATCGGCAATTTCCTCTGGCTCGGTGGCTTGTACCTGCTGGCCCGCAAGATCATTCGCTGGCACATACCGGCTGGCGTCGTGGCGGGTGTCATCATCCCGTCCACGCTCATGTACCTGATGGGTCCGGGAACGAACCCGAGCCCGGGCTTTCACTGGTTCAGTGGCGCGACAATCCTGTGCGTCTTCTTCATTGCCACCGATCCGGTGTCCGCGGCCGCGAGTCCCAGGGGCCGGTTGCTGTACGGATTCGGTATCGGTTTCCTGATTTATGCGATCCGCACCTGGGGCAGCTATGCCGACGGGGTCGCCTTTGCCGTGTTGCTGATGAACATGGCCGTTCCGCTCATCGATCGCTACACCCGGCCGCACATCGTCGGTCATGCGCGCAAGGGGTCTTCGTGATGAATTCGATCGCGCGCAGCGGACTGACGCTGGCAGCAATCGCTGCAATCTGTACCTTGATCGTCGTCGTCACGTGGCAAACCACACGAAATCAGATCGTCGCGAACGAGCGTGCCTGGCTCGAACAAAGCCTGGTGCCGGCGCTCGGCGACGTCGAGTTCGACAGCGGCCTGCTCGAATCCCGAATCGATATACCGGAGCCCCACGAGCTGCCCGCAGCGGGACCCGCGACGGTGTATCGCGTTTACAGCGACGGCAAACCGGCAGCCGCACTGTTCGTCCTGACGGCGCGCGACGGCTACGCGGGTCCGATACGGTTTCTGCTCGGCCTTCGGTACGACGGCCGAGTGACCGGTATCCGCATACTCGAGCATCGTGAGACGCCCGGGCTCGGCGACTTTATCGAAGCGGCCAAGTCCGACTGGGGACTGCAGTTCACCGGGCGTTCGCTCGGCGATCCCGCAATCACCGGGTGGGCGATTCGCGCCGATGAGGGCGAATTCGACCAGCTCACTGGTGCGTCGGTTACGCCACGCGCAATCATCAAAGCGATGCAGCGGACGTTGCTATACTTCGACGCGAACCGCGATACCGTTTTCGCCGCTTCCGCTTCACAGGGATCAGCACCATGAGCTTCCGGGAAAAACTCGTCAGCGGCCTGTGGCACGACAATCCCGGGCTCGTACAGCTGCTGGGGCTGTGTCCGCTGCTCGCAGTGACGACGACGCTCGGAAACGGCCTCGGCCTCGGCATCGCGACGCTGCTCGTCGTCACGTTTTCAAACGCGCTGGTGTCGGCGACACGGCGGTGGCTCAGCAGTGAAATTCGCATCCCGATCTACGTGCTGATCATCGCCAGTCTCGTCACCTGCGTCGAACTGCTGCTCAAGGCCTACTTCCCCGATCTCGATCGCTCGCTCGGGATCTTTGTGCCGCTGATCGTCACCAACTGCACGATCGTCGCACGCGCCGAGCTGTTCGCGTCGCGGAACAACATCCCCGACAGCATCGTCGACGGCCTGGTCATGGGGCTTGGTTTTGCGGCGTTGCTCGTGGCGATCGGGGCATTCCGACAGCTCGTAGGCCTGGCGTGGTTGCTCGCGTTGCTGCCGCCGGGCGCGTTCTTCAGCCTGGCGCTCGCCATTGCGGCCAAAAATCATTTCGATCGCAAGGCCCAGCTGACGCGCCGCACGGCCGGCCCTGTCGGGGCAAGCCGCACGTGAATCGTGAAAAGCGGACCGCCATATTCAGCACGCTGCGGGATCTGAATCCGGAGCCGACGACCGAACTCGCCTACCAGACGCCCTTCGAGCTGCTCGTTGCCGTGATCCTTTCGGCGCAGGCCACCGACGTCAGCGTCAATGCTGCGACCCGCAAGCTCTTCCCGGTTGCGAACACGCCGGAGGCCATTCTCGCGCTGGGCGTCGAAGGCCTGAAGCCCTACATCAGGACGATCGGCCTTTACAACAGCAAGGCGGAGAACATCATCAAAACTTGCCGTCTGCTGGCTGATGACCACGATTCGGAGGTACCGCGCGAGCGAGCGGCGCTCGAGCAGCTGCCCGGTGTAGGCCGCAAGACCGCCAACGTCGTCCTCAATACCGCGTTCGGCGAGCCGACGATCGCCGTCGATACGCACATCTTCCGGGTTTCCAATCGAACCGGCATCGCGCCGGGAAAGACTCCGCTCGAAGTCGAGAAGCGCCTGCTGCGACTGACGCCGTCAGAATTCATGAAAGACGCGCACCACTGGCTCATCCTGCACGGCCGCTACGTCTGCAAGGCGCGGAAGCCCTTGTGCGGCGACTGCCCGATCTTCGAGTGGTGCGAGTACAAAGCAAAGGAACTGCCGTGATCTTTGGCGAGGACCGCGCGACGCTTCGCCGCATGTATGCAGAGGCGTGGAAGAAACACCTGGACGGCGCGCCGATGTCGCCGCTGGAGGCGCAGATCGCCGACGTGGTCGCCCGACATCCGGAGTACCACGATGCCCTGCAGACGGAAAATCTGGACGACGAATTCACGATCGAGGGCGGCAAAACCAATCCGTTTTTGCACATGGGCCTGCACCTGGGTGTCCGCGAGCAGGTCGGAACCGACCGGCCGCCCGGCATCGCCGCGATCTTTCGCGACCTCGTGGCGCGGCTCGGCGATGCCCACGACGCGGAGCACAGGATGATCGACAGCCTGGCCGAGACGCTGTGGGAAGCACAGGGCCGCAACCTGCCGCCAGACGAACAAGCCTACCTCGAGCGCCTGCGGCGCCTGTAATATCTGCGGACCTGCCGCGGTCTGTAGGTGTAACAGGACAGGTGTCACTATGAACGAATCCAAGACTAAGTACCCCGTCAGCGGAGCCGGGCTGGGCCTCCGGAGGCCACTGCTCGACAAGCTCATGGCCGACCCGCCCTCCGACGTCGACTTCATGGAAGTGGCGCCGGAGAACTGGATTCACATCGGCGGCGCCGCGGGCAAGAAGTTCCGCTGGTTCACCGAGCGCTACCCGTTCGTCATTCACGGACTGTCGTTGTCGATCGGTTCGCCCGCCCCGCTGAACGAGCAGCTGCTCCATGACATCAAGGCCTTCATGGCAGAGCACCACATCCGCATGTACTCCGAGCACCTGAGCTTTTGCGGCGATGACGGTCAACTCTACGACCTGATGCCGATTCCGTTCACCGAGGACGCGGTGACGTACGTGGCCGGCCGTATTCGCCGTGTCCAGGACATTCTTGAACAGCGCATCGCGATGGAAAACGTCTCGTACTACGCGCCGACCGACACGTCGATGAGCGAGGACGAATTCCTGCTTGCAGTGCTGGAGGAAGCCGACTGTGACCTGATGCTCGACATCAACAACATCGTCGTCAACAGCATCAATCATCGCTACGACGCGCATGCGTTTCTCGAGCGCATGCCGGCCGAGCGTATTCGCTACTTCCACCTCGCCGGTCATTTCGTCGAGGACGAGGACCTGCGCATCGATACCCACGGCGATGCTGTCGATGAGCAGGCGTGGAGCCTTCTCGCGGACGCGTACCGAAAATTCGGCCCTGTCCCGACCCTCCTCGAACGCGATTTCAATTTTCCGCCCATCCAGGAGTTGCTCGATGAGGTACGCCGCATAAAGGCACTGCAAGAAGAGTTTGCACCGAAGGCGGCCGCGAATGGCTGACGTCCCCGAGTTCCAACGCAAGCAGTACGCGTTCGCCGCGCACATTCGCGATCCGCAGCACGAGCCCGCGCCCGACGGCATCGAGGACCGGCGTATGGCGGTTTATCGCGACCTGTTCTTCAACAACCTGAGCAGCTTGCTGGCGCGAACGTTTCCCGTCATCCGGAAGATACACGGGCCAGAGCGATGGAACGCGTTCATTCGTGGCTTCATGCAACATCACAGCGCACAAACGCCGTATTTCCTGGAATTGCCGCGCGAGTTCCTCGCTTACCTGCAGGATGAGTACGTCGCCGCAGACGACGATTTCCCGTTTCTGCTCGAGCTCGCCCATTGGGAGTACGTCGAGCTCGAGCTTTCGATCTCCGAGGCATCCAACGACCTCGAGGGCGTCGACCCGGACGGCGATCTGCTAGCCGGCGTCCCGGTCAAGTCGAATCTTGCAGAAGCATACGGTTACCAGTTCCCGGTACATCGCATCTCGCCGGCCAACCTTCCCGCCCAGCCCGACGATCAGGCTACGTTCCTGTGTGTCTACCGACGCAGCAACGACGAAGTGGGCTTTCTGGAGCTCAACCCGATCACCGCGGCACTGTTCGAGGCGATAGAGAACAATACGGCTGGCAAGACTGGCGAGCAGCTGCTCCGAGAGCTTGCGGCCGCCACCCGATACCCCGACGTCGATGCGTTCGTCGCCCATGGCGCTGACGCACTCGAGGAAATGAGACAACTCGAAATACTGACGGGCGCGAGGCCGCCCACGAGCGGAGACCCGGCATGAACAAACTAAAAGAAATCTGGAACAGCATCGTTGGCATCCTCGACCCGGTCGGAGACTGGGTGGCACTGTTGCCGATAAGACTGCTCATGGCCTACGAATTCGGAAATGCGGGGCTGAAGAAGTTCAAGGCGTCGGACACGCTGTGGGGCGACGTGCCAAAATGGTTCGAAAACTCTCTCGAAAATTTCCCGTTCCCCATCAACCTGTTTTCGGCCGAATTCAACTGGTTCATGGTGACGTGGGTCGAGATTCTCGGCGGCCTGGCCCTGCTGCTCGGCTTGTTCACTCGCTTCTGGGCCGCAAGCCTCGTGATCGTGACTATCGTGGCCATTTTCGGCGTGCACTGGCCGGACAACTGGTCGTCCCTGAGCGAGCTGTGGAAAGGTTATGCGATCTCCAACGACGGCTTCGGCAACTACCGCCTGCCGCTGCTGTTCCTGGCCATGCTGATCCCGTTCGTGTTCAAGGGTGCCGGCAAGCTGAGCCTCGATCACGTCATCGCGAAGCGCTTTAACTGACCGCTATTTCTTGCGCCAGGCGCCGCTGGTGTCCTGGTAGTAGTGGCCGGGCCGCGTTTTCTCCACGGCAAGCTGATAGAAGCGTGCCCGCACTTGCTCGGGCGTGGCGTCCGTGCGCCGCACTGCCTGCTCGAAACGCGCCTTGCGCCTGGCGTTCACATCGCGGATCAGTGCCGCGACTTCAGCGCTCGGCGGCTTCTTGACCGCTGCAAGCAAGCCTGTATTGGCTTCACCGACGAGACCCTGTTCCTTCGCAGAATTGATGTCGATTGCCCAGGCACCCTGTGCAAGCAGGACGAGGAATAGTATTGCGATCAGGTTCTTCATAGCGGCAAGCCCTAGAATAATTCGCTGTCTTCTTCGAACAGGTCTTCGAGTTCCTTGTCGACCTGAACTTTGATGTGATGCTCGATCTTTACATTGAGATTGATTTCGATCGGCTCCTTGGGAGCCTCGACCGTAACCGTTGGCGAACAAGCGGCCGTCAGCCCGGCTATCGACAGAATTGCGATTAACTGTTTCATAATTTCCACTGGCCTAGTCCGCGATCTTACGACCGAGAATATCACTGATTGACCGCCCGGCACGCAAGCTTCTGAGCAGCTGCGGCACATTGGTATCCGCTCCCAGGTTCAGCACCACGGGCTGATCCGGGTCCATGTCGGGGTTTACACCTTCGATCCTCATTTGCATCCTGAAGTCACCTTGTTCGCTGTAGCTGACGTCGGAGCTCAGCGCATCGTACTGAAAATTCGACAGCGCGTTTGCGACGAACCCCAGCTGCGAGCCGTCATCCTGCTCTCCCAGTACACCACTATCCAAACGGATTGCACCGCCCGGCGGATCGCTGTCAAGGCGGCCGCCGGTTACCGAGACGGCGTCAGGCGAAATCGCGACCGGCAGCAGTCCTGACACGCTGCCATCGACGACGATTCCCGACGATCTTGCGACGTCGACCATTAACTGTAGCTGAATTCCTCGCGCTTCCAGGACCAACTCGTTGCGCTCGGCGACAGGACTGAAGCCGAACGGTGCCGCGACTACCTCGCCGCCGAGCAACTCCATGCGCAGATCCGATACTTCGACGCTGTTCGCCGACAGGTCCGCGACCAGGCTGGCGCTTATGTTTTCGACAGGAATACCGATATCGAACAATTCGATGCCCACATTGAACGGCGGGGTCGTCAGCCGGCCCCGATCGTCAAGAGATGCCTGAAGCCGGGTCTTCAGGCCTCTGAAAACCAGTTCGTCGTAGTGACCCGCGAGGTCGTCAAGGGATATCGTCGCGGACGCTTCAATTGCAGAGTCCGCCGCAGCCGTTTGCCAGTCGACCGTTGCCTCTGCGCGCAGCTCGCCTGACAGGATGTCCCAGTCGTGAACCCAGCCCCTGAAGAGTCTCGAAGCCTGGCGCTCTGCGAATGGGATAGTCGCGTCGGTCAATCGAAGCGCCCCGCTACCGGTGTCGAAATTGTGCCTGACAGCCGCTCGGCCGCGCATTGCGTCGGCCGTAAGCCCCATGTCGATATGGATATCGGGTCCGTGAGCCAACAGATCGCCACTGATTCGCGCCTGGTCCACTACGTAGCTGCCCACGTGAACGCCGCTCAGCTCGACGGTCGCGGCTCCACGGGACCGCAGCATCGTCGTCTTTTCCGTGGTGATTTCCAGGGGCGCAACCGCCGTCAACTTTTCGACTTTCCACGCCCCGGCATCCAATGCATCCGCCGCATAGGAAACGATGAGCTCGCAGCGCACGCCCGACTCGCAAACCAGGTCCCTGAGCAACAGATCAATCTCTCTGTCACCCGTTCGCAGGCCGAGGTCGGCATGTTCAGCAGACGCGCGCCACTGAAGTGACGGATAGCGGAACAAGACGGCCGCGGGCGCATCACCCTGCAACTCAAGCTCGAGCAAGACGGCCTCGTCGTCCACGTAGGTCAGCATCAGTCCCCCTTCCGATGACACGAAGCCGCCGAGCTCGACCTGCGCGGTGGGCTCCTGCGGCACCGCTAGACTGACAGACCCGTCGACATGGCCCCTGAGTCTGGATACTTCGATCGGAACGGCCCCCAGGCCGTGCAACGCGGGCAACCAGTATTCCAGTTCGACAGCCGCATCGCCCCTTACGGCTGTGCCGGAGAGTTCCGATGACGTTTCGCCCCGGAAAATGAAAACCTCCGTATCGTCCACCGTCGAGATACGCGCGGAAATGTCGTAGTTGCCATCCTCGCGTCTCGCGACATCCGCGGCGACAGTCAACAAATCCACGTCGAGACGGATCGCGTGAGAATCCGACCTTGTCTTCCAGGTCACGTCGGTAAGCGGCGGAAGCCACGGCAATTCGGCGACTCCAATCTCGATCGTCACGTCGGGAAACATACGGTGTGCCTCGAGCCCGGTCTGCAGCAGTTCTGCATATGAAGGCGGGTCGACCGGGTCCGACGCGGGCTCAAACTGAATCGAATCAATCTCCAGTCTTTCGATGCGCCTGTCGCGAATATCGACGGGTAGCGTGATGCCCTGTAACGCGATGTACGTGCCGTCGTTGCGCGACAGGACCAGTTCGGACAAGCTGACATGACTTGCCGACAGCGATTCGACCGACAATTTGCCGGCCTCGTAGTCGGTGTCCTCAAGTGCGCTGTTGACGATCTTGCGCCCAATCGAATCACGGTAAGCGTTGGCGACAAGGACCAGAACCGCGACCAGGACCAGGGCCGCAATCAACCACTTCCAGCGCCAGAGGGACATGAGAGCCTCCGCCGACTCTGCCGTTAACGTTTCTTCGGCATATACAGGTCTGTCAGCGTGCCTTCGAAGGCTTCGGCGGCGAAGGCGACAGTCTCGGACAAGGTCGGGTGCGGGTGAATCGTCAGGCTGATGTCGGCGGCATCCGCACCCATCTCCACAGCGAGTCCGATCTCCGCGATCAGGTCGCCGGCATTAGGGCCGACGATTGCGCCGCCCAGGATGCGATCCGTCTTCTTGTCGAACAGCAGCTTGGTAAAGCCCTCATCGCGGCCCAGGGCGAGCGCGCGGCCGCTGGCGGCCCACGGGAATGACGCTTTCTCGTAGTCGACACCCTGCTCTTTCGCCTCGGTTTCCGTCAGCCCCACCCACGCGATCTCGGGATCGGTGTAGGCGACCGAGGGAATCGTGCGCGCGTCGAAGTAGCTCTTGTGTCCGGCGATCACTTCGGCAGCGACCTTGGCTTCGTGCGTTGCCTTGTGCGCCAGCATCGGGCCGCCCGCGAGGTCGCCGATCGCGAAAATGTGCGGCACGTTCGTGCGCATTTGCTTGTCGACCCCGACGATGCCTCGCTCGTCGACATTCACACCTGCGAGATGGGCATCGAGTTTGTCGCCATTGGCGCGGCGGCCGACTGCGACGAGCACGCGGTCATAGACACCGACGGAGGGCGCATCCTTGCCCTCGAAGCTGACCTCGATACCCGGCACCGTCGCCCGCATGCCCGTAACCCTGGTCGATACCATGATCGCTTCATAGCGTTTCTTGATGACCTTCAGGAACGGACGCAGCAGATCGGGATCCGTCCCCGGCATCAGCGTATCAGTCAACTCGACGACGCTGACCTCGACACCCAGCGCGCTGTACACGCAGGCCATCTCGAGACCGATGATGCCGCCGCCGACGACGAGCAGCTTCTTCGGCAGCGGCGCAAGTTCCAGGGCACCGGTCGAATCGACGATGCGGGGATCGTCGGGCAGTCCCGGCAACATGAACGGCTCGGACCCTGCTGCAATGATGCAGTGCTCGAAGTCGATCGTCTCGTCATTGTCGAGCTTCAGGCGCGTCGGTGACTCGAACGTCGCTACGCCATTGACGACGCGGACCTTGCGCTGTTTCGCGAGCTGCGTCAGCCCGCCGGTGAGGCGGCCGACCACCCGGTTTTTCCATTCACGCAATTTCAACGCATCGATTTCGGGCTCGCCGAAACTGACGCCGTGACTGGCCATCTCTTTCGCGTCGTCGATGACTTTCGCCGCGTGCAGCAGCGCTTTCGACGGGATACATCCGACGTTGAGACAAACGCCGCCCAGCACGGGCCAGCGTTCGACCAGGATGACGTCGAGGCCGAGATCCGCGGCGCGAAACGCCGCGGTGTAACCACCGGGTCCTGCGCCGATCACAACGAGCTGTGCGCTGTGCGTGGCCGGGCCCTCGGCGCCGGTGCGCGCCGCCGCGATCTCTGCCACGCTCATTTGCTGCGTCGCCTCGGTTTCCGGCGCCTCCTCCGGCTGCGCCGGCGCCGACGTCTCGATCGTAACGACGGCGTCGCCGGCGTTGACCTTGTCGCCAGTGCCTACGTCGACCGAGACGACTTTGCCCGCATGCGAAGCCGGCACGTCCATCGAGGCCTTGTCGGTCTCCAGTGTAATCAACGGATCTTCCACGGCCACTTCGTCGCCCGGCGCGACCAGCACCTCGATGACTTCGACGTCGGCAAAATCCCCGAGCTCGGGAACGAGCAGTCTCTTCAGGTCTGCCACTATGGAATCGCCTGCAACAACTGGTCGACGTCGCCGAGCGCCTGCCCCAGGAACGTCGTGAAGCGGACGGCCCGCGCGCCGTCGATGACGCGGTGGTCGTACGACAGCGACAGCGGCAGCATCAGGCGCGGCTGGAACTTCGACCCGTCCCAGACGGGCTGCATCGACGATCTGGAAACGCCGAGAATGGCAACCTCGGGCGCATTGACGATCGGCGTGAACGCCGTGCCACCTATGCCGCCCAGACTCGATATTGTAAAAGTTGCGCCCTGCAGCTGGTCGGCCTTGAGCTTGCCTTCGCGGGCCAGTGCCGACAGCTCACCGAGCTCGCTGGCAAGCTCGTAGATGTCTTTCTGATCGGCATTACGAATGACGGGTACCATGAGACCCTGGTCGGTGTCCGCCGCGAAACCCAGGTGACAGTACTTCTTGTAAACGAGATGGCTGCCATCGTCCGACAGCGACGAGTTCACTTTCGGGAATTCCTGCAGCGCAGCGACGACGGCTTTCATGATGAACGCCAGCGGCGTCAACGCGATGCCGCGCTCCTTGGCAGGCCCTTTCAGTTGCTGACGGCGGTTCTCCAGTTCCGTGATGTCGGCGAGGTCATGCTGGGTAACGTGTGGCAGGTTGATCCAGCTCGCCTGTAGTCGTGGACCTGATATTTTTTGTATACGAGTCAGGTCTTTAAGCTCGATTTCTCCAAACTTTGTGAAGTCTACTTTCGGCGTTTCGGGCAGCCCGGCCCCGCCCGGTGCGGCCGTGCGCCCGCTCAGGACCGCCTTGACGAACGCCTTGACGTCGTCGTGCAGGATGCGGCTCTTCGGGCCGCTGCCTTTGACCGACGCGAGATCCACACCCAGTTCGCGAGCCAGCTTGCGAACCGACGGACTGGCGTGCGAACGGGCGAACCCGACTTCGTTGATCGGCGGCAGGCTCGCCGGCTGGGCGGACGGCGCCGCTGCCGGGGGCTCCTGCTTGACCGGCGCCGGTTTCTCGGCCGCGGGCGGCGGAGCAGTTGCTTCCTTCGCCGCAGGCGCGGCCTCCGCCGGCGCTTCGGCAGTGCCGGCTTCGATGAGGCCAATCGACGCGCCCTCGCTGACCTTGTCACCAACGTTTACGAATACCTCCTTGATCGTGCCCGCCACGACCGCGGGAACGTCCATGGCGGCTTTGTCGGTCTCCAGCGTTATTAGCGGATCTTCGACAGCGACGTCCTGGCCGGCTGCCACGTGTACTTCTATGATCTCGACATCGGCGAAATCGCCGATGTGCGGCACGACCAGCGTCTGCACCCCGCCCGACTTCGGTGCACTACCCGCGGGCGTCGCCATGACGGTAGTATCGCCGCTCGGTTCAGCCGCCATCGACGGCGTGATGACGACCGTGTCGCTGACTTCCATCGTCAGCAGGCCGATGACGCTCCCGCTCGACACCCGGTCGCCGACGCCGACCGTCAGCGACTCGATGATGCCCGGCTCTGCGGCCGGCACGTCGAACGAAGCCTTGTCGGTCTCGAGCGTCACGAGCCCGTCCTCGCGATCCACCTTGTCGCCTTCGGCGACCAGCACCTCGATGATCTCGACGTCCTCGAAATCGCCGAGATCCGGCACGATGATGTCGATCGTCTTCATCAGAGAGTCACCGGATCCGGGCGATCAGGGTCGATGCCGTACGTCTCGATCGCCTGCGCCACGGTCTTCTGGTCGAGGACCTCGTCGTCGGCCAGCGCCTTGAGCGCCGTGACCGCGATGTAACGTTCGTCGACCTCGAAATGCTGGCGTAGCGCGGCGCGCCCGTCGCTTCGACCGTAGCCGTCGGTGCCAAGAGAGATAAAGCGACCCGGCACCCAACGCTGGATCTGGTCGGGCACGATCTTCATGTAGTCGGTTGCGGCGATATACGGGCCGGGGCGATCGGCCAGGCACTGTTCGACGTAGCACTTGCGCGGTTCCTCGTCCGGATGCAGCTGATTCCAGCGCTCGACCTCGAGACCGTCGCGCCTGAGCTCATTGAAGCTCGTGACCGACCAGACATCGGTAGGGATACCGAAGTCCTTCATCAGCAACTCAGCCGCACCGAGCACTTCGCGCAGGATCGTACCCGAACCCATGAGCTGCGCCCGGATCTTGCCCTGGCTGCCCACCTGCAGCAGGTACATGCCGCGCAGGATACCGTCTTCGACACCGGCCGGCATCGCAGGATGCACGTAGTTCTCGTTCATGCAGGTGATGTAATAGAACACGTCCTCCTGCTCGCCGATCATCCGCCTGAGTCCGTCCTGGATGATGACTGCCAGCTCGTACGCATAGGTCGGATCGTAGGAGCGACAGTTCGGGATCGTCGAGGCGGCTACGAGACTGTGGCCGTCCTGGTGCTGCAGGCCCTCGCCGGCCAATGTCGTCCGGCCCGCCGTGCCGCCAACCAGGAACCCCCTCGCCTGCAGGTCGCCGCCCGCCCAGATGAAATCGCCGATGCGCTGGAAGCCGAACATCGAGTAATAGATGTAGAACGGAATCATGGGCACGTCGTGATTCGAGTACGAGGTCGCTGCCGCGGCCCAGGAACAGAAAGCGCCGGCTTCGTTGATGCCTTCCTCGAGAATCTGGCCTTTCTTGTCTTCGCGGTAGTACATCAGCTCGCCCGCGTCTTCGGGCTCGTAGAGCTGGCCTTGCGAGGCGTAGATGCCGACCTGCCGGAACATGCCCTCCATACCGAAGGTGCGTGCCTCGTCGGGCACGATCGGGACGATATGCTTGCCGATTTTTTTGTCGCGTGACAGTGCCGTCAGGATTCGCACGAAAGCCATCGTCGTCGACGCTTCGCGTTCGCCGGTGCCGTCGAGCTGTGTCTGGAACGCCTCGATGCCGGGCGTCTCCAGCGACGCCGACTTGCGCCGTCGCTGCGGCAGGAAGCCGCCCAGTGCGCGGCGGCGTTCGAGCATGTAATCGAGCTCCTCGCTGTCCGCCGGCGGTTTGTAGTACGGCACGTCCTCGATCTCCTTGTCGGAAATCGGGATATTGAAGCGGTCACGAAACTCCTTGAGCGCGTCGAGATCCATCTTCTTGGCCTGGTGCGCCGTGTTCTGTCCCTCGCCGGCCTCGCCAAGACCGAAGCCCTTGACCGTCTTCGCGAGAATGATCGTCGGCCGCCCGGCGTGGTTTACTGCGGCATCGTATGCGGCGTACATCTTGCGATGGTCGTGACCGCCTCGATTCAGTCGCCAGATTTCCTTGTCGGACATGTTGGCGACCATCTCGGCCGTCTGCGGGTGCTTGTTGAAGAATTTTTCGCGGACGTAAGCGCCGTCGCGGGCCTTGTACACCTGGTACTCGCCATCGACCGTCTGCTCCATGAGCTGGCGCAACAGGCCGTCACGGTCTTTCGCCAGCAGCGGATCCCAGCGCGAGCCCCAGACGACCTTGATCACATTCCACCCGGCGCCGCCGAAGGCCGCTTCGAGTTCCTGGATGATTTTGCCGTTACCGCGGACCGGTCCGTCAAGGCGCTGCAGGTTGCAGTTGACGACGAATACGAGGTTGTCGAGGCCCTCGCGCACCGGCATCGTGATCGCGCCCATCGATTCGGGCTCGTCCATTTCGCCGTCACCGAGGAAACACCAGACCTTGCGATCCGACGGCGCGATGAGCTGGCGGTTTTCCATGTAACGCATGAAGCGCGCCTGGTAGATCGCCATCATCGGGCCGAGACCCATCGACACGGTCGGGAACTGCCAGAACTCCGGCATGAGCCACGGATGCGGGTACGACGACAGGCCGCCGCCACCGACTTCGCGTCGGAAGCGATCGAGCTGATCTTCGTTGAGCCGGCCCTCGAGGTATGCACGCGCGTAGACGCCCGGCGCGGAGTGACCCTGAATGAATACGAGGTCACCGCCGTGCTCTGCACTCGGCGCGCGCCAGAAATGATTGAATCCGACCTCGTACATCGTCGCCGACGACGCGTAGCTTGCGATGTGGCCGCCGTATTCGCTGCTCTCGCGGTTCGCCGCGACGACCATCGCCATGGCATTCCAGCGAATGTAGGCTTCGATGCGCCGCTCGAGCGTCCGGTCGCCCGGATATTCGGGCTGACGACCGACAGAGATCGTGTTGAGGTAGGCCGTGTTCGGGCTGTACGGCAGGTACGCTCCGGAGCGTCGCGCGAAGTCGATCATGCGATTGAGCAGGTAGTGGGCCCGGTCGGGTCCGTGCTGCGTCAGGACCGAGTCGATCGACTCCAGCCACTCACTGGTCTCGACCGGATCGAGATCGTCCAGGGGATTGAAATTACTCATAGGTCTTCCGCTTGCGTGAATTACACGAGGCGTCCTGATACGATCACCGGATTCATCGCAAGTTGTTGAAAGTTATTGTTGTGCCCGCCATATTCGATAATTGTCGGGCATGGGTCAAGCACCCCTGAAGGGATACTCTCGTATGCACTCACTACTACCGAATGGTGGCGGAATTCGCGTCTACCAACGCACTGGCAGGGCGGATTCTAAAGCACTTGAAGCGTGCGGTCAGTTACTGCTGATACTACCTTCGAGGCCGGGTGCTGCCCTCTGGAAGAAGCTGCCGCACGGCAACAAGATGCAGAGTCTGATTCGGCGGCGGCCGTCGGGTTCCGTGCCCGCTGTGTCCGATCGCCTCGGCAACAAGCGGCAGACGCTCGTCGTCGTCGGCACACTCGACAAGGATGCGAGCGCGTTCGAGCAGCTGACGCTCGGCCGCAAGCTCGTCGCAGCGGCAACCGCCGAGAAATCGGGCAGCCTCGGCATCATGGTCGCAGGCTTCGACGGGGAGACGAGCGAGGTCCTTTACAACAACATGCTGGCGGCGGCACTCGCCGCAGGTTTTGGCATGCCGCAGTTCAAATCGAAGAAACCGCGGGCGAAGATCGGGTCGGTCCGCTTGCTGGGGCTCGAGGAGAAACTGGACCTGAGCCGCACACTCGCCGAGGCGACGGGCAACAACCTTGCTCGCTGGCTGGCGACCCTGCCGCCCAACAAGCTCGACGCGGTCAATTACGCACACATGGCGCGCGACCTGGCAAAGAAGCACGGCTGGCAGCACGAGCGATTCGGCGCGAAGGAGCTCGCCGAAATGGGGGCTGGAGCATTCCTGGCCGTCGCTCAGGGCAACGAGGACGATAGCGCCGGTATCGTCCGGCTTCGTTACAGACCCGCCGCAAAGTCTGCGGCACCCGATCTGAGCCTCGTGGGCAAGGGCATCATATTCGACACGGGTGGCACCAACCTCAAGCCTTTCCCGTCGATGCTCGACATGCACGGCGACATGCAGGGCAGCGCCGTCGCGCTCGGCACGTTCCTTGCGATCAGCGAACTCGAGCTGCCGATTGCCGTCGACTGCTGGCTCGCGCTCACCGAGAATCGCACCGGCCCGAGAGCCTACAAATCGCAGGACGTGGTAACGGCTGCGAACGGCAAGACGATTCAGACAATTCATACGGATGCCGAGGGGCGCATGGCCCTCGCCGACACGCTGGTATTCGCCAGCCGCGAGGCCCCCGGGCTGATTATCGACTACGCGACCCTTACGGGCTCCTGCGTCACTGCAATCACGACGCGCTATTCCGGCGTCTTCACGAATCGTCCCGACCTGCATCCTCGTTTGAAACGCACTGGCAACGCGAGCGGCGAACGTGTCTGGCCGTTCCCGATTGGCAAGGAGTTCCTCGAGGACCTCGACAGTCCTGTCGCCGATCTCAAGCAGTGCACGCCGAAAGGCGGTGGCGACCACATCATGGCGGCGAGTTTCCTCGGTGAGTTCGTCGAGAACGACGTACCCTGGATTCATATCGACCTGAGCGCGAGCGACCACGAGGGAGGGCTGGCTCACGTACCCTCCAAATTTACGGGCTTCGGTGTCCGCTATACGCTGAGCCTGCTGCTTGACGAGAACATACTCGAGGCCTGACGGCGCGTGTCGGAAAAAGTCTCAATGGCAAACCGCTTTCGCGGTTTCCTGCCGGTCGTGGTCGACGTTGAGACAGGCGGCTTCAACTGCAAGACCGACGCCTTGCTGGAAATCGCTGCGGTGCTCGTCGATTTCGGCGCCGATGGTCTGCTCAGGCGCGGCGAGACCTATCGCTACCACGTCAAGCCGTTCGAGGGCGCGAACATGGATCCCGAGTCACTGGCCGTAAACGGCATTGATCCGCATCATCCGCTGCGGCCGGCAATCGACGAGCGCGACGCGTTGCAGCGCGTATTCCGCGACGTGCGCAAATCGATCCGCGACAGCGGCTGCAACCGGGCCATTCTCGTTGGCCACAACGCAGCGTTCGACCTCGGGTTTCTCAACGAGGCGATCGCGCGCACGGAGATCAAACGAACACCGTTCCACCCGTTCAGCTGCTTCGATACGGCAACGCTGTGCGGCGTCGCCTACGGCCAGACCGTGCTTGCCCGGGCCGCCATCGCGGCCGGCTTCGGCTGGGACGAGGATGCTGCGCATTCGGCTGCCTACGACGCCGAGGTGACTGCCGACCTGTTCTGCGACATCGTCAATCGCTTTCGGGTGGAATTCGAGAAGGTGTTCCTGCAACCCCGCCCGGAATAGAGCAGCTACGAGTCGCGTCCCTCTGACTCTCTGCGCGACTGCAATCGCTGGTCCCGCGTTTTCTCTCCGGGGTGTTTTACCTGGCGCCGGCCATCGATCATGTGGGCGATCGCGAGAATCGGGTGTCGAAGCAGCATGCGTGGGCCGGCATAGCGCATGACGCGCCTGGCGTACTCGCGCTGGGGCGCCTTGTAACAATGCACCGGGCAGTTGGAGCACGTCGGTTTGTCTTCGCCGTACGGGCATTTGTCGAGCCGGACTTCGGCATACTCGAGAAAGGCACTGCACTCCGGACACAGGTCGCCGGCAGAGCCCTCGTGATGATCCGCGCAGTAGATGTCGACCATCTTCTCCATGGTGACGCGCTCGCGTTCGAGGTGCCTGGCGGAAAAACGTCGTCTCACGATCAGCCCGTAGCCGTAAACCGAAATAGTGCGAACTGATACATCTGCTCAACGCCTCCGGGCGTCACGTGCAACTCCTTGCAGTGATCGAGCAACTCGAACTCGCGCCCGAGTTCCGTGACCAGTTGTTCCAGATCATAACGCCTGACAGGGAGACCGCTACACTTTTCCGGCGCCTCGGGAGCGAATGTACCGATGATGGCATGCCCTCCGCTCCGCAATGATGCGGCCAGCCGATCCCTGTACCTGCGACGATCGCGGGCATCGGTCAGGAAATGAAACGCAGCCCTGTCGTGCCACAGCGCAAAACCCGAGTCGGGCAACGCAACGTCAGTAATGTCCCCGACGACGTACTTGACTCGGTCTGCGCGTTCACCGAGCCTGTCGCGAACGGCGATTATTGCGTTCTCGGAGATGTCGAGGATCGTTATCGACCGGTGCCCCCGGTCCAGGAGGTCATCGACAAGGGTGGATGCGCCGGCGCCAACGTCGATTGCCCGGTCGTCCGGCGCCAGGCCGAGGTCGGTGATCCAGTCCAGCGAAACGTGCAGGCGCGCCTTGTACCAGCCGAGGCGCATGATTGGCCGCGTCGCGTAAACCTCGTTCCAGTGTTGCTGCCGGTTTGTCAATGATGACGGCCCCGGGGCGCCGATTATTCCCCGAGCAGCTCTTTCAATTCGCCGGAGTGGTACATCTCGACGACAATGTCGCTGCCGCCGATGAGCTCACCATTCACGTAAAGCTGCGGGAACGTCGGCCAGTTCGAGTATTCCTTGAGGCCTTCACGGATTTCGGGATCCTCGAAGATGTTGACGTACGCATAGGGCTTCCCTATCGCATTCAATGCGGCAACGGCCTGGCCCGAAAACCCACACTGCGGGAAGTCCGGCGTGCCCTTCATATAGAGCAATACCTCGTGGGAATTCAGCTGCTCCTCGATACGCGTATTAAGGTCGGTACTCATTGGTCATTCAATCCTGTCAGCTCTTACTCTTGTCAACTATCCGGATGCGGTCATCGACTTCACGCACGCCGCTCGTGGCGCTGGCGATATCGACCGCGCGATTCCGCGCCGCAATACTGCCAACGGAGCCGGTCAATGTCACGACGCCCTCGTAGGTCCGGACACCGATATTGAAGACACTCACAGTCTCGTCGTCGAGCAGCTTCGCCCTGATCTTCGTCGTAATCGTCGAATCCGACGCGACGACCGATGCCGGGCGTTCATCTTTCGTCACCTCGTACGCTGCGACGCCGGCGCCGCCGACCACCATCGCCGTGCAGCCCGATAACAAGCATAGAACCAGTAGCGCGCTCAAAGTTCTCATAGCCGTGTATTTTCCTTGATAATCAATCGATTAGTAAAGCCCACCGAGTGTCCCACAGGGTCCCTGAGCGTAGACTGAACGAGTCGCTCTCCATATAATACCGACTGCTCAGCAGAGCGCGTACATTCCCGATAAATAACGAAAAAATCATTCGGAGCATAATACGATGAATCCCCTGAAAACCGTTGCAGGCACCATCACGGCCGGCGTTATCCTCGCCGTAATCATTGCCGCCGCAACCATGGGCGTTAGCTTCAACGTCGCGAGCTTACTCGTCTGGATCCACGTTCTCGCCGGCATCACATGGATCGGACTCCTCTATTACTTCAATTTCGTACAGGTACCCGCACTCGCCGAGGCGGCGAGCGACGAAGGTGGCCCGGGTGGAGCCGGAATCACCAAGTACGTCGCCCCGCGCGCACTGTGGTGGTTCCGCTGGGGTGCGGCGCTGACCTGGCTCTCGGGCGCTGTGTACCTCCAATACCTCGGGATCCTGCACCACGCTTTCACGCTGGGGCTGACGGAAGGCGGCAACTCTTCGCACATGCTGATCGGTGTCGGCGCGTGGCTTGGAACGATCATGCTATTCAACGTATGGGTGCTCATCTGGCCCAACCAGAAGAAGATCCTGGGGATGGTCGAGGCCAGCGCGGACGAGATCGCGAAAGCCCGCACGGTCGCGTTCACGGCATCCCGCACGAACACGCTACTGTCGATCCCCATGCTTATGAGCATGGTCGGCTATGGCCATGGCGGGTTTTTCCTCTAAAGAAACCATCTCTGCGAACGTGGCAGTCGCCCTTGCCGAGGATATCGGCAAGGGCGATCTTACTGCCGCACTCGTCGATGAAGACGCGGTCGTCGGTGCAACCATCGTTGCCCGTGAGCCCATCGTCGTCTGTGGCGAGCAGTGGGCGAACGAGGTCTTCGTACAACTCGACGAAAGGATCGTTGCCGACTGGTACGTCGGCGACGGCCAGGCCGCAGATACCGGCGACGTCATCTGCAAGCTGGTGGGTCCGGCCAGAGCCTTGCTGACTGGCGAGCGAACCGCGCTCAACTTCCTGCAAACACTGTCTGCGACGGCGACGACGACGGCGCGCTATGTTCGCGCCATAGCGGGCACGCGGGCGCGGATCCTCGACACGCGAAAGACCATCCCGGGCCTGAGACTGGCCCAGAAATACGCCGTAACCTGCGGCGGCGGGCACAATCATCGCGCAGGCTTGTTCGACGCCATTCTCATCAAGGAAAACCACATCCGCAGTGCCGGGTCCATAACCCTGGCCCTGCAGCGCGCGCGCGAGCAGAGCCCCGATGTACTAATAGAAGTGGAAGTCGAGTCGCACGATGAGCTTCTGGAGGCGCTGGACGCGGGCGCGTCACGGATCCTGCTGGACAACTTTCCGATCGAAGCCCTGGAGAAGGCGGTCGCGACCAACGACGCGTACGGCTATGCGCGCGCCGAGCTGGAAGCATCCGGCAACGTGACGCTCGAGACGATCCGGGCAATCGCGGAAACCGGCGTCGACTACATTTCCATCGGTGCGCTGACCAAGCACGTGCAGGCCGCAGACCTGTCGATGCTGTTCAAAATCGACTGAGCGATGGTCTATCGTGTGGGAGCGGCGTCTCGCCGCGATCGGGCCGGGACGGCCCTCCCACAAACGGCACCTATGCGACTGCGCGCGTAACCCGCTTCGGCTCGGATACGCCGTAGCCCTGCGCGTAGTCGATGCCCATGCCCCGCAGCATCGTGATGATCTCCTCATTCTCGGCGAATTCGGCGATGGTCTGTTTGCCCGTGAGATGGCCGATCTCGTTGATCGATCGGACCATTTCCCGATCGATCGGATCATGGAGAATCTCCTTGACGAAGCTGCCGTCGATCTTGAGAAAATCGACCGGGAAGTGCTTGAGATAGCCGAATGACGACAACCCGGTGCCGAAGTCGTCCAGCGCGAACTTGCAGCCCAGCTCCTTGAGTGCATTGATGAAGCGATTCGCCTGGGAGTAGCTGGCGATCGCCGCAGTCTCGGTTATCTCGAAACAGATTTTGGTTGCGTCGATTCCGCTCATCTGGAACTGGTCGATCACGAAGGGCAGGAATTTCTCGTCGCCGAGGCTTTGGCCCGACAGATTGATCGAGCACAGCGACAGCCGTTCGCGCTCGTCGGCTTCGGACACGAGCCAGCGGAAGGCGCTGCGAATGACCCATCGGTCGATACTCGGCGTAATGCCGTAGCGCTCCGCCGCTTCGATGAACAGCCCCGGCGAGATGATGCCGCCATTCTCGTCGCGCATTCGCAGCAGGATCTCGTAGTGCGCGCCCTCCTCGTCTGCCTGCAGCGGCTGGATCGTCTGCCGGAACAGCTCGAAGCGGTTTTCTTCGAGCGCGTTGTTGATGCGTGCGGCCCACTGCATTTCGCGACGCCGGCGCATGAGATCGATGTCGTTTTCCTGGAAACTATGGATGCGATTGCGGCCCGCCTCTTTTGCCGCGGCGCAAGCGGAGTCTGCAGCACTCAGTAACGCCGCAACGTCCTCGTTGTCCGCCGTGATCGGGACCACGCCTATCGACACGCCGAGGCGGAAACTGCGTTCTTCCCAGACGAACTTGTATTCGCCGATCGCCAGCCGCAGCGTTTCGGCCGTATTCATCGCCTCTTCGAGACTGCAGCTCTCCAGCAGCACGCCGAACTCGTCGCCGCCCAGGCGCGCGAGCGTATCGCGCCAGCGAATCTTGGATTTGAGCAGTGCGCCGAGCTGGCCGAGCAGCGCGTCGCCGGCGCTGTGGCCGCAGGAATCGTTAACGATCTTGAACTGGTCGAGATCGAGATACAGCAGCGCGTAGGACGTCTCGCGCGCTTTGGCACTCTTCAGCGCGCGCTCGAGTCTGCTTTCGAATTCGCGTCGATTGACGAGGCCGGTGAGAATGTCGTGGCTGGCGTGATAGCTGAGCCTGCGATTGAGTTCGCGCGACTCGCTGACATCGTGAAACACGAGCACACCACCCGTGACGTCCCCCTTACCATCGCGAATTGGCGACGCGGTACTTTCGATGTACAGCTCATTGCCGTCGCGCCGGATCAGCAGTGTCGGGCGCACTGATTTGATCGAGCGATTGCGCCGAATCGAAACTGCCAGGGGATTTTCGAGGGGCTCGCAGGTTTCCTCGTGAAAACCGCGAAAAATCTCGTCAATCGATCGGCCACTCGCATCGTCAACCTTCCAACCGGTGAGCTCTGAGGCCACGGGGTTCACGTACTCGACGTTACAGTCCGCGTCCGTCGTAATGACGCCGTCGCCGATCGACTGCAGCGTGATCTGCGCACTCTCCTTCTCGCGAAACAGCGCGTCTTCGTAGAGCTTGCGTTCCGTGATATCGACTTCGACGCCGAGCAATCGCAGCAGGCGACCGTTTTCATCGGAAACCGCTTTTGCCCGACTCTTCATCCAGCGCCAGTCTCCGTTCTGGTGCTTCATGCGATGCGTCGATTCGAAAAATTCGGATTTGCCCTCGAGGTGTGAACGCATCGCGGCCTGCACGCGCGCCATGTCGTCCGGGTGGACGAGGTGGTACCAGTCGAGCATCAGCTCCTGGTCGTCCGGATCGTAGCCGAGCATGGCCTTCCAGCGACGTGACAGGTTGATACGCTTGGTCTCACCGTCGAAGTCCCAGATACCATCGTTGGCGGTGATCGCCACCAGGTTGTTGCGCTCGCGCAGCTGCTCGAGTACTTCACGATCGCGCAGTCGCTCGAGGCCGGTCGTCAACGATGCGCCGATCAGTTTAACCAGCAGGTGCAGATTCGCGTCCCAGGAATCGACGGCGTGCTCGTTCGCTATCGCCAGGAAACCGGCGAGCTCGCTTTGAACGGAGAGCCCGAGGCACAACGCGGAACCGATGCGAATCTGGTTGAGTCGCTCGAATTCGTCGACGGTTCTTTTTGTCGCCTTTGCCGTGTCGACCACCTCGATAACACGCAACGACTCGAGCCTGCCGCAAAGCCATGGCCAGTCGTCGAGCTTTTCGCCGTCGAGTACCTGGGGGTTGCACTGGGCGAATCCCGATTGCGCGGTGATGACGGTTTCGATACGAGTGCCGTCAGCGCTGAACAGAACGAGAAACGCGGCGTCGCTGCCAAAGGCGTCCGGCATCTCCGCAATCGCGGTCGCCAGGTCATCGTGGAAGGTGCTGGGGTCGAGGTTCTGGACGCTGACTGCAATCTTGGTTTGCAGTGCGTCGACGGCGCCACGGGTGCGTTCCCCGGCGCGCGGCCTACGGTGTCGATCTCCCATCGCGCCATTCTGACACCTCTTTCGCTGAATACAAGCTAAGTTGCTGTATTTTTTTGCTTTCTTTGAATCCCTGCCCGCGTTCGTCAACCAAACCCCGGGCGTCACGTTAAAGCACTGATACGGATTCAAACGCACAAGGAGACAGCAATGAATCTTGCAACCAGGACTGCAACCCTTCTCGCGGCATTGCTGCTTGCCGCCTGTGGCGGTGGCGCCAGCACGACGGCCACCGACAACCCGGGCGCTGCGGCGAGCTGCGACCCCGCGAATTCCGCCACCTTCGACGAGTGCGGCACCGTGTATATCGGGCTGACCGACGACGACGGCGATTTCCTAAACTACACGGTCAACGTCGTGTCACTGACCCTCGAAACGGCGAACGGACGCGTCGTCGAGACGTTGCCGCGCAGCACACGTATCAACTTCACAGATTATGTCGACCTGTCCGAGCTGCTCGCAGCACGTGTCGTGCCGCCCGCTACCTACGTATCGGGAACGATCACACTGGACTACACGGACGCCGAAGTTTTCGTGGAAGTCGACGGCGAGGCCAGAGAGGCTGTCGTCAAGAACACGGACAATGAAGTGCTGACCCGGACGGAGCTCAAGATCAGGCTCTCGGACCGTGACCAGTTGCGCGTCAACCGGGGCCGCATTGCATTCCTGCAACTCGACTTCGATCTCGAGGCGTCACACCGGGTCGATATCTCGACGACACCGGTCGATGCGATTACCGACCAGATCATCGTCGCCGAGGTCAGCCCGGTCGACGAGAAAGACATTCGCGTTCGCGGACCGCTTGCCAGCGTCAACATCGACGAGATGTTCTACGTCGTCGGCCTGCGTCCGTTCCTTGATCGCGATGGCGATTTCGGCCGCGCCAGGGTTCACGTGACGGATGAAACCGAGTTCGAAGTCGACGGGCAGCTCTTCATGGGCGGCGAAGGTCTGCGCGCGCTCGACGCAGCCGGCGTCGGGACACCCACTGTCGCTGCCGGCACCTTGCGTGTCGCCGACCGCGAATTCACCGCCGATATCGTACTCGCCGGATCGAGCGTACCCGGCACGGATCGCGACGCAGTCAAAGGTAACGTGATCGCACGTGACGGCAACTTCCTGACCGTTCGCGGCGCCACGATCATCCCGCGCGATCGCCTTGCACACTTCCATGACGATGTCGTCGTCGAAGTAGGGCCGGATACGAAGGTCTTCCGGGACGGTCACAGACAGAGTGATCTCACGATTGATGCGATCTCGATCGGCCAGCGCGTCACGATTCGTGGCAGTCAACCGACGCCAACGACCGATGCCCTGGCGCCGCAGATTCTCTTCGACGCCACGCAGGGTTCGGTGCGCATGCACGTAACGACGCTGGCGGGAACCGTCAACACGGCAATGACCGGGCAGACGGACATTGCCTTGCAGTCGATCGACCGGCGTCGAGTTGAGGTTTTCGACTTCTCCGGTACCGGACAGTCGCCGGACCTGGATGCCGATCCGTCCAACTACGAGATCGAGACCGGCAACCTTACGCTGGCCGACTTCGCTGCCGGCAAACCCATCGTTGCCAAGGGCTTCCCCACAGCATTCGGTATGGCGCCGCCGGACTTCACCGGCCGCACCGTTATCGACTACACGGACGTACGCAGCAAACTCGGTATTGGTTGGGGCGCCGAAGGCACGCTGATGCCGTTCACGATGATCGACGTCACGGGCCTGCTGCTCGACAACGACAACGAAGACATCGACGTCAGACACTACATCAAACAGGGCCCTGTCCTGATCGACCTGACCGCGCTGGACAGCGACACGCTGATCGTGCCCCGCGAGACCGGCCGCATGCTGTTCTCGATCAAATCGCAAGACAGTCTGCGCCTGTATTCGGACTTCGTGGATTTCCACGACGATCTGAGTGAGAGCCTCGATGGTGTCACGGTAGCCGCACGTTCGATGTACGCCAGCGGCAGTTACGACGCCGCCAGCAATGTCTTTACTGCCTACAAACTGGGCATCGTACTTCTGGAGCCGCAAGACTGATTTAAGACCTACGTCCCCCGCTTGCTTAAATCACTGGCTCAGCCCCGTTGCCTTTCGGTAACGGGGCTTTTTTTCTTTACCTCTTTTGTGCACTGCTTCCTTTTATTCTCCGAGCATTATGTTGAGATATACGGATGTTCGTCCCGATCAAAGCCGATTTCGAGTTGCCGCGCTTTCCCGCGCTGACCGTGATCGTATGCGTCATCTGCCTCGCCGTATTCGCCAAGCAACTGGACGATCGCGACAACTTCGCGCGCGATGTGCATCGCTATTGCATGCAGGACCGAACGCAACTCCAGCAGATGGTCTTTTCCCGGATCGAGGAGTTGAACGGCTACGGCCATTGCGCCGAACTGATGCTCACCATCGACGCAGCCGATGACGAGAACCAGCTTATCGACGATATCGTGCTCGAGGCGCGCCCCCTCGTT
>JAAUYH010250203.1_pt1 | contig 34188 bp, 17 predicted proteins | sample 7278061 | NCBI WGS metagenome assembly JAAUYH01 (sample SAMN14350203, study PRJNA611818) | marine sediment metagenome | isolation source: surface marine sediment (0.6m) | place: French Polynesia: Moorea | collected 2018-08 | reverse complement strand
GTTTTTCTAGCTGCTTCTGGGTACTCGTCGGGCTCAGCGTCGCCATCATTCGCATAAATAACTTCGGCTCAATCAAAAACTGACGAATCCAAAGTCCAGAGAGAGACGAAATCACATGACGGTGCCAAAAGAGTAAATTTGTATTATATTAGAAAAAGATGAAGAAAACTTTGATCTCCATAACTAGCAAGAAAAACAAAGTGAAAAGAATGATACATTTCTTCTAAATTAACGAATTATAATGATATATTTACGATTGTGTTAGCGCGAATAGTAGAAAACAGCATAGTCATATTTAAAAGAAGTAGAAATTTGGATCAACATGACCATAACGTTTTTATGCTGTTACTGTTTCAGAACCAGACAAAAACTCTATAATCACATTATAAAGTGTATCGTGCATATAACTATTCGTAGATGTGAGTGGCTATTTTTTATAAACAATAATGACTGTAGAACCTCTTTGTTATTGTTGTAGTTAACGAATCGTCAGCTATTAAAGTTGAGTAGTTCACTTTTCCACGAAAAGTTATCTAAATTATTCAAAAATAAAACTTGTCCATAGAAACAACTAATAGATACTTTGAATCAAAATTTGGTCGAAGACCAGCCAAGCTTTTATTGTATAATTCGACCGCAATCAGTGTGATGAAAATATCATTCATGTGTTTACCTGTAGATTAAGAAATTCATTTGTCTTGAATTAAAACCGAATATAACATCGATGAAATAATACAAATGCTGATCGCACTAGCCTGATGCATCTTCAAAACGACTCTGAAATTCAATATTCTACTGCTCTACTTAACTGGAATATTGGAAACCGAAATACAAAATAATGATCAAGCTATATTTGAAGATTGGGTTCGACTTCACTTCGGACAAGAACTTTAGTACAATATCTGCAATGTGTGGGATTATTGCTGGTTTTCTTTCGAATTCTCGAAGATAAAGCGAATGCAATTGGACCTATTTTGATTTTTGTTGAATATGAGTCAAACAGAATAATATTTTCAAGTGTTCCGAAGCCAATGAATCATTACTACCTTGTAATTTGTAGCCTCGACAACAAACTGCCAGTGCTTATCCAGGGATTTGTCTCAAACGCTGCAAGTATTACTGCACCTCAGACTTAACAAGAGTGTGAAGGTGATGCAGTTAGCGAGTTAGACAAGCCGAATGGGAAAGGATAGCAGTGAGGCTTTGAGTTGTGATTTATATCTAGTTTACTTATGGTTCTGTAAGATCAATCCATCTACCTTTAGGAACTTCCAAGTACCAATTAGTGCCTTATTGTTCGAAGAAGTGTTGCCCACATGCTTCAAAACGTGATTGGCAAAAAAATGGGGCAGCAACTCTTCGCGTTGAAAAGGCGCACTGCAACTGAGCTGCTCTCACCAACAAATGACTATACGTACTTGTCAAAAAACGAACCTGTCCCCTTGTTAGCAGTAATAACTATCCGAAAAATGTTTGGAGAGATAGATTCAACGGAGTGATTGATCTTATCTACGATCCTTTCTGCTTGACAGTTGCTCACGCTATCTAACTATTTGCACAACTACAGTGTACTATATGTCTCGTCATAACTACTGCGTCGTTTTCGTCCCCTCTCTCTCGTCAAATTAACTTAATGGTCCCACACTTCGGTAAAGCTATGGTGGAAAAAGGCTTCACGATAGCAAAATTTTTGTGAACTTCGCTTTCTACCTACACAAACACACACACACACACACACACACACGGATGAGATTATGAGAATTCTTGAACACTGTTTGTGCGACAGAAGAAAATTCTATTTAATATCTACGAGATATGGGAGTGCTAAGCACGGAAATGATGTGTCCATCGGATGGGTGCGGTACGCTTATGAAGAGAGATTTGACTCGGTGTCGATGGCGATGCTCCAAAAAGAATTGTCAGAATACTCTTCAAATCCGTGGCGAAAACAGGTTTTTCTACTACACGGAGTCCACTGGAAGACGCCATTCACGTTTGAAACTGAATGAGATTCTTGAAATGCAGTACTTCTTCCTGTTCACACGCATGACAGTTCGAGAAGCTGCATATACGACCGGACACTCCCAAAATACAGTTATAGACTGGTTCAATATGATGAGAAAGGATTGCATACGCTCTATTGAGAATCAACCAAAAATGGTTGGAACGGCAACAAACCCTGTTCAAATAGACGAATCTTATTTTTCCAGACGCCGAAAATATGGTCGGGGAAGATTAATGCGAGGAAATTTAGATGAGAACGGCACTGATGAACCAAGAGGAGAACTTCCTGGTTGGAATTCGGAGATACCTTCAAGTGAATCCTTCAATATTGATAATCCTTCATAGTGTTGGGTTCTCGGCATGTATTTCAACTAGCATGGATGTCGATTCTTCCGTTTACGAGATCGTTCTAGTGCTACTATAATTCCTATCATCAAGAAATATGTGGAACAAGGAAGTGTCATTGTCACCGATTTATGGGGTGGCTACAATCCGCTGAGCAGCCATGGTTTCGTTCATGAAGCAGTCAATCACAAGGAAAACTATGTGAACCCAGATACTGGGTTTCACACACAAGGAGTTGAACGCTCATGGAAAACTGTGAAATTAAGACTTCGTTGCGAAATGCAGAACAGAAAGCTTCTACAGAGCCACTTGAATGAAGTCTCTTTGTGCATGATTCACGGTAATGACCTCAGTGATTTATTACCCTGTTTTTTAGACGATGTTAAAACATGCTATGGATAAATTCTACACATGTTGTATTCTGCAGTTGGACACGAGCGCTGTCACTGAATAGATTCTGCCTGCGTACCATAAACTTCGCTCACGAATGCTTGTGACCTCATTCGAGAGTGAGTGAGTGAGTATGGAACAAGAATGCCTTTAATCTGAAAGCTGAATAATAATCATCCTCGTTTCATTTCAACCTTTTTCCAATGATTTCGTGTAGTCGTCTCTATTGGTTATGAATTTTCTTATTCAGTTTAGATTCAGTGATGGGCGCCGACTATAGCGTTACCCATACTTCTACTCAGCAAGATGCTGGGATATTTATCTCGATATAATTCCGATGATTTTCTTTCTACAAATCTTGAAATATTCAAATAATATCTGACGTACGCATCGAAAACGATGTTTACAGTTAGTCTAGATCTATTTCTATTTTTCGCAATTAATTCACAAAACTTGACACAAATGTTCACAGATTTCGACCTCAATTCCGCGCACTGAAACCTGGACCACACACAAAAATGTGATCGTAATCCTGCAGAACAGCAAGCAGCTACTTTCAATCCAAGTCACAAAATAAGAGGATCCAACCCATATTATTCGATACTATACAATACGAGTGTACGAAGAGAAGTCACAGCTGTACCGGGTTGCGAAAAGCATTAGGGCAAGCTGAACGTCCATTTTGTGATATACTACCCCCATAGAAATATTCGCAATTCACTTTTGTTTCAATATGATGGATCATTGTTTCCAACTGGCCAACTCGTTGTCATCAATCTACCGTGCATCTGGTTTTAGAAAGACACTGCTGTGTGCTGTTTCCTTATACATAGCTCTGCCGCCATCTACCCTCAGCCAAACTTCCCGACAACTACCACCACCATCACCATAATTCGTATTCCAGACTGACCGCCTCCACCATGGTCACAACATGGTTCAAGAGACTCAACACCACGCTGTCTTCCAAGGACTAGAACGTCAACACGCTAGTGAACTCCGTGATCGCACTGATTATGGTACTGGCGACACATGAATGGATCGAAGGCTTGTTGATTCGTAATTGCAGAGAACTGCGAACGGGATCTGTTGAAGAATTAATGATGATGCGTAATCATGGTTCGCTCCGTAAAATATGGGCACTAATTCGCGGTTTCCGACGGGAGAACGACGCATACCGCCCATCTAATTATCGTTGTCATCTACAAGATAAGAGCAAGAAGTTACGGTTCGCCACATTTGTCGTTCGCGCAGGGATTATCTTCGCACTGCTCGCGTTCACAATTGTATGGTACTAAGTAGACATCTTCAATCCATTTGATTCTTTGCTTTCCTGAAATTTTCCTCTCACAAATAGTAATTTGTAAATGTTACACTGCCTGAAATTGTTGGTCTGGTAAGAGGAATTATCGTATGCCGTCAGGCAAGCTACTGAATCATGGAAATTTATTCGAAATCATAAAAAGAAAAATAGTACGTCCTATTATTTATTCTTCATCCCATCTAGATTCGGTCTCCCTACTGCAGTCATTTCTATCTTTAGAATACAATCCACATATCGTTGGTGCATTGGGAACAATTTTAGGAAGGAGCTCTTCCCGTATTTCAGATGGCCATTGCAATTAATCTGATCTCCACGGAAACCAAGCCGTTCACAGTGCTAGGCTACGAGCAGCTTCGTTGTAATGAAATTCACATGCAATTTCCGATACACTACAATTGAGGCAGTACTCAATGTCCCGGTTTTCAATGTCTCTTCCACAAATTTTCGGAACAGATCGCAAACTACCAGTCGGAGTCGCATATTCCCTGAGCTGAATATTAATTTTCTGCAATTCAAGTTCTTCTGTAGAAATAATTATATCAAGAGCTAGGTGCCTCTATATGAATCACAATTATCACTTTCATTTACAGATCAACTGTTGGCAATTTCGACAGTATTTTAAAACGCAGTGTAGAACCTAAGAGAGCTCACAAAAATATTTAAAAAACGCGTCGCGTAAATCTCTGCTATTTCTTTGAGCTTCCTACAAGTTATTCTAGTTCCAATGCTAACGACAAAATGAAATTTGATGAAAAGTAATGTTTGATTCCATTTGAAACTACGAACTGTAGAATGCAAACCATGGAAAGTACTGTCGCATTATTCGGAATTATTGTGTAAAAGTTTGCAAAAACAAATTTCCGTTATAAGGACCGAATGGGCAGTTAAAAAAGAAAAATTCATAGAAGTGACCGAATTCTCATTTTCTACTTACTCTGACAATTGTACATCTGATACTCACAGAACGAATGTTTTCTATCGGAAATGTTTGAAATACTTTGAATATCTATGCATCGCCGTCACTTTATTCATCTAGTGCTAAGATTAGAGCTTAATCTCAAAATTACCGATAATAATCTAATCTGGTGACTCGGATCGCTCTAATTGCCGATTTCAGAATTTGAGTCATGCATAAAAATATTGCGCAACTAAAACTTCTGCTCTAATATTGGATGGACAAGATCTAGAAAATTCTCATACAACTACACGTCGCAGTTGTAAATTAATACTTTTCAATGCTACAAGAGCGAGTGTATGCTTTGGGAAAAAACATAGCTAAGCTATCTTCGGTACTACTACAGTACGTACCTGATAGGAATGAAAAAAATTTTAGTATGCTCAACAATCAAAACAATTTTGTGCAAATAAAGTAGACCAGAATAGATCTTCATGATGACTGCTAAAAACGTAGCAGATAGTCCACCTCGATATGACGTGTTTTTCGATCTCACACAGACTCATCTTAATAAATCAAAATATACTGAGTAGAGTATTCAATAAGGTAGGCCCCATTGACGCATTCAGAGTGAAATTCGTAGACAAAAGTTGAAATGATCCTCGCTTCTATTAGGTCATCTGGCTTTTTGCACCGACCGGTCGTAATAGCGTGAAGTAGGGAAGTATAGTAGAAACCAATTGGACTCCTTCAATAGATTGACAAAAATAAATCATATAATGGAGGACGGAACGTATGATGGGAAGTAATATTTTGCAGTTAGTGCTTATCATTTTTTCAAAAGCATCTGCATAGTCAAATCACACCGTTCAATATTTTAAATGACCATTTACTGCTTTCTTATTTCCACCGTATACATACTGCATCAGTATGTCCATTGTGAAAATAGAAAAATAAATCCAGAAACATAAGCACTAATTCTCAAGTACAAAATTGGAGATGTGAACAAATTTCGTTCCAACAGATCGCCAAATACTGAACGGCTGGCTAAATTAAATTGTATTAGCGTTCAAAAAATTACATGACTACCCATGAAAAGGATTGAAGGACGTAGTTTTGATTCCATAATAATAAATAATTCCTAGAATTTATATTCTTTGATTGTAATTTACTGAGCACAGAAAAACTATGGAGAATCTCAGATTTTATTATTGAAAATAGAAGAACATGGGGAGTTAATATGGTTTTATTGAAAAAGACATTCGGAACTTTTCAAGACTATATTCAACCAGAAGTCATGCTTGTCGAAGTTATAGCAAGAAAGATCGAGATTCATCGTTATAATTGAGCAAGCTATTTACCAACCGTTAGGCTAAACGCTCTCGAAATAGTAACCCGTACTTTGGTTTTTGTGATTTTCAGACTGATCTAGGTACAGAGATACATGGTGTACGGCGCAGAATCTCCAAAAAGAAGCAAAAATTTGATACTGAAAATCAGAAAATGAGAAGGATATTCCAGTAATTTCAACAATTTCAAAACTCATTTCAAAATTAAACCGAAAACAAATCAAGTTAATTACAGATATTATATCAGTTGTGAGGTTAACCTGAATTTATCATGCTTTCACCATAATTTTTCTCTAGAATGGCTGTTTATGGAAGCCAGTATAACAGGAATGTTATTACACTTCAAACAGATCCTGAAAATATGCAAAGCAATAAAAAGTAGCTTAAGTTAACGGTTTTCTGTTATTATCATTGTGCTTACTTGCAGAACATGAGAAATTTAACTCAGAAGAAGTCGAAAATATTCTGAAACACATTTTTCATTTGTGCAAACAAGTTCTTGAAGTTTTTATGAGAACAAGAATGTTGTTGTATTGCCGTATCCTGCACTTTTTCCTACGCAAACCCAATGCATAGCGTTTAAGGGATACTATTGCAGCGTATTTATTCCAGAATTGAAACTAACATAACTATATCGAAGACTCTAAGGAATTATTGCGCTTGATGTGAAATGCATTTGACAAAATTGCCTTACGAAACTTAGCTTCATCTATGCTGTGCAGACATATAACTATTATCGAACGTCGTGGAGAACAGACATCTTACTAATATTTCTTTCTGTTTCCTACCCAATAAAATTCTCTTCGCAGAAATGGTGAAGAAACCAGTAGTGATTCGCTGATTGGGGTCTTAGTTACTATTTTCTACTCATTCGCCGGACTAGAAAATCATGTTCTGTCGCCTAACCCACTCCTGATAATTATATTTCCCTCTCACAGAATAGTTACATGTATTTATTCTCAAGTTGTGATCAAATTGATCTCAGCACCACTTTTCAATGACTGAAAAGCCTGAAAGTATTGACCACTCCTATCTGATTGTATGCAGAAATGACCTAGCCAATATGAGATATGCCCCACTTTAGCCACGAATATTCGCCTGTTACGCAGTAGATTGCCTTGAATATATGTCGTTTTTTATTTTCTTGTACTCTGTTCTTCCATCCGATTTATGTGCACGAATCCAAAACGTATAAAAATAAAACTAAGAAAGTAATTGACTTGTCGTTTTTACTCCTTCATCTACGGTATCAGGCTCAGTGTAGTCGGAAAATTGATTTGCATGAAACAAATTCATGTTATTCATGTGTTTTATTTATCTTGCATAATGTATGTGCCGGATTTATTCCGATTGTACTCAAAAAATTCGAAACTATTTGTGCTTTATTTGAATAATGTTGGATATTGCTTTGTTAATGAAGCGAGCCAAATATTAGGCAATAGATCTATTCGTATATTGTGGTGCTAGGAAGGAATACAAAAATGTATTGGAAAAAGAATTTGAGATGAAATTTGCTATCATACTTCGAAGATTAGAAACTATAGGTGCCAAATTAGCAATGAGAGCAGCGTTTCGAGGCAGGGATGTACCCGCTCAGTCGACCATGTTTGTCGAGATCGCTTTTCGAGTCTACTTGATGTGAATATTTTGGCAAATGAATCAAATAACTAATTTGATATAATGCTCTGAAACCTATCTTGTAAATTATTTGTTCTGTTAGTGACCACAATCATTCAACCATTTTTCGGTGAATAAAAGTGAGAAATAAAATTCCAACACTATTTCCGACAACACTGATCGGGCTGGTTAATTTAGATATGTTTCATGGTAAAATTTCGGTGAAGGACGAGTCTATTCCGTCCGATTGTAGAGCTTATCTGTGCCCGCCATTCATTAAAAGACACCTGGCATTACTTTTTATCCTTCGTCAGTGGCTCATCTCTGATGCTTCTCGTTAGTTTCTAGTTAATGTCGAATTGGCAGGATTACACGTTTCGAAATTTGAAATTCACAGTGAAGATACTGAAATGAAAGAAGATTTTGAATTGCTACTTTCCAAAAACCCTGGAGAACGGCTTCCCGTATGATCCGAATAAATTCGGTAATTCTTTTCTCTTGTAACAATGATAATTTTACAGTTTTCAATCTAGAATTTTTTAGGACATGTTCTCAACTCTGTATACAACGAGCATTAGGAACTGCAAAATGATTTATAACACAAGGTGTAAGAAGCAATCATTTTTGAAGCCAAAAATGGATATCGAATATCGTGCTGTAGTTAATATGTTGCACACCAATGCTACAGCACAGCTTGAACACTGTTGGAAATGGAGATGAGATAATTGTGGATTCTCTTTTATCTTTTCCCCACCTTATGAGTATTATTGGTGCATTACAATTTCCATGGTCAGAAACGTACTTCAGTTCGCACCTAAGGATTTTTTTGTTTTCTAGTCTAGCACTGCAACTGAACCCGTATGCAATACGAAAACATTGAAAGCCTTAAAATTGTAGTAGGCTCAAAAATCAGCATAGCAATACCTGCTGAAGCTATTTTGGTGCTCCAATTCGCCAGAAACAAACAGCGTCAGTCCTCCTAAATTCAAGTTGAAAATTGAGAGAAAACTTACGTTCTGACACGAATGAGTGATCGATCGATCGATGTTCTGTTTGTGGATTAAGAACATCTCACGTTTCCCTGCGGCTTCCTCAATGTCCTCACGAATGGTCTAGTGCGTTGCGCGATCGGCTGTAGATGCCTATTCAGCGTCAAAGTGTCAAATGCCCATGTCCGAAGATGGAAGCCATCGCTGGCGGTTCTTTAATTCCTTCGGTCCAAAAGTTTGCTTATCCTTCCTCTAGCTGTAATCTCAACATCTGTGGTGAACACATTAATAGCTTTCACTCGCTATAGTAGAGACATGTGAGGTCTGTAGCCGCCGAGACGCATTCATTCTCCAATTTCTAATGGCTAATACCGATCCAATAGAAAAGCGAGGAAGAGATAATGTGCAAATATTCTAAGAACCAGCCACAGTACAATTTCCTAGAAGTTATGAACATTCCAATTACGAGCATTCATCGTGAGGATGCGAAGCAATATCATGTTTGATTGACTTGACCTCGAGGCTGTGAAGTGCAGGTTTGCGTTTTCGCATTTGGTGTTCAATTCAGTCGATTCCACTGCAGATCTTCAGTGTTCCGAATCGTAACAGTTCAACCGAATTGTGGCGCATTTTGTTTTGCATCCAAAGAACCAATTTTGTAAAGCATGATACAGTGTATCTATGCATGTTTTCAAGTGTAATGATACAACCGAGCGATTTCGTCACACGTTAGAATAGTGTGTAGAGCACAAGGAAAGAGTTGGGCAGTCTATTCCGTGTGTTTCAAGTCTCAATATTGAAACACAAGTTTCTACTGTTTTCTCGATTACTCTGTAATCATAATACAGGAAAAACAATTCTCAGAGTGTTGACTAGACACACGTCCAATTCATGTCTCTTTCACCAGACGAACTTCGCACTTCATGACACCTACACGACTTCCACGTTTGCAACTACTTGTTGTACAGTTCAATAGCAGAATCAAGCAAGCACTCTTCATAGATCAACATCGTTCACTTGGTTAAAGAGGTAATCAAGATGAATCGCAATGACGAACGCTTACCTTCACAAGACGGGGACAGCACCATGGGTCAGTGAACTAGATAAGAAGATCAAATTTATCAACACTAACGGCGCATCCACCAATCTAAAGATGTTGTACGCGAAAGCGGCGCTCCCCATCGCCTCGGAAGTGATCCTATGTATTGGGAAAACAAACAGCAAACTCTGCACGCAAGCGTTCCCCGCTTGTCATACAGCATCGAACGGGAGTGAGAGAGGATTTAAAGCATGAGGGTTCGTGGAATAGATATAAGTATCAAAAATTCTTACGAAATTTGTGATCTGGTCCTACTCTTATACACGGTCGCGGTATAATAGTCGGCGGGCGTGAAATACTGTGGCGAGCAAGCTAGACATCTGAATTACATCGTTCCGCCGTGTACAGTACACGGCTGCCCACCACTAGTTGGGGCACACCATATGCAACCGACATGGGAATGTTGATAATTATCCGCTCAGCATCATCATTTCGATAGGCGTTTTCTACACGCCCGTCAAAATATGCAGAGTGATCGTTCACGCTCCATTTTGCTTCTTTAATTTCGTGGGCACCACTGATTTTCTACATCAACGTGCTTCCTCAATATCGGCTTGCCGCGAAGTATCCTATACACCACTATCGCAGCTTCGGTGTGTAAGCTGCAAGCAGCCAATTCCCGTGGATGCGCAAACCACGGCCGCTTTCATTAGAAAAATGGATGGCACACACACGCACGCGCGCGAGTTCTTTGGAAATGGCATTAGATATTTGCTACAGTAGAATTAAGTAGTGCTGCGTTTACAGTGCAAAGGTATGAACGAGGGAGGGCAGAAGACGGTAAATAAACAAGAAGAAAGTGTGTAAGTAAAAAACGAAAAGTAATACATGCAACTAACCAAAACAAGCCAGCCCGAACCGTACCAAAACGTCAACTATAACGATACATCTACATACTCAGCAGGCAGGATACGGCGGAAGTTTGAAGCACTTAGTGGAATGGTAAACGAGTGGGGTAACCAATCTGATATTCGCCGATAAATAGCATTTCTCACACCCGTCGTACAATTCGCACGTTTTCCCAGGGTGCGCAAGCATTTGTCCACGGCTTTCTCGCTCGAATAGGCGGGCAACTTTAACTTATTGCCAGTGGTAGCAAAAAACCGGTCCGCCATCTCGCTCTGCACCACCCCAGGTTCGAAAACCATCACATCAACACCGAGATTCCGCCATTCTTCATGCAATGCCAGTCCGAGAGCGGAGACAAACGCCTTGCTAGCTGCATAGGTTGCCATGTACGGGGTGGGACGCGCACCGAGAGATGAAACAAAGATTACAGCGCCGCGACCACGTTTCGCCACCGAGCGACCGATGGTAGAGGCAAAAGTGGCCACTGCAGTCACATTGACGGCTAACAGAGATTGCACGGACTCGGGAGTGTTGCAGAGGTAAGCGCCCAACATATCCACGCCAGCATTCAATACCAGCAAACCGATGTCGATGGATTGTACCCGCGCAATAACGCGATTCACGTCATCACTATTCGCGAGATCGGCGGGAATCACAACCGTTTTCACTTGATGATCATCTTCTAGTTCCTTGGCGAGTGTGAGAAGACGATGTTCACGCCGAGCTACCAACACAATATTGAAGCGGTAAGCAGCGAGAGACTTACAAAACTGAGCACCAATTCCAGAGGAAGCACCGGTGACAAGAGCCCAATCGCCACAGCGTTGCAGTAATGCGAGATGGTCGAGTTTCATAGTAGTAGTAGTAGTAGTAGTAGTAGTTGTAGATGGGGTGAGTGGGTGGGGTGGGGTGGGGTGGGGCGAGGTGAGGTGAGGTGAGGTTGGGGGTGGGGGTGGAGGTGGAGGTGAGAGTGGCAGCGGAGAGGAATGAAGACACGGAGGTTGAGAACAAGAAGCAAGGGGAGATAGAGCCAGGGGAAAGCGAGAAGAGTAGTGAAGAACCAAGTACTTGATGTGAGAAAAAGAAAGAGAAGATGTTGTAAAATGATAGGGACAGAGGTACAGTAGGCAAAAAGAGAAAAGAAGAGCGATGAACGAATCACTCGGCAGGGAGGAACGCGGATCTTAAGAAGATTCGGGACCGGTGTCAGAAAGGCGGGCAGATAGGCGGGCAGGTGTGCAGGTGTGCAGGAGTGCAGTGGTGCAGGTGGGCAATACGAGGAACTAGACGAGGAGATTGATTAAGACGTGAATGACTGGAAGTTGTTGCAAGTGAAAGGAAGGAGTGGATCACAGATAGGGAGAGAGAGGGAGTAAGTGAAAGAAAGAAAGAGTGGGAGGGAGAGCGAGAGAGCGAGAGCGAGCGAGTAAGAGAGAGGGAGGTGAAGATGGTAGTGGACAGAAGAAATACACAGGCTCGCGAGCAAAGCAGAATGAATGAGCCGCAACAAGTAGCCAATGAGAGGCGGAATAGAAATCAACAAGCACTCGTCATAAATGTTTGCATCCAAATTAACTCAACTGAACAGATCGAATCGGATTCCATTGCCACCTGCCGTTTCTCATGTTCATCTCTGCCTCTGGCACCCTAACTTCTCTCGTGACTTTAGCTTAGTGTTACAGTACAGTACTGTGCAGTCCAGTAAAGGACAGTCGAGGACTGTATAGGACTGGTACAGGACTGTACTGTCCAATCGACCCAACCCAATATTCCACGTGGAGTTGCAGCACTTATTTTCTTATTTTCCCTGCTGACCTGTCTTAACTTAATGGTACAGTATTTCTACTGTACAGTACAGCATCCACCTGCCGCACCCGCCCACTTTGCCCATCTGCTCATACAATTCGTCTAATTTCCGTTGTCACTCGTTTATGGGCGCAATTTATCCATCATGCACCTTGTACTGTACTTGATGATGCTTGCACTCACGCACGCACCCACGCATGCATGCAATGTCAACGTTCTGTACTTGCACTCTTTCGTTCTTATCTTGACCTGTGTCTCGAGACTCGTTTTTGGTCCTTCCTACCCATTCCCTCCTGTAACCTCCTTTCTTTGACCATTACTCGACCAGACAAACCACCATTACATACCGCCGGCAGCATCACACTTACCTCAAACTATTCTCATCTTAATCTCTCTATCTCTACTTATTATCCTACTCGACTGCACTGCACTGCACTGCACTAAACTACACTACACTGTACTGTACCTGTATAATAATATTAACCTTAATCTCACACTCACACACTCTGCTATTCCCCCTTACTCACCCTCACCCTCCTCTCCTTACTTTTCTTCCCCTCCTCACTTTGCTTCATCTCTCCAAGTCTTCGCCCTGCTTTCGGTTCGAATCCAACAACTGCAATGGCAACAAATACACTGTGCCATCCCAAAATTAGACTAGCTGAACTACATACTGTACCATATTCCTGTGCGTGTGTGTGTGTACGAACTTTTTGCTTAATACACATGATATAATTGGAACTCCTTTTTGGGATGCCTACATCTCAATCATGCTTCGCTTTCGTATCATCTTTTCGAATTTTCGATTGGTGGTGATGGTAACCAGTCGTGTCAACTTGAATAACTAGTATCAAATGAAGGAATCACGTCAATCAACGAGTGAAAAGTATTTATAATTAATATCCGGTTTTTGTCATATACCTGATACTCTAACCAATCGAAAAAGTGTCCACACTTTTCACTCTTGCTTTCCCATGATTTGTTTTCTTCACTTAATCACCCACCCAGCCACCCACCCTGCCTCGCTCTCTATCACTGGCTACTAGCGTTGCGGATTTCCGACCGATCACGATTTATTCAACAACCACTAATGTCTCATTCTTTAACACATGAACAGTATGCAATTAAAGCAATTGTGCGTGGGAGAGTGGGATGGAGCGAGTGCGAGGGAGATAGTGTCAGTGAGTGAGCGGGTGTGGGTGTGGAGGTGGATGGAGTCACGCGCTTGCTCGTACTTACGCCAGCGATGAATGCTTCCTCTCTTTTTCTCTCGTTTTGTTCCCCTCTCGCTCTTTCTTCCTCACTCACACACTCACGCCACTCCCACAATTTCTACCCCCATCATCTAGCGGTTATACCTGCTCCAGTATTAGCACTTGCATATTTCAATGAATATTTACGAAAAGATTTCACGCTTCTACGCGCCATCTACAATTGGATGGGAAGAATTTTGTATTTTTCATGATTTGCATTGTTACAGTTTACAATCCCGTATCTCGTGCGCTGGCCAACTCGATACAGCGCCATTTCATTCGCAATCTATCATGCACAATGTCAGTTAAGTAGCTACAGTACACTTCTCGTGAGTGCCGATCCATCCTTGCCTACAGCACACGCTATCGAATGGCACCGCCTTCGAGCACGGCACCTGATTCTAACAACACACCAATCGCGCGTCCTTATTCACGAGACGTATTACGCGCGGGCGGGCGTCGATCGCCCGACAGCTATGTGTTTTTCCACAGTCATCGGCCGTCGCGGGGCGACTATGCGGTCCTGTCGAACTGGTACGAATTGCCGACGCCGTTCGCCGACGGCCAGGGCCGGCAGTACCCCACGAGCGAGCACTACATGATGTACCAGAAGGCGGTGTTATTCGGCGACGCGGAGATGGGCGACGCGATCCTCGCCGCCACCACTCCGTTTGAAGCAAAAATGCTGGGCCGCAAAGTGCGCCACTTCAGTGATTCCACCTGGCACCAGAACGCGCTTCGCATCGTAACCGACGGATGGGTGCTGAAATTCGATCACTGCGTGCATGCACGTTCCATTCTGCTTGGCACTGCCGGCAAGATCCTGGTGGAGGCGGCACCACGTGACACAATCTGGGGCATTGGAATGGGCGCACGCAATGCCCATCGACTCGATCCCAACACTTGGAGGGGGCAGAACCTGCTCGGCGAAGCACTCATGACGGCGCGTGATCGACTTCGAGGTAGAACTGTGGGTAATACCGCGGACTGTGGTGCGCAAGAAAATTAGCTCATGCACCTGTACAGGTTCCGGTTTTCCTCTTTGGTATCTTATATTATGATTCTCCTCGCACTATACATTTCACTCCTGACCATCTGCTGCGATATCAGAGGTCCGCCCTCGAATTCACGGCAGTAAACTCATCGCTGTTTATTCTTCCAGCTTCAAAACATGTCTGTCCTCACCTCGCTGCGCACAGAGTTCGCACAAGCATGAGCACCTCGTCCGTCAACTTCGTGACCCATCTTCGAACGGTGCCCGTGCTTCGCAGCTCGTTCGCGGGCGTGAAATTCCCACACACCAATTCACTATGCACCGCGGTCACAACACGGCCGCCGAGTTCATCGCAACCACCGCGCACCGCGCTCGTGCAGGACGCGCCTAAAACTGGCGAAACCAACGAAAACTCCGCCAACCTCCAATCCGCAGTTAGCGATGTGTTGACTTCCGCGTACTCCACTGACGCCACACTCACCGCGCCAACATCCACAAAACCGCTGGACCCCGCGCAAGCCGAAACACCGCCACTGCGCTACGACCGCGAAGCGTTGCGAGCGTACTGGAGCGCGCGTTCATTCGAGTTGAATCAACGATATCTCGCGTTCGCGGGTCGCGCCGCCCCGTTCGTCGCCTCCGTGCTACGACATCTCGCCACAGGCACACTGCGAGAAAATGAAGTCATCGGCCAGCTCGCCTCGCAGGCACGGGAGGGCATGGAGGCGTTAGGACCCACGTACGTGAAGATGGGACAGATGATGGGGATTCGGCCGGACGTGATCCCACAAGCCGCGATGGACGAGCTGCAGAAGCTGCAGGACAACGTCGTGCCGTTCGACGACGCGGTGGCGCGGCAAGTCATCGAGTCGGAGCTGGGTCGGCCGCTCGACGAGGTGTTCTCCGAGTTCTCCGACACGCCCATCGCCGCCGCGAGCCTGGCGCAGGTGTACCGCGCGCGGCTGCGCGAGGAGGGCGTGGAGGTGGCGGTGAAGGTGCAGCGTCCGGAGGCGCTGACGCTGTGCTCGAAGGACATGTACGTGCTGCAGCGCGCGGTGGGCGTGTACCAGCGCGTAATGAAACGGTGGACGGCGCAGGAGGTGGACTACGACGCGCTGCTGGAGTCGTTCGCGTCGGGCTTCTACGAGGAGCTGGACTTCAAGAACGAGGCGGAGAACCAGAAGCGCGCGCGCAAGGCGATCCTCGACACCACGTCGGGCGCCGTGTACGTGCCCAAGGTGTTCGACCAGTACACCAGCCGCCGCCTGCTCGTGTCCGAGTTTGTGTACGGCAAGAAGCTCACCACGTGCGAGCCCACCGAGCTGCGCCGCCTCACCGCCGTCGCACAGGAGTGCTTCCTGCGCATGCTGCTCGACCCCGGCCAGCACCTGCACTGCGACGCGCACGGCGGCAACCAGCTCGCCTGGGACGCCGAGGCCACGTTCGCCGCACAACTACCCGGCTTCGACCGCGACTCGCCGCCCACCAAGTCGTGGGAGAATGGGGATGATGGCACGCTGCTCGAGTTGGGCCTGCGCCCCGAGCTGTGCCTCATCGATTTTGGCTTGGTCCGGAAAATCCCCGAAGAGGACAAACCGAAAATTGTCCTCGCCGTCGTGCACATGGCCGGCAAGGACTGGAACGCGGTCACGGAGGACATGATCTCGCTGGGATTCCTGAAACCAGACATCGACCGCGCCCGCGTGAACGCGCTACTCGCGCGCATCCTCACGCCGTACGTGCTGGAGGGCGGCGGCGCGAACGCATTCACCAAGGACGGGTACTTCGACCCCAGCTTCCGCAACCTGATGCGGGACATGAGTGCGGCGACGAGAGAAATCCCGTTTTCGATTCCCAGCTACTGGCCGGTCATCGGCCGCGGCATTGCCATACTGGAGGGACTCGCTCTAACCGGTGACCCATCGTACAAAATCGTGTTAAGCGCGTACCCGTTCGTCGCGCGCAAGCTGCTGCAGAAGGAGGGCGCGGATGACGAGGACTTCCGCGCGGCGCTGAACGCGATCCTGTACCCGGTGGACGCGGCCGGGGTGAAGCAGCCGCGGCCCAGCGCGCGGCGGATCCTGGCGCTGATCAACAACGCGCTGGGGCGTGCGGCGGCGAGCCAGGCGGCGGACGGCATGTTCGACCTGGACGCGCTGCCGGAGGACACGGCGTCGCTCAGTGAGACGCTGGCGTTCCTCGACACCGACAAGGCGGCGGCGATCCGCCGCGTGCTCGTCGACGAGCTGGTCGTCGGCGCCGACTTGCTGCTGCGCAGCTTCGGGCGCCGCCTCGCCACGTCCGTCGAGAACCTCACCAGCGTGCGCATCCCCGCCCCCACCCTGCCGTTCATGCCCACGCCCCGCCTCCCCGTGCTCAACCCCGTCGCGCTCATCCCCCAGGCCATGCGCGCCGCCGCCATCGACCGCGTCGCGCCACCCCTCACGCCCGACGAGGACATCTACGTCGCCGACATCATCGACCTCGGCCAAACGTTCCTGGGTGTTGATTTGCAGGCCGTGTTCTCGGGCGTCGTGTCGCCCACGCAGATATTCGCGAAATTCAGGGACGCGCTGACCAGCAGTGGCGCGAGCGAGGGACGGGTCACGCAGGAATTAATCTCGCTGCTGGCGCCGTCGGGTGGGCGTAACTTAAGCAACGACGAAGCGGACAGGGCTCGTAGCGCGATGCAAAGCATCACCACGGAGGTTGTGCAGCGGTTAACCAAGATGAACAGGGAGCGTGTCGGGATCTGAGTAAAGGTTCCACACCATTCATGTAGTTATTTAATCCTGGATATGTTCTCTTCTTGATAGTGGTTCTGTTCCGAACAAATGCATTTCTCATAGCCGTAGGTGCTGGCATACTTCAACATGTAAGGTACATTCTCATACTAACTTTGCGGTAAACAACATGCACATTACTAAGTTGTCGAGGTTTACCTGGCCGGGAACAAGACAGTAGCACGCTCTGCCAACGTATGTGCTTGCTGTTGCGCGAAGTACTGTACAGTACCTACTGAATAGGAACAAGTAAAATAGTGCTCAATACGGCAGCTCAGTTCACAAACTGTGGGTGGTTGAGGTTGCAGATTGTAGATGGTGGCATTAAGCCACATCCGCCTCACATGAGCTTGCCTTTGGGTACAAATTGGGCAATCATAAATGTCGAGATTGTGGCGTACATTAAAGTCATTTTGTAACTGCAGACGGGCGCAGGAACGAGAACGACATGGAACGACGCGGGTGCTTTGTGGCATCGCCTACGCTGTGCACGCGACGCCGGCCGGCACGACGAGCGACATGCGGCAGTAGGCCACGAATGGTGGTCGGCGAGTCGGTCACGCCGGGAGTGGAAATCATCGCCGGCGCAGTAGCGCTGTCAATCCCATTCTTCGTCGCGGCGGTTCTATTCGGCGAGAGAATCGTACGACAACGACGATGTCCAAGATGCAAAGGCTCGGGGCTGGTTAAACTGTCGAAAGAATCGGAACTACTCGTGCGGTGCGGGAAATGCGGAGGATTCTTGCCGTGGCAATCATGGCGCCGTTTCCTGACTGGTTGAAGTCGATCACAGCCCGAAGGCACACTTGTAAAAAGGTAAACTTTCCATTTTTCTTGTCATACCCACTCGTGCTCACCTCCCCTCCACCCCGCCACCGCATCGTCGTCGACCGTGCCAACACCCCAAACGAACTGCGCGATGTCGGACGTATCGAAAATGGACCCCAACGAGCTGATGGCGCGCATCCAGGAGCAGAACAACGCGCAGATGGGCGAGCAGTTCCGCGAGCAAGTGACGGGCAAGTGCTTCAAGGTGTGCGTGACGTCGCCGGGCAAGGCGCTGACCACACGGGAGCAGACGTGCATCGACCGGTGCCTCGACCGTTTCGTCGAGGCCATGAACCTGGTCACCGAGGCGCTGGCGAATCGTTCTACTCGAGGAATGTGATGACTTCACGACTCGGCGACTGCCGTATCCACACGCGCCACCCCGGACATGAGGGAGGGTTCTGCTACACGCCGTCCTCACCATCGACGTGGGCGTGGAGGGGCGACGCGGTAGTCGTTTCCATTTTGTACTAAAGCAACCTTGGAAGATTCGATCGTTGCACCGCCACACCCGAACGCACACGCGTGCAGTCGGCACGTTACGAGCGCGACGCTGAACGGCTACTGGCGGGGGACGGCGGTAGACAGTGGGGCCGAGAAGGTGTAGCCCAGTCAGCAAGAGAAGGGAGGCGGTGGCAGGGGCAAGTAAACGAGCGTATCCCTGCATACAGATGTCGTTATAGAATGCCACCAATGTGCGGCCACCAATCACCATGTAGACTGATCTTAGAGCTATCGCGATGCGACGTGTGCCACTTGAATTCCAGTCTCACCAAATACTTCATCGTTCAATCCGTCGATCCGCTCCCCACGCGCACCGAGCCGCAACGCCGCCATGCACGCCTTCGTCCTCTGCCTCCTGCTGTCGCTCGGCAGCGCCAACCTGTTCTGGGCGCGCCCCGAGGACGCGGGCTGGTGGCGCCGCCCCGCGTTTCTCGCCGAAACGTACCCGCGGCTGCCGACGAAGGAGCTGCGCGACTTCGCCCACATCTACTTCGACCTGCTCAATCGTACGTGCCTGCCACCGTTCCAACGCATGTCGCACGACTAACACCGCGCGCCCCAGGCTGCGATGTACCCCGCATCATGGAGCTGTTCGCACACGACTACAGCGCGTGGGAAGCCGACGGCGACCCCGTGGACCGCGAGCGCCAGCAGGTGGCCATCGGCTTCTTCTGCCTGCCCCCGGAGAAGGGCGGCTTCAACGGCACGCGCTTCACTCCGCTCGAGATGCAGCAGGTGGGCCCCACCGCCCTCTACCTGCGCGTGAACATCGCCAACACCAACTTCAGCGCGCCCTTCAACTTCTCGCAGTCCCTCCTCCTCGCACGCAACATGCTCACGGCGCGGTACCAAATCCGCTTGGAGGTGCAATGTAAGTAACGCAATCTCACACGAGCGTGCATCGTACTAACCACGTCGCCGCAGCGTTGAGCGGGGTGCGTCTGCGCAGGGCGCTCGGGCAGACGCCCAACCCGGGCCAATTGGCGGTGCAGCCCATCACAAATTGAAGCGCTTCAGCCGTGCGCTGCTCACCCAAACTGCGTCTATGAGGCGCCGCTGACACGGTTCTTTCGCAACTCGTGTCAGCACGCATTGCGCCGCTCTTTCCACTCTCCTCTGTCGTCGAGCCCGCTCTCATTGTTTCGCGGCAACAACCACCCTATTGTTCTGTATTTCTCAAGTAATGAACTTGTCTTCGTCCCTATCCGATTACTCGTACTCCTAACAGTGTCACCCCACCCCCACTAGCTGTATCTTACGTCTCGCAGTCGTGCTCTTGCAGCCTTCCCGTTTTCAGATACCGACCGCCGTCCTCTTCGTCCGAGCTAAGCTGCAACACGTCGTCCGTTTCAACCAGCGGGTTCCTGTCGACTTTCGCATTCGTCGCCTCCGCCACCAGATTGAACAGCTTCCGCTCGATGCTACCGCTCGACACGCGGAACGCAACCTTCAGCCCCATGTACACGACCACCAGCGACCCCAGCAATATCAGTGCGGGGTAGATGCACAGCAGCGGCCGATTCAACGAGCCGAGCTCGACGTATTTCTCGTCGACGGTGTAGTTGCGGTTGGCCATGACCTTGCGCATCGCGCAGCGGTTGCGGACCGCGCTGGTGTAGAGGTTCTCCATTACCAACGCGAGGATCTCGGTGCGGAGGGAGCGGGTGCGGCGTGGGCAGGTGAAGTTCATGCCGGCGCGCGTGCAGTTGGTGTGCGTGAGCACGGTGCGGGCGACCTGCGCCTCGATGTCGTCGGGCATGGGCAGGTTGAAGGTGCGCGGCACGGCGCGCGTGGCGGTGGCGGGCATGAACAGGTTGTGCGTGAGGAAGAAGGGCCGGTTGTCGGGCGTGGTGCGGAATTCGAGGCGCTGCAGCTTGCTATTGTACATCAGCACGAAGCCGGCGGAGGTCGTCGACCCCGCCTCCACCTCGGCGTCGTCCATCGCGTTCGTGCACATCAGCATCGTCGCGGTGGGCGTGAAGCCCTGGAACTTCACGCGCGTCCACAGACACGGGTTCGGCACCACGCCCGCGTACTTGGCCCCCGGCAGCAGCCGCGCGCCCCGCGCCCGCAGGTTGATCTGCGACATCCCTACGTCGCGCTCCGTCACCGGCGTCGTGCTGGGCACCGCCAGCACGATGATGCCCACGTCCACCACCGTCACCAGCAGGCGCAGCAGCACCGCGATGTACCCGCGCTTGTTCAGGCGCCGCCGCCGAGTGCGGAATTGCCACCGCGCCAGGCCGCCCCACGTGCTGCCCCTGTGGCACACCAGCGCGCCCACGTCCGCCAGCGAGATGTGCGCGCCCCTGTCGTACAGCACCAGCGCCACGATCGCCTCGAACACCCACACCGTCGCCATCGCCACCATCCCGTACGCGATCGTCAGCGCCGGCATGTCCGCGTTGCCCACGTGGTACCACGCCGGCGCGAAGCGCAGCTTCGCGGTGGCCATCGCGCGCGCGTGCCCGCCGTCAACGAACGCGGAAAACGCATATGAAGCGGCCGCACTGTTCAATGCACAGAAATCGCGCTGCTCAGTGGTGCCCATCGCTGTGTTTCGGTGGAGAATCCCCGCCGCCATCGCGATAAACGTCGCACCTCCTTGGTCCGCGTTTGAAGGCCGGCATCGAGATTTAAATGACCTGTGGTGTGTCCACTGTAACGTTAATGCCCCGGTGAAAAGTGGATAGCGCAAACGTCCCACCCAACTGGATGCGGGTTATGACGTTCTGCACCCGCGAACTTGATCACCTTGTTGTACGCTCGTCCAAACTCTTCATTCCGCTCTTATATTTGCTACAAACACCGTGCTACTGCACTGTACCTGTACACTTGCTGGCGAAAGATTCATCGCGCGCTTCACTAAGCAATCAGTAGCGAACTTGACAGGCACACAAATCTATTTTGGATTGCGCACTTCAATATCGCTCGTTAACTACAAATCGTTATTGCTGCACTAGTGTTGTTGCACTGTCGATCATTCGACCAAACATCAAGGTGCCTATGACTGCGCTTCTCAAAGCTCAACCTCGAGAAATCTGCCGAACAAACGATCCGACGTCTGCATTTCTTCGCAATTGAGAAACCGGATTTTCTACCCCGTGATGAGGCCTCTTTGTTGTTCGGTCTCGCTATTGCGGCGCTTTCAATCAAGTCCTTGAAATGTCTGGACTTTCTGTGTGGTTTCGTCGACGAGAGGGAACGAGAGAGCTGTGCGAGATGAGTGGATTCTAATTTTAGGTGCTGCTATAGCATGAGCAAGCGCGGTGCATTTGAACGATAAATGATCATTTTCAACTCAAAGCGGCACAATGCAATCAACAGACGGCATTCAAAGAGCATGCGCTACTAAATCCACGTCCTTCGTATCGTTCATGCATTTCGCCAAAGCTGATTCATCATGGATCTACTATCGTTTGCGGTGGTGAACAATCTTGGCGCGAAGAAAAAATGAGCTGCTACGCTTCAGATGGTCTACTGAGCATTTTCTTGGTTACTTGCATGAGCCCGAGTGGAAATCGACGAGTGAGTCACATTCTGACAGACTGCTGTGCTAGCTTCGTATTAGAAGCTGACAAGAAGTACTGCTCCGGCCCATTGCATGAGCATAATGAAAATCATGAGAGCTTGACTAATTGAAAAAATGGTTCTTGTTTCGCCCTTGTTCATACTGCAGCGGTACTGTACCGAATATCATTTACGATGTTGTTTTTCTCGATTTCCGACTCATTGCCTACTTCCAGCCCATTCGTATGTGGTGTGCTTCGATTCACAATTTCTAGAAATGCAACGACACTTCCATTTTTAGTGACATCAAAGCGAGCCGCAAAATCGTTTTTCAACGCATCACAATAGAGGCACCTTCCGCAGCGCTCCATCAAGGCGAGCAATTCATAAACAGATTTGCTATCTATGCCACACTTTCTTAATTCAATCGAGTTTGCGACTGCAAATTTCGAATATTCCGATGCTTGACAAGTAGAGGTTTAGGAAATGCGCCGAAACAGAAGGTTATTTCTATTAAGATGGATTGTTAACCACCGTAAAAATGGGCGTTGAAGCGTTTTAGTAGTTCAGCTTTACCTTTGACAAGTCAAGTAGTTTCTGCAGCATAGAACAATGGTTGATCGGCAACTCTTGGATTGCAGCTCATTTCTTTATTTTTTCAGTCTCTCAATCAGAAACACTTCTATGCAGTGTTGTCGGAGAATTGACTCAATTCGAATAAATTCATGTTATTCATAAGCGTTATTCGTTCAGAGGAATCGTCGAGTCAGATTTATTCAATAAGCATTCAGAAAAATTGAAACCTATTTATTCGTACTCTAGTTGAATCATTTTTCATTCATAAATACAACCTCTACCATTCTGGCCTGTAGTTTTATTGCAGGATTATACAAAACGGCACCAGGAAGCGAATTCGAGGCGAATTTCTTATGCAGCTTAATGAAAATTCGAACATTTGGGTGTGCAATGTGGTAACAGGAGAAAAACTTCAGGCCATGGCTACACTAACTTGGTTGATCATGTTCATAGAGACTATCCTGATGATTTAGAACCCTTCCTGTCAGATATTGGAAAATGTACGAATGTTTCTCAATGCAAATTCAGACTTTTTGGGGTCTTAACTGAAGTGAATGTTCTGGCTAGCGAATCAAATGAACAGTTCTATTTATTCATTTGAAACATCTACTGTGAATTATTTATTCCAGTACTGTACGAGAAATATTCAACAATTCTTCACACAATAGTAGCGGAAAATAGAATTCCAATACTATTTCCGACAACTCTGCTTCTATGGGCAATTACAGCACTGCCAGGAATTTGCGGCATGCCGCCTTCCATGCAAGTTTTTCCGTAACACTTCTCAGGAATGCCTCTCATTTCATATGAGCCACTGCTCACATCATCGCGAAAAGTCTCAGTGTTTGTTTCCGGTTCCTCTTTTCCGCTCATAAAACGAACGTTTTTGAGTGAAGTTTTTTGGAAATAGCATTCAGAATTATTTTCCGGAACTACACTACTGATCAAAAACAAATGCTTTTCATTTTACCAGTCCTGCAGCAAATAGTATTCCTCTGATACACAAATGATCAACTCAAGACACGCTGAATCGAATTGCACAGCTTTCACACATACAATGCCTAGGAATTCGGTGAAGTGAGGACTCAGATGTGCTGCACTACCGTCCTATCGGTCCGAAAAGAGTCTGCAAACCTGTGAATTATCACGCACAGAGCTTCCTCTGAAACAAGCAGGCTTCGTTTGTGTCATGCAAACGTCTCTTTAAACGCTTGGTTCTATACTTGAGTAAAAATGTATTCTTATTTAAGTAACCGAAATTATCTCACAGAGTAAATTACTTGATTGCCAGAGATGAAAGAGTTCTTTACTCTTTTGAACCTGTACAGCTGGATCATTTATTTACTATATACTGAATCATTTATATACTGTTAGAGGGAATCGACACTGAGCGCCAATGTTTAATACGCGAAGACTATTGCGGACTCAATTTCTTCACTGCCAGTAGCCAATGAGTCCATGTGGCGAAAAGCAATCCGCCTTTTCCGTACCTTCAATTCTAGTCTCTGAAGAAACGAAGATGTTAAGCTCGCAGTGAATTCCTGTTCGGATTCACACAGCTCAATAATTGCGCTCGTCTCAAAATGAATGCAACGCAAGCAAAACACATGGCAACTATGATTAGTCTACAAATGGCCCAATGAAAGAAAAAGACGCGAGAAACTACAGTAGATGGACAGTTAAAAGTATAAAATATTTATAAGTCAGTTGAATTCGACTTTCACGTTCTTTCTGTGGTTCTATCGGAGTAAACTAGTTCACTGAGCTTCAGTCTGACAAAAACGAACCAGATCAATCTATATATTTACTATACTTATTCAACTGGCTATACAAGCTTTAGATCTTCAATTTTGAAAGAAAGCTCAACCATCAGACTGATAGAGACGAATGTTCCTGAATAACATCTTGGAATGCCTGAAAAGTCAGCTATACAATCAAAAACAATCATCTAATGAAATTGTACCAAATGTAAAAAACTACTTACGTTTTCGAAGGTTCAGTGATCAATGCGAGGTTCACTCTAAGCGTCAAATCGATCTACATCCAAGCATAGATTTTTCGGTTTACAAAAGTTCTTTAAATTTTTTGCATTTCACTCGTAACAGCAACGACAGCTGGCACCGCCGTACCTTCCACACCGTTTCCCCTCTCGGCATACGCACATCATTCCACATGCAGAACCATGTTGGCACTCAGCAGATTAGTCTATTTAGGTGAGACTCCTTCCCTCATCGTAGACACAGATTTGGTAAACTTGTTCAACACACCTCAACCGTCCTACCTCGGTGAAGACATCGTCCTTTCGGACGACAGTAGATGCTTTACGACAATGAAAACAGAAAGACAGTATCTAGTTATTGACACTCCCTTCGTCTTAAAAGAATATTCTTTTCGTATGTTTGCCGACAATCAAGCGCGAAATTGACTTCATTCCGTCAGTTCGTATTAAATCCTCAATTCACTGCTTTTCTAGTTCGATAAATAGTTGAAGGCAAAATAGACGAATCATGAACTGTATACGGCTGAAGTGCCGACGAAATTTTTAGCAAATTATTAGTTAGTCCGCTAAATTTGAAGTTATAATGAGCATAGCAATCAAGTCAGTTGTGAATTATTTGATTATACTCTTGGTTGTAGAGTAAATGTTTTCTGGAAAGAAGAGGTTTCTTCTACTTCTATCGGATCAGTCGTTTTGTGTGCTGAATTGTTGAATTGACTGTCTAGCAACTTACGAATTGTCTGATGCATCCGCGATAATACTTTCCATGAATAGGATTTGAGAAAAACAATAGGCTTTAGACGAATTCTTGGAAAAGCAGAGAAAATTTTCAGGTCATGTAATTGATTACTTCAGGAACTTCCATACTCCGAAGGTTGGTTTTAGATTTGTTGAGTACGGGATACAACAGATCATCATTCTTGGATCTGTCCGAAGATTCTGTTTGCTTTATCATGCATTTGTAGATAGGGTGCTCCGCAAAGAATAAGTTTGATGCTTGATTTCTTTTCTTTTTTCTAGGAATAGGAGTCCAATCTTTTTTCCTGCTCGAAGTTTTTCTCCTAAATAGCAAAAATTTAAAAATTTTTCGTAGTACACGTGGAAAATGTCCTCCAATTCATAATTCGTAGTGAAAAGAAATAAATAAGCTTTCTTAGACATCTTAGGCGGGTGCTGGTCCAACTGACGATTATGGATTGAACGAGTGACATTCTGTGACTGTTACAAGTAGCACAAAATAACAGATACCCTACAATAGTTCCTAATACTCGATGTAAACTAGTACCGCGCAGTCAGAATCGAATACCACGGATCACGTCGACGGCCAAAACATGAGAGCATTCGTGCGCCTCGTGCTCGAATCTGAAGAATCATGTCTGTCGTATTTGCGTCACTTGTTACGCGCGAGGGGGAGTGGCTTGCGGCAAACGCATGGCTTAGAAAAAGCGAGAAGATTGCCTTACTTGGCGTTGTCCAAATTGGAAGTGCGCGACCTATCGTTCTTTCCCTACTACTAATGATTTCTTCGCATGTGAGGTAGGCGGCAGCTGCGTATTGTTGATGTAGTCTTGTTGGCATGGCTGTGGTTATATGCGAAAATAAATGCAACTGAAGTCGCGAAAGCGGCAGAAGTATCAAGAACTACGGTGTTGCGGTGGTTTGCGAAGTATCGGGCCGTTTGTACTTCTATAGAGATGTCACTACCGCTCTTAACAGGGACATGAGATAAAACAATCCAGGTGGACGTATCATATTTCTGTGGACGGCCCAAGTATAATCTCGGAAGAATACGAAAAGGCGATAAGTGGGAGTCCACCTAGACAATCGCCAGAGGAGAACTACAAATGGAATTGATGGGTGGTGATCGGCCAAACCGGACCATGAAGGCAATGAAGGAGAGGTGGTTCGGCCGACCCACCGCACTAATTATGGGAACAAAGTCGTGGGCCCTGGTTGTCGGCGTCTACAAGAGTCGTCACGAAGTTCGGTTCCTTATTGTGCCTGACGGGACTAGCAATACTCTAAGAGATATTATTCGACGCAGCTGTATTCCTGGTACTTTCGTGCGTACAGATCAATGGAAGGGATTCAATAGAACTGATGAAGTCGGTTTCCTCCACCAGACGGTCAACCGCTCCAAATGGTTGTGGACCCCCCGTACGGGGGTCCCCACGCAGGGGATTGAACGTGTTTGGATTTGAAGCTAAGTCTATTCTAAAGCGGCACAGGCGACCTACTTCAATTTTGCTGTCTCACTTAGATCAAGTTGCATGGCGAATTCGTAATCAGCGTGCACAAACTTCATTAATATTCAACTTCTAGCGCTGTGTGCATCATACACACGAGCTACCGTAAATTAATATAATTCTGCGTTACTGCTCTGTCACTCATGATCGTCAGTTGGACTAGCACTCTCAATCGTAACTGCAATAATTAATGCATCTGTCCATTCTATATTTAATTCAGAAACAGCGGTTTTGGAATTAAATTGCCTAAAGTATTAACGAATGCCTTTCTATTGATAGCAAAGCATGAAATTTTAACTTGATTTTACTAGCAGCTATTAAATTTTATAGTCAAACTCATCCATAAATTAATAACTTCTCTTCAGCTTTCTTCTATATCTATTCTGAACTTCAAGGTATGTAAGAGTATCATTATCAGAGTTAACGTTTGATTTAGAACCACAAAGACATTGTCGATAGTCGATATTCTTGAACAGCACGCAAGATAGCTGGAAGTTCTCTTTCAAGACAATGATCATTTCGTTCATCCTGAATTTAAGTTAGTCGGTATTATCATCAGCTTCTATCCTAATTTCGTTAGTTTTAGTGAAAAAACAGCACAACTAATTTCAGTGACCTAAATAGCCAATTCATAAAGTAAACATTGGATCATCTTGTTTTAGCACTGGTTATTTTGCAATACCCATCAGCAGTTTTTAAATTGCTGTTTGGAATATTTCACCTCGAATAACTTTGGCATCATGTTCACCTACCTAGTTCGAGCATAAGGGATCTTTCTAAAACTTCTCAGAAACTGACGTTGATAGCTGAACAGTCCGAAAAAACTTGAGATATTTACAAAACTGTTGAATGCTGCCATTCGTCCGCTCCTGTCATTTTTCAGGGTTGATTCAATTTTTTTTAAAATTTCGTAGGCTAAAACTCAATTTGATGTTTCATGAAAATAATACACGTAATCGAACAAATGTTTGTGCTAGTTTTGTTTTCAAGATCCTATTTTAACATTCTTTATAGTTTCTGATTCCGACATACGACATACATGTGTAAATCTGATCTGCAGGGTGCTTAAAAACTGCTGATTGCGAAAAGAAAATGAGTTCTGCTTGTATACTGCGCTTGTTGAGAATTTAAATTAGAAAAAATTGAGTATTTCAAAATCCATGCATTCCGAATAAAAGATAACTCAATCGCAATCTTCATTCTCCTAGGGCGAACCGTGAAAATTGTTTCTGAAATTTTCTTGAAACAAATCCTAATAAACACTTGCGACATCTTAAATTTAAGAAAATACATCTTTTCCGAGCAGCATTTTCCTGTCATCATTAAAATCAGTTTTTATTTGATTTCGAAAGGCGTTGCAGATTTTCGAGGCTCTCTGTGAATTTTTACTTAGCCAAAACTCAAATGTTTGGTGGTATAATTCAATTTTCAGTGTTTTTGGGAAATTTGGAGGGATCCTGTTATTTAATTTTTGGGGAAAAAATCTGAGCTCTTGTTGTTTCGTATCAATTAGATCAATACAACACGCCGATTTCTCTCTACATCAGTATTTCTACTTTTTACAACTTTTTTGGCTTGTTCGAACGCCACGGTAGCTAAAATCCTTACTAAATCAATTTCTATCCTTTTAATATCTTCTTCATAGAGGGTTTCAGTTACTCTCGAATGTAGCCGACAAATGGATCACAAATAGTAGTTCATGTTTTTCTACCTACTACATATAGTTCAAAATTGTATACAATAAAATATTTTCCGTTAATTCCTTATAAGATGGAAACCAAGGCATAAAGCTACACATTATTTTAATCATTAGATGGAATTACTGCTTTAACTTATGTTGCAAAAGATCATGGCTCGCGATCGTTTCTCAACAAGAAACTGTAACCCTTTGAAAATCTTCGATTTGCTTGAACACCATGCATATCAAAAATAACATAGTTCTCCATATAATTTAGTGAAATAATGTTCAACAATAACAGAAATGTCGCAAATTTGAAGACAAAAAATTTGAATTTGCTTTGTTGAGTACCAAAAAGCAGTTCTTTTCTATAGCATTATCGTCAATTGTTGCGCACTTGAAAAGTATTGAAATACTCCTATTTAATCTTATAGTTTATCGATTTCAGTTATAAATATTCGATTTTTGTTCTAGCTTTTATTTATTGCTCGATTGTCAATGCAGATTCTCGAACCGATGTCTTCTTCAACAGTTCATACGGCTAGACGGTGAGGATATTGTTCGAGTTTGTAGAGACGATTTCTTATAATTTGATGCTTAGAGTTCTCGGGGCTGGTAGGAGGACTGCAAACTATCGTTTATTTTGAACAGGTCGCCTTGCGAGCACTCTGAATGTTAAAAGTGGGGTGTGCCTACTAGCCTCAGCTTGAAACGTTAGGTACTGGGAGGTACTAACCAGGCGAAGTTGCAAGCTGCAGAACAAGATATCACCGCTTCTGATCTCTATGCGAGGAGTGTAATAGCGAAGAACGTCTCCTACTCTAGCCATCATAGTGCGTCGAGTCCGCGATACACACTTTACACAAACTCCGAAGGAAAGTAGCCCGGCTGCGTTTGCGAACACATTTCGTCTGATATTAGAACATATGACAAAGATAGATTCGTATCCGAATCATAATAAGGGAGAAGGTACTGTAGACGAGAAAGTACCGTCGCTTTTCGGTTGGCACGAAAATATTATACCTGTAATATTCTAGATTGTTGAGAAAAGAAAAGGGTCGGCATTGCTACTCTGATACTGGAACTTGGAACAGAACAGTCTACGATGAAATCAAACGAGTATATGACTTCTATTTCATTTAAAAAAACATAGGTACACCCAAAGAAGAGTTAATTATTCAACGATTTTTTGGAAAGCTTAAGTAGGATTTCAAATACAATATAGCGCGCAAGCAACACTAGAGAGGAAAAATTGGTTGCGTAGGCTTATACGCTAAGTCAGTACATGAAAAGCCAAACATATACTACTTAGTGGAAAACATAAAGTAACCTCCATGTAACGAACCGCGACAGCACCAAAAGGGTTAACGAATAGCTCAGGGCGATGTTGCCCGAACGACCGTCGGAGCCGGTGCTCGCAACGGGTGGCTGACGGTGTAGTGGTAGAGCTTCGAACGCGTTCAAGGAACGACGTTCAGGGGGTGGACTGTAAACACTCCCTTCGGGTGTGTCTTGCTCAGCGGTAGCCGTCAGCGACACAAGAGTGACGGCTCGAAGCGGAGAGAAAGGCAACCGGGGTTGGTATTCTTGTCGCGCTCCGGGAGCGTTGGATAAGGAAACAGTTGTCACAGTCGTAGTCCCTTAGACACTGCGACGTGACTTGTTATCGCACTTCAGTAGTGCTTCAATAACACCGGGCTTGGCGCTAGTACCGCGCTCCAGAAGCAGATCGGCAGAGATCAGGTATGTTAAGGCGCGTTCCCGAGGACACTACACCAACAAATGCTGCCGCGCTTACGGGGCTGATCGACGATCACCAGAGGCGCGATCCAAGGTCTGCTGATCCGGATCACTGGGCAAGGAACTCTACCAGCACGGAAGGGTTCACCGATGACAATAAAAGTAGTGTGACGAACAGTGGTACTGTACCGACTGTGTCGAGAATCGCCAGGAAAACGACTCCGTACACCAGAACAGTCAGAATGCACGATGCACTCAGTAGATGATTCAGCGGGTAGATCAAACGTAGCTCTAGATGCCTACGACGTCGGTTGTCACCTTGGGCGCGAATGCAGAATTCAGACGAGTTTTGGGGGTGAGGAACCTTGCTTGTTTAATTAGTCATCTAGTTCTAACCTATGTACTATCCTAGCTAGGGTATTGGAAATGGCCACGTAATTACCGAAAAATGTAGACCAGTCTAGGTCCTGGCCAGTGCAAATGGGTCCCTTATCCAGGTTGAGGTAAGGACAGATCAAGCGGGCCTGGCCCGAAAAGAAGAAACGGGAAACGAATGTTCTCGTTTTATTACACTCCATCTGAACCGTCCCCTTATTGCTCTTTTAGACGACTTCGAGAGTCCTACACCGTAGATTTAGAGTAGAATTGAAAAAATCCAATTTGGAATTCAAATTCTGATGCATTGTTTACTGGTTAGATGATCGCAGCACACATACACACTGCACCTGAACCGACTTTTCTTCACTTGCAGTTTGTAAACTGCAGTAGGTGGTGGTTTTCTAACAGATTGTAGTTAAACTATTAAGGCTCCAACCCGCTTGGAGGGTAAATTTTGCGTTACTTTGAGCACTTTTGACATTCTCCCAGAAATAATTAATATTATGGCTCTGAATTCTTTCATCGTTTTCAATTTCAGATCTTCGTAAAAGCAAATGCTTCATTGTACAGTTTTTCCTTTCTTCAAGTCTCATGATTCGGACACCATTTATTATGAATGAAGGCTAGAAGTCCCTATGAATTCGGTAATTCGCATCAAGAGTGATAATTTCTATGACTTTTTAAATAAAATTGAGTATCCAATTAATCATAATTGCATATTGAGAAGGCCATTACTTTGCCAATAGAGTATCGTTTGTTCGATAAAACCAGACGGTGTCCAAATGTGAATCCTTTTTGTACTGCTAATTGTATATTCGAGGTATACGTTAGCGATTAGATTACTTGACGAATAAGGCAAACAATTCTTTCAAGTGATCTACGGAAGGTTTCGGCCTTCTTTACCAGAAATACCAAAGATTCTAGGCCTTTTATGTACCTGCTTTAACTAACCGTCCATTCCATTTCTGGTTGCCTATTTTTTAGTTAACAAAGTGAGCATTCTTTTCATTTTTCACAGCTTTGCTGACTACAGCGTCCATTTTCGCATCCGAGCTTGTGATATTCTATGGATTGACAATATTCGCAGGATTACCGAAAAGATGAATTAGCTTGTAGTTTATTTATAACTTCATCTTCAAATAATCTTTGAAACTAGTCCCTGTGTAATATCGGGCGCACGATCTGCCCCCAAGCCCAGAATATATATTTTGCAATGCATTCTTTATTTGCTGTGTCAAAGGCACTAATTCGATTTCTTTCGTTATAAATTATACCTATGATACTGAAATTCATAAAAATTCGAATAGTATTAATTGATTTTGTGTACTTTGCTCCTGACTAAACAATGAAAGCTCTGAAATGATGTAGAACAATTGATTTTGGAATACAAAATCTGTAAAGCAAATTCACGTCTTGTCATGTACAGTACAAGCTACTTTACCTTTTCTCTGCTAATTACAAATAACTTACAACTCATCAGTTGGCACTTCACGATTGAAGCATATTCAAAAATCATTTGGCTATTTGAACACCTTGAATTATCAGTTATCCAACCTACGAAGTACTGTTGTATTTAAATATCAAATTAAACAATAAGTCGTTCTAAATTTTCGGAACAATGCACTATTTACACAATTGTTCCAACTCATAATTCAGCTTCAAAGTAAATACTTAATACAACAACTCTGAAAATACTAGGAACATTTTTTGCTCTGGAATTTCCGTTGCAGCCACTGTCTATTTAGATCCTGCATTCTTTGCGTTAATTCGTACATGAAGCTTCAATTAAAAAACAACAAATACGCTTTTCTCTTCTTTCTTCTTTCTTTTCCATAGAAGTTGTACAAATTCTATAATCCATTATCTTTGCCTTCTATTTTCTATTTTTTTCATTATGTCATGGGTTTTCTCATCAGCTTGTTTCTATTCGTCTTTAGGCCACACCTTATCGAAAGTGTCTATTTTTGCCCCGACTTCCTTTTATAAATTACACCCTTCTTATTGCCGACGATGCGCTCTTTTATTTGTGTGTATAGTCGAATTTCTTTCAAATTTTTCTATGCTTTAATCCACAAATATTTTGCGGGTTTCAATTTCGGTTCCACCTGAGTTCTATCTATTTTCTGATTCCTTCGATGGCAATAATTCTTTTGTCCTATGTTGGAAATCGAAATTGCCTACTTCCATCCGAGTCGTTTGATGCCCTGATGATGGTCCGAAGTCCAGATTGGAACGTTTAATGATATCAAATCTATCGGCAAATATCAGTGCGCTTTATAACTTTTTTATACCGTGCTCTACAATTTGAATTTGAACATTATTTTTTGTAGTCCTTGACGATGTGCAAAATTTGCTCAACTTACGCCATGTTTTGGTTCTAAAATGACTACTACCAGTCTATTGACTTATTTAGCATTGAGTTTATTATTGTTCCGATAAATTTCAATTAGATGTATTCAAATGCATTCTAAAAAATGCAGCCAAACTCGGGCATTTTTCCTTGAAACTGGTGAGAGGTGCCTGGTTTCAGCATAGATCGGTTATACAGTGCTGCCAAATTCACAACAGGGCGATTTGCTTCGGCAAATTGGTTTCGAAGCACTGCCATTTATTGGGCTTTCTTAAAACAAATTGAAAGCACAATTCAAATCCAAGCTGCAGCAATTTCAGTTCATAATTCACCTACCCTTGGAATCGTTTGATTATTCACATTTGAATGCGATATTGCTGAGGGTCTAGAGTGGTGACGCTATTCGGTATATGAAGTCTTGTCAATTTGTTCTTCATAAATGTGGTATTCGACGTCTTGAGCTTAGAAATAGTTTTCTTGCAAAACAAAGATCCTAGCATTTTATTACTCGTGTTCTTATCTTCCCTGTTACTATAAATTCAATGCAAACCACGGTAATATAGTTCGGAAGGAAACGGTGGTTTCTAAAGCACACTACTTTTGCGCCTGAAAAAAGTGAATCGACGGACCAGGAAAACGTCAGACTGATGATGAATCTTGTAGAGTGGTGTGTCATGGAGAGTGT
>JAAUYH010138098.1_pt1 | contig 34193 bp, 30 predicted proteins | sample 7278061 | NCBI WGS metagenome assembly JAAUYH01 (sample SAMN14350203, study PRJNA611818) | marine sediment metagenome | isolation source: surface marine sediment (0.6m) | place: French Polynesia: Moorea | collected 2018-08 | reverse complement strand
TAAATTTCCCTCCAAGAAACCGATACACAAAGGAGCCGGAGCAAAAATTGAGACACTCAACTTCTCTGTATACAATACGGCTTAGACCTTAACCGAACCGTATTGGGAGTGGTGTATACCCCAGAAGGTGAGGCTGTGAAAATTGAGGATATGATGTGACGGTATCCGCTCAAAGAGTAAAGGGAGCGAAATAATTGCAGAAATCAATGCTTTGTGGAATTCGGCTCTATGTTGGATGGGTCAAAGAGCAGAATATTTGAGCCAAGGTGGATATGGCGATGGGGTGTGTCTTGCCAAGCAGGGAAAGCACTATTTCCAGCATCTACAACAGATGGAATCTCTCTGCAAAAGTGCGAGCATGAACCGATAGCTGGTGAGTTTGATACCAAGTATAAGCATTGTCTGCAACTATCTGTGCTGCGTCTAAGTTCATATTCCCCACATGGCGATCGCCTAACCAATAGTGTTTACCTGCAACTAAATCATCTATCTCTTGTTCTACCCTACTGTAAGTTTGCGCTGCGGCTTCATACCATACTCCTACTGGGAGCAATTTGTGAGCGCAGTAAGCCGCAAAAATCCCTGATTTTGCTAAAAACTCTGTTGGGTAATCAAAAAAACCAACCATCGCCGTAGATAGTATCTTACTAATTTCTGCCGCCGATTTGACTCCCAATGAGGTAATGGGAATACCATTGACTGGTTCAATCTCAAAACCTAAATCAGAACCAATATCTAGGATTTCTGTAATATTGAGCTGGTAACAAATCCGTTGCAGCGCCAATTTTCCCCGTTTATAAACGCGAGAACGGGGTCCTGGACCGCCAAACACTACTAAAGAGCGAGAACGTTTGATTAAAGGAGGAAGACTTTCTGGCTCACCAACATTAGAAAACACTGGTAAAGCAGGAATATGAGAGTGTTTCCCTTGACTCAATTTACTGATAATCTCTGCATATCCCTGTTTACTAGTCAGACAAACATCGCTTAACTTTGCCAAACGTGCAGCCAAATTTCTTTGCAGGGGTGATGTCCAAAACTGACTTGTCCAGATAGCACCGAAAGCATAAATTTCGTGAAACATGGTCACTAAATATCTATTACTCCCAGCCTGTCGCCAACGCTCTAACCCTGACACTAACCACAACGGACAACCTCGTCGTGCATATCCATAACCCACATAATGCAATAATACGATTGCACCTGATTCAGTTTCTTGAGGTAATAATTCCCACAACCCCTGACGGGAGCGCACCACTACCGTCTTGACTGCAAAATCCTCGATGGTATCAACAATACTCCAATTGGCATCTCCAACCAAAAATTCAGTCTCTAAACCAAAATCCTGGCGTAGTTGCCTAGCTAAACTAAGTCCATAGTCTCCCAAACCATCAATTGCAGGGGGTAAACGGGGAACAATCGCAGTTATTTTAGTCACAGGCTTCATTAAATCATCCTGACAGCATAGATTTGTGTTGCAGGGAGTACCAAAAAATCAATTATTTCAATTTGCGAGCAGCAATGAAAGTTCCGGAAGCAATCAGAGTAGTAAACTGTGGTCTAGCGTAGAATCCATTTTGAATGATTTCACAATTTTGAGTGGGCAAAAACTTGACGAAATCAATAGGATTACATACATAACAAGCGTCGTTATCGGAATGAAACGGAGGTTTGATATCTGGCTTTCGCATTGTAAAGGTTGCCTTTTGAGCCAGAAGTTTGCTGATAATTAGAAATACATTTTTAGGTAAAGATACTAAAGCTTCTGGTAAAGTATTACCACCAGGATGTTTGGGCATATCAGGCGATCGCCAGAAAATATTTTTCACTGGGCGATTTTGCCAAACATACTTAGTTATGCCTCTAAAAGAATGACCGAGACTGAGGAGGTTAGGTGCAACAATACACAGGGTACCTCCTGGTTTGAGAACTCGAATCATTTCCATAATTGCTTGTTGGGGATTGGGGATATGTTCAATTGCTTGATGAGTGGCAATAATATCGAAGGATGCGTCTTCAAATGGTAAATTCATGGCGCTACCTTCTACAAGAGTCAAATTGTCATCACTAGGGCATTCAAAGCCTGCTGCATTGAGATCGATACCAACCACTTGGTAACCTGCTTGGCTTAATAAATAAGATGACCACCCCGAACCACAACCAACATCCAATAATCTTCCTGGTGTAGAAACAGATTGAGTCACAAATTCTATGTATTTTGCATAAATTTCAACTGCTATCTCCTGATTTAAACCAGTAGCTCTCACTGATTCATTGAGTTGACTATACAGTTTTTGTAATACTGAAACTTGCTCTAAATCTGACATAATAAATCGCCTCTAATAACTTTTATTTAATGTGATTGACAAAATTTTTTCATTTTGAGTTGAACTCAAAATATCATTGATAAAATCTGTTACCCGCAAGATTTGTGGCTCTAAATCAAAGTCCGGAATTGCAACTGGTATTGCTTTTTGCTTAATGGCAATTTCTCTGTGCGTAATGCTTTCCATGAGAGTCGCTAGAGCATTAATATAGCAATCTTCCCAAGGTTTACTACCAGGCAATTTCCAAACCCAATCACCCCCGATATCGTATGCCATGGGAATTTGACTTGTAACTACCGGCAGTTTTGCAGATAGATACTCACTCAGTTTAGTTGTGTATCTAAAACTGCCAATACCATCGACACTTTGGGGTAAACTGGCAACATCCATGACTGACATGTAGTCAAGTACTTGCTCAAATGGAACATTACCGGGCAAAAAAATCCGTTTGTCTAAATCCTCACCAGCTAATTCCTTTAAATAAGGCATTCCATCCCCATCACCAACAATTAAGATGCTGATATTTTCAGGTTTAGTTTGCCGGAAAGCTTGCACTAACTCGTAGCCATAGCAATATTGACATCGTCGATTCCAAGCTAGGGAACCTAACAGCCCAAAAACAAGAGAATTATCTGGAATTCCCAGTTGTTTGCCAATAGTCTTTCGACTTTCTGTCAACTGTTCCCAAGTGCGGGGAGAATGTGCCCAACCCGGTGCTGTAACAGCTTTTGGTGCCCCAAAAGTTAGAGCTCTACCAACTAAATAAGGTGTCCAACCAATAAACCCAGCGCAGAACCGGCAGAGAATCCGCTCGTAAATACTTACAATTGGTGCTAGAAACGGATATTTTAAACTCAAAAATGGTGCGATCGCATCCCCACTGCTAAAAACATAGGGAATGCCTAAAAACCAGTAAAGAAACAAACATGCTAACCCTCCAGCAATGCCAGTTCCCTCCATTACTATCAGTTTCGGCTTTGTCCGCAAAGCCTGTCTAATGATTTTTAAACAGCTTGTTAGTTTAGCAGACACGGAAAAGGGGACAACTTGAGTATCAAAATTAAACAGCAGCTTTAAGATTCTAGCTTCTTCATTGCTGCCAGTACCTTTGGTTGCAAATACTAATATTTTTTCATATATCATTACGAGTTTATACGGAAATAAAATTCTGTTGTTTATGTGCTATAACCTTCATATCCTATTGCTGAGGTTTTTGACTACCCAGAAAAAACGGAGATAGCTACCTCTAGTACCGCTACCTTGGAATTAAAAATTAAAAATGCTTACATAGCAGGCTTTTGGGTTGTTTGAAATGGTCGGTTTATTTACGCCATGTTGTACTAGTTAGTTGATGTCTGATTTTTACTTGGCTACCATAGTGCTGATAAACCTGATGTCATCAAAGATATGGGTATATTAGTGAGCAAAAAGTTTTCAAGTTAGAAATTAACTGGTATGCGCTGATTTAGTATTTTTCTTTGACTTGTTAGAGACTTTTAATTAAATAAATATGAAACTTACTGTACGTAATTCCCTAGCTGCATTTTTCCGTACTCTACCCTATTTTCCAGGAAAATATAGACTAGGACCTAAGTTGATACCTCTGCTGACAAACTACGAAATTGAAAAAGATTGCATGGTTACATGTAAAATGCATGATGGTAGTATTATGCATTTGGATATTCGTAGTTTTACAGAACAAAAAGCGTTTTTTGCTGGTGAATATGATGGTGGTATTATCCAGCGTATTTCTAGTATCCTCAAGCCCGGAAGTACTGTATTTGATATCGGAGCGAATATTGGCTTTTATTCTATAGCGTTAGGACGTAATCTTAAAAAACTAGCTGGTGGTTCTAAATTATGGGCTTTTGAACCGGTTGCACCCAATTTTTCACGTCTCTCTAAATTAGTTGAAATTAACGATTTAGAAAATACGGTATACCCTGTTAATATTGCCTTGGGTAATCAAGAAGGGGAAATACCATTATGTATGGTCGATGAAAGTAATCATGCTAATACTGGCAATGCCTTTTGGGTGAAAGAAGGTATGACTTTTACTACAGAAGTTACTTGCTCATCAAAAATTACCCAATTAGATAAATTTGTCCGGGAAAATAATCTTCAGAAATGTGATTTTATTAAAGTAGATATTGAGGGTGCTGAACTAGATTTTCTCTTAGGAGGCAAAAATTTTATCAACAAAACTAGACCTATTATTTATGCTGAATGTAATTCTTATTGGACAAAAGAATTTGGTTACTCATTCCTAGATGTAGCAGATTTAGTAGGCTCTTGGAAATATAATCTTTATCGGCAGATAGGTCGCAAAAACTTTGTGAAAATTAAGAAAAATCATGGAAGTAGCACAGATGTACTTATGGTGCCGCAAGAACAAACACCTGACATCTTAAACAGTTTGGGTGTCATAAATTAGTTAATAACGCTAGCCAAAATTAATTGATAGTTGTAATTGTTAAAATTCAGTAGGTAAAGCCAATATCAGTTTTATAAGTGATTGTTTGATTTATACAAAAAACAAAAATAAATGAGGTTCATATGATTGCAGAAGGTCACTATGCCAGAAAACAGATTTGTTGTCAAAATCAAATAATAGCCTGGAGTCACGCTAGTCGTTTCCAAACAATGCAAAAAATGCTGGCAAAATATGCTAGCAATTATCAAAATTTTCTGGATTATGGCTGCGGAGATGCTACATTTATCAACATGGTTAGCCATTTATTTACGGACATTGTTGGTACAGATATTTCTGAGTCTCAAATAAATGATTGCCGACAAAGATTATCCCAAGAGGAGAAAATTAAATTTTGCTTGACTAACCAAATCAATCGCTCTGAATATACTTCTTATTTTGATGTTGCAGTGTGTATGGAAGTTCTGGAACATTGCTTAACAGCACAAAGAGACAAAGTTATCATGGATTTACAAAGAGTAGTCAAAAAAGATGGGCTAATTATTATTAGTGTTCCCATTGAAATTGGTCCCAGTTTATTTATCAAAGAAATTACTCGAACTGTAGCTGCTTGGTTACGACAAGGAGACTATGATAAAAGTCTTGAACCTTATTCAACAACAGAAATGTTAAAGATGATTTTTGCCAACAAATCATCTTCTATCCAACGTCCTGTATATGGAAATGATAGTCCCTATCATGGTCATAAAGGATTTAATTGGCGTTCATTACGGCATGATTTAAGTCAGCAATTAGAGATTGAACAGACCTTTTTTTCTCCCTTGGGTTGGTTAGGTGGATTAGTCAGCAGTCAAGTATTTTTAATTTGTCGTAATAGATAATCGTGGGATGACTCAAGATAAATTACGCCTTGCTATTATCAGCGACTATCCAGAAGAAAAATGGCATAGTATGGATTTATGTGCCCAAATGTTGCTCAAGCATTTACAAGGGGAACATGCTTTAATTCAAGCCAGACAAATATGTCCAAAATTTCGCTGGCGATTTCAACAAATACCCTGGCTGGGTAAACAACGTTTTGCTTACAATAGCGATCGCATCCTTAACCGCTTCTGGGATTATCCCCGTTACCTGGGTCAGCATGTTACTGAGTTCGATTTCTTTCATATTGCTGACCATAGTTATGCCCAGTTAGTTCATGTTTTGCCTCCAGAACGCACAGGGGTATACTGTCATGACATTGATGCTTTTCGTTCCCTCGTCCAGCCTGAACAGCAAGCTCGACCAAGTTGGTATCAAGGTATGTCTAGGAGGATTTTGTTAGGTTTACAAAAGGCAGCAATAGTATTTTACTCTACCACAGAAGTCAGGAAACAAATCGAACATTACCAACTTGTAGAATCATCCCGTTTAGTCCATGCTCCCTTGGGTATTGCGCCAGAATTTTTCCCTTCTCAAGATTTGGGAATCGCGGATCAGAAAATACAAGAACAAATAGGGGATGCACCTTTTTTATTACACGTTGGTAGTTGTATTCCCCGCAAGCGTATTGATATTCTCTTGGAGGTCTTTGCTGGAATACGGGCTATTTATCCACAACTACGACTGGTGAAAGTTAGTGGCGAATGGACAGTAAATCAACAAGAGCAAATTGAACGTCTGAATCTCAGTCAGTCGATTATTCATTTACAGGGACTAGAACGTAGCACTATAGCCTCACTCTACCGTCAAGCATCCGTAGTATTACTGACAAGTGAAGTTGAGGGTTTTGGTTTTCCTGTAATTGAGGCTCTAGCCAGTGGAGCAATTGTAGTTGCTAGCGATATACCCGTACTGCGGGAAGTAGGGGGACAAGCAGTGGTATATTGCCCTCTTACAGATATATCAGCCTGGGTAAACCAAGTCGGACAAATATTATCCAACCCCCGTATATCTCCTAATATTGACTCGCGCTTGGCTCAAGCAAACAAATATTCTTGGTCAGTTCATGCCCAAACTATTGCCCAATCTTATTTAAATTTAGCTGCTCGGTAAAACTGTAAATATACTGTTTGTGAATGTATGACAATTGTCTTTATTACCCCTGTAGGAGCGATGGGTGGAGCCGAAAGAGTATTGCTAACGATGTTAACAACATTAAAAACAGCACAGCCTAAGCTGGAACTCCACCTGATTGTTGGTACTGACGGAGTATTGGTAGAAGAAGCGAGGAATCTAGGAGTATCGGTAAAGGTACTCAAATTACCAGACGCATTCAACAAGCTGGGTGACAGTGCTTTAAGGGGCGATCGCAAAGTCACAGCATTATTGCAATTAATATTGCAAATGACGAAAATTGTACCCACTATTGGGCAATATCTAGGGGAACTGAGACACACTCTAAGGGAACTCCAACCAGACTTAATCCATTCCAATGGGATTAAAAGCCATATACTAACGGCATTAACTACAAACAGACACATTCCTCTAATTTGGCACGTCCACGATTTTTACGGTGCGCGTCCATTAATGGCACGAGTTTTAAGATGGCTAAGCAACCGTCCCAAACTCGCCATTGCCATTTCCCAAGCCGTTGCTGCTGACTTGCAATCTACTATACCCCAATTATCAACAGAAGTGATTTACAACGCCATAGACGTAAATTACTTTTCTCCCCTGGAGGGGAATTATACTTTCTCAACTTCTACTAACCCCCTGCAAGTCGGACTGGTAGCTACTTTTGCCCGTTGGAAGGGTCATGATATTTTCTTAGAAGCCGCAGCTAGTCTTAACCGTAATTACCCTGATTTAAATGTACGTTTTTGTATTGTGGGTGGAGCAATTTATAAAACTCGTGGTTCTCAATTTTCGGAACAGGAATTACGAGATAAAGCTGCACTGTTAGGAATTGCGGACAAAGTTGATTTTTTAGGCTTTCAACAAAACATTGTCGCAGTTTACCGTTCGTTAGACATTGTAGTTCATGCCAGTACCCAACCAGAACCTTTTGGACTAGCAATTGTGGAAGCCATGGCTTGTGGTAAACCTGTAATTATTTCCCAAGCGGGTGGTGCAGCAGAATTATTTACCCATAACTATGATGCCATCGGTGTACCATCAGGTGAACCTATTGCTTTAGCATCAGCTATTTTAGATTTACTCAACAACCCCCAAAAACGTCAACTGCTATCAAAAAACGCTCGTCGAACTGTCGAAGAACGCTTCAGTCACCAACGTTTAGGTAAGCAACTTCTTGCAGTGTATAAATCTGTGTTATGCAGCAAGTAAAATTCTCGCAACAGTTTTGTTAAGAGAAATACAGTATGTGATTGCTAAACTGATTAAAAATATCACTAAAGATGACACAATTAGTAACAATGGTGATAAATTGAAATTGAGAATTTGGGGATATACTTTGACTATCACTGGTAAAAAGCCAGTAGTTATTAATGCATGACATAAATAGATGCCAAAACTAAAATAGCTCAATTTAGTTGAAATAAATATGATGAGTTTATTTTGAGAAAATAAACCAGATATAATAATTGCGTATAAAAATGATATATATGGTAGTAACAAGTATAAAAAATTTATTTTTAATCCTAAGATAACAGCAATAGATAATGGAAATGACAACATAAAAAAGAATCTAGATTCTTTCCCATGCTTAACATGAAGAGTGCAGTGATAAATGATTTTTTTACATTTGTCATTGTTAATTATGATACTGAATATTATGTATGGTAAACACATTATTGTCCAAGCTAGGGCAACAAGTATTAATCTCATACCCTGAAACAGCCAAATATTAGGAACTTTTGATATATCAATCATCTGTGCAAAGGCGATTCCTTCTCCTAATATAAAATTATTCCCTGTTATTGTCATAAAATGATATAGCAAAATGCTGACACAAAAAGATAAGATGATTAAGAAACCATTGTGACTTTTCAGGAATATTTTTATTATAGGTATAGCAACTAAAGTTCCGCAAAACAACGTTGGCAAAAAATACAAATGTACGCCAGAAGCACCGAATAATATAATATTAGCAGGGTCGCTAATTAATCTATTAAAAGATTCTTTTTTACCCAAAAACCAACCTATTGCTCTTGCTAATAAATAAATTAAAGTCCACGCAAAATAAGGAATTAAAATCCTTTTTATCCTATTGTTTAAATAAAATTTAATTCCCTTTGATATCAGCGAATTATAGCTAAAATAGAAGGCAGTAACTAGAAAAAAAGGAACACAAAAAGGAACAAATGAATTAGTAATATATAGGGCATTTGTATCCCTAGGTATTTCTCCAAGCCCATGAATAAGAACTACCCCGTAGGCAGCTATTACTCTAAAAAGGTCAATTCCTAATAGTCTTTTCTGATGAGGAGGATAATTTTGTGTTTTCATAACCAACTAAGCCATTCAAAATGAAATATCCAAAATGGTATTAATTGTTTTACTAGGTGGGTATTATTGCCTGCCAATTCTGGGAATACAGAGGCTTTTTTAACAAAATTCTCAATTCTTATTCCTCTCTATTTATAGCTGTAATATCTAGTATTTACACTGCTATCATTAATTGCCATACCCAAAACATTTTGACCAGCTTTATCTAAGAGTTCTTTAGATTGTTCTACACTAGCAGCATCTGCAACACCTGGTCTAACTACAAACAAAATACCATTCGCTAATTTACCCAAAATCGTGGCATCAGCAGCTACCGTTAATGGGGGAGCATCGATAATGACAAAGTCGTATTGTTGTGCTGCTTGAGCTATAAATACAGCCATTTGGGTAGAATCAAGCAATGCTACTGGGTTACTTGTATCTTCACCAGCAGTTAATACTTGTAAATTGGCTACAACTTCGGGTGCAGCTTGTTCTAAATTAGAGTTGCTTCGGATCACATTGGTTAAGCCAACTTCATTGGGAATCTCCCAAATGCGGTGCTGACTGGGATGACGCAAATCTCCATCTACTAGCAATACCTTGCGTTCTAATTGGGATATAGCGACAGCTAAGTTTGCAGCAATTGTAGATTTACCTTCTTTGGGTACAGAACTTGAGACTACAATCACTTTTATCGATCGCTCAGGATTGAAAAACCTCAAGTTGGTTTGTAGCATCTGGAAAGCTTCACTGATTGGAGAGTCGGAGTTGTTTTTCACAATTACTTCTGGAACAACTGACATTAAACCCTGATTTGGTAAAGGTGGAATGCTTCCCAGCACCGGATAGTCCAATAGCTCTTTGACAGATTCGCTGGTTTTGATGGTTTTGTCGATTCGCTCCAATAGCCAGATGGTAGCACCGGCTAGTACAATACCACCAATAAATCCTTGCAACAAATTAATATATTGACGGCTCTTAATTGGTACTGGTGGAACCAAAGCGGGTGTAATAATCCGAGCATTTCCTACCTGTTGATTTTCTGCCACCTGGAGTTCCTGATATCTATCCAGAAGGTTTTTATAGCTGGACTCAGTTGCAACTATTTCACGTTCTAACTCACGCTGTTTTAGCTCTAGTTGCGGTAAAGTATTAGCTCTTTGTCTATAGGATGCGATTACCTGATTTAAAGCTTGAAGTTTCACCTGCAAACTGAGACGTTCTGCCTCAATATTGGCGTAATTGCCAAGAATTCCTTGTTGTAGACCTTGGGGTCTGAGTTGTACGATTTTATCGGGATCTGTTGCTGTATTTAAACGTTTTGAATTACCTATAAAACTTTGTTCTATACGCTTCTTAAGCTCTGCGTTGAGAATCACTTCCTGTTCTTTCAGGTTTATAATTGTAGGATGAGAATCTGTTAAGGTGAGCTTTGCAACTTCAATCTTTTGTTGAATATCTTGTAATTGTCCTAACACAGAGATTGTTGTAGGAGATTCGCCAACAAAACCAGCAACTACAGCCTCTCGCGCACTTAAGCCAAACAGACTCTTGATTGATTGCATTCGAGCAGTTTGAGCCTTCAGTTCGGAACGAGTTGCAGCTACTTGTTTATCCAGAGTACTGAGAATATCTACAGTGGATGTTGCTTCTGCTTTTAGGTCTAAAACTTGGTTTTCCTGTTTGAATTTTTGCAGATTTTTTTCTGCTGCTTGTACTGCGGCTTTTCTCAAAGGTAGCTGTTTTTCGATAAATTCTCTAGCTGCTTTAGTTTCAGCGCGGTTAGCATTGATATCATTTTCTATATAGACTTCCATTAATTTATTAATAATATCCGCTGCTTTCTTGGGATTTGTATCTGTATAAGCAAGCTGTAAAATATCGGTTCCTTTGAGATTTATTACTTCTAATGTTCCTAATAATACTTGTTTGTTAAGAGGCAGTTTTAATTCAGCAATTACTTGTTCTGCGATTGGTAGAGAACGTAAAATAGCTGCTTCATTTTCTAGTGGATTTCCACTAACTGAAGCATCTAATTGACCTAATTTATTACCGACTCCGGTGAGGGAAGAAGTAGTGTTCTTTTTAAACAGAAGTTGACCACTTGCTTGATAAATTGGCGTTTCCCTTACTGTTCTAATTATGCTCAAGGTTACTAACAGCCCAAAGACTATAGTAGCTGGTAACCAACGGCGTTTGAATATTGCCCAATATTGGAGATGATTTTCCATAATTTTGTAAAAAAAATTATTATGGCTTATCAATAAATTTTGAATTTAATTATGTTTTAAAATGCTTACATTATTTTTGAAATAAACAGCAACACAGGCTATAAACCATATTTGATTTATTTTGATATATTGTTTGTAGTTGCATTTAAAAATTGGCATGTGCAAAAAAAATATAATATAATATATCCCCTTAATGCTATACTCTACAATTTACTAGAGCAAAAACGTATTCGGGAAATTACTGATTTTTTTTCATTTTTTGTCTCACAGTCACTTTAACTTTATATAGTAATTCTAAATAACTTGTGGAAAATTTGAGGGATTTATAGCGTGGGCAACGCCAGTCTTATTCCCCGTTCCCTATTCCCTATTCCCTACCTCTACAAGTAATTTCAAAAATCAAATAGGAATCCTAAATTAAATTTGTGTTAAAGCTGATTGATTATTTTTTTGAGAAAAAATACTGAAGCCTAGATTTCCGAGCTGATTTAGACTGTACCAGGATAAAGATTGATGACGACAGTATCCGGATATGTTTGTCTTGAATTAGTATCTTGCAGCAAGTTATAGCGAATAGAACCACAATTACTGACTTAGTTATTTTTTTGTCAATTGTTCGGAAATCACTATGAATATCAACTTTAGTCCCAAAAAACTAACTCGTCTAGCTGGATTAGCAGCGGTTGCTTATTTCACCTCTTTGGCTGTATCTCCAAAAGCTAACGCGCTTTCTCCACTGTTATGGAGTGATAGCGATTATTTTATTAACCAAGCCACTGAACTAAACGGAAACCCAGCATTAACAGTAGATAAGTTAGACGCTAGTTTTTACGGAGTAACAGTAGATACGGTAATTGTGAGAATCAATGCGACACTGGCTAGTTCTGGTACTGTCACCAATACTGCTAGCAGTCCTCAAACTTTTCCTGTATTTGCTCTTATACAACAGTTTGATTGGACTCCAGGTTCAGGTGCTCCTGCTGCGCTTAGTACCTTACAACCCTTCACTCCTTTCCAAACAATTAGTACCCAGACCTACACTGATTTAGCACCTAATACACCAACACCCTTCTCACTTGCATCCATTAATGGATCTGCCGATCAAACATTTACTTCTGCAACAGATATCAACCAATTTTTAGGAACTGGTTCATTCTCTGTCGATCCTTTTACAACAATATTGAGTAGTTTTGCTGGAGGTGGTGGTAATGTTAATCTCGATATTAGTACATTTGCTAATGCAACGCTGACAGTAGAGTATTACGGTACGGGTACACCCATTCCTTTTGAATTTTCTTCTAATTTTGGTATTCCCGCATTTGTCGGAGTATTGTTCGGATTGTCTATGTGGAAACGTCAGCGTAAGTTGAAAAGTTTAACAATCAAATAATTTTGTGGAATTGTCATTACTGGTGTTTATTTATCATAGGGTGGGTGCAATTATGCCCACCTTCCTAGTACAAGAAGATAAAAGTCAGTTCAAAGATTTGTTTTGGTTTTGTGGGACGGGCATCTTGCCCGTCCCTTGTATTTATAAGACAGGCAAGATGCCTGCACCACAAGAATCATCCCTTGAATTCAGCAATACCAACTTTTTAAGTTAGAATAAATAATTACATATTTGAGAATTAGGAAACTGTCAAGGGTAATTATTCTAAAACTTAATATGTAATTTTGCATTTTACTGAAGATATTCAGTATTTTTTCTCACTTATAACTAGTGAATTATGTATAGAATATATTGATAAGGATTAATTCTATTGACATGAACTCTTAATATTTAGCTATCAATATAAATAAACATGAAGTCAAATAAGCAGGAACTATATCAAAAGTCATTTGAAATTACAGACCTAATTGAAAAGCGTTCCTTTGGTGTACTGCGGCTTCTAGGATATACTCTCTTACTTTTCACTTTTATTGATTATATAGCAATCCTCGTCCCACCACGCTTAACCAATCCAGACTGGGAATTGAAAGTCATCAGTATGTTTGTAGATAGAATCTGGTCGCCATTGTTGGGACTCACATTTATCTTTCTCTTTACAGAAAAATCTTTGATTTATCCGAGAGAAATAAAAATATTAAAAATCCTCTCTTGGGCTGCTTTTTTTTTGGGATTATTATATTTGTTGATGCTACCTTTAGGTATTAATAATAGCTTAACTATTTACCGTAATTTCAACAATCAAGTTACTAATAAAGTTGCTCAAAGAACGGAACAATTACAAAAGATAAACGAACAATTAAAATCTACTAATAATCCAGAACAATTAAGACGTGTAGCTCAGATTCTCAATCCTCAAAGCCAGAAAGAAAATAATACTCCTCCTGAAGAATTAAAAAATAAATTATCGCAGCAAATCGAACAAGTTGTACAAAATGTTGAAGCTTCTGCAAAAGCCACCAAAAAACAGCAAGCAATGCGTTGGATTAAAGAATCTGTGCGAATCAACTTAGGAGCATTTTTAGGAGGAGCCTGTTTTATCACTTTTTGGAATTTAACTCGTTGGGTACGAATTATTGATAAAAATGCAAATTAGCATACCGGAAATTGAAAAAGCTAAACAGGTGACAAAATCATTCATTAAAACCCAAAGATTTTATCTGTTTGGTATTATTACTACCTTGGCAATACTGCATTTAAGCATTATCAATAATCACCCCATTGAAAGCGAAGAAATTTATTTTTATGCTTTGGGTTGGATTGGTATTCTACTGTTATTGTGGCGAAATCGAGAACATGATGAAGCTATAGCTGGTTTCTCAAGCTTACTAGGTATATTTTTCTTGTTCTTAGTAATTTTGAGACCACTACATTTCTGGAATCTAGACCTCATTTTATTTAGAATTAGTCCGATTATAGCCGCTTTAGGGTTTGGATTGCTAGCTTTTGGTTTTTTAGGAATCAAGCATCACTGGCGTTCATTTTTACTATTATGTTTGATGCTTTTTCCCTATGGCTTCATCAATGATTTTTTACTATTTAAACTTAACTTTAATGAAATAACTGCAACTATATCAGCTTTTGCACTCCACTATCTGGGTTTCAAAGCTACTTATCAAGGAGCATTGATATTTCTACCTACAGGTACAGTGGAAGTACTGTATTTTTGCACTGGAGGTTTGTTGATTGTCTGGCTGTTTAAAATCAGTTTACTGCTAATGGTGATAATATATCCATTAAGTTTTTGGCAGAAATTAGGATTAATTATAGGTGCCTTTATTACGGGTTTTTTAACTGGATGTGTGCGAGTTGCTTTGCTAGCTGTTGTAGTTCATAAACAGGAAGTATTTGATTATTGGCACAGTTATACAGGAGGACACATTTTTCTTACAGCTTCCACCATAATTTATGCAATATTCTGTACTTGGCTACTTCCAGTAGAGGATATTTTCTGGCAGCAAACATTACAAAAAACTTCTCATAGTTTAGAAGATATTCGTTCGGAAACTATTCATCACCGGAAAAAAAGTTTCTCTAAGTGGCGCTTACCCCTACTAGCAACGACCTGGATAGGAATAGTTATTACTGCTGTTTATTTGATGGTGAATAAAGCACAGATAGCCGTCTATCAATTTCCAGATACACTTACTTTGGATGGCTGGGAACAGGTTTCATCAGCATCTCTAGATACCAAAAAAAATAGACAGCAAAATCCTAGTAATGATGCAAATAATCGTGGATTGGAAATACTGCAATCTGGTAAACAATATCGATATTTTCACAAAAGTATTGAACTCAAAGTTAAAATGTTGTATGCAGTCAATAGTAGAGGTAATCAAAATCCTTTTTTGACTGATGTATCGAAAAAAATCATCAAAGAAAAACAGCCACAAATTAAACAATCAAGTGAAATTGGTTATTACACCCTTTATAGTGATGACAAACAGGCTTTCTTAACAGCTTGTATTAATCCTCGTGGGGGTAGTACTGCTACTTCCGCTCAGTTTATGAAAAATCGCTACACTTACGATCTTACTTGGAACCGTCTAGTACTTTGGATATTTGGTCAGGAAATCCTCAGAGATAACCGTTGTCTGTGGACGCAGTTATCAGTCTCTTTAAATGATATGAGTATTACTGATGCTTATGCAATTTTAGAATCAAATTGGACTCATCATTATAAAACTTGGCAAGAACTATTTTTACTAAAACATGTATCTAACTAATTAGAGAATGTCTGATATCATGTCCGTCTAAACAGTTATTACAACAGTAGATTTTGGTGGTTTTTACTGTTTTAAGTAAAATTAGATATCATAACTTAACTTATTGGTGAAGATAAACCTGGATTTTAGTATACGAGTTTCTATATTTTCGAGACTAAATTTATACAAGAATGTTTATTCAAGCTGATATCTCCAAACGAAAATCCGTATATTTTCTAGTGCGTTTTACTATGCATACATTTTAATATTTATATTAATAGTTCACGCTTTCTCATCGCATTGCATTTCTATTCAGAAAATTGTTTTCTCAGATTGAAGACTATTTTAAAAGAGATTTTAAGACAACAGAAACCACGCCTATTTTGAAACCCATAGTTTTTTTATCCCTTGGATTTGGGAGCAAAATTCTATGTTCATGTTCCTCGTTCTCTGTAGTCTGCGATTAGTTCCGCTACGTGTTTAGCTTGTTCCCTTTTGAAAAACTTCAGTTCTTGACTTAGCAGAGGTTGAAATCATGTTTTTTAACAAAAATTATCGGATTATTCATCTATCTAAATATTATCCTCCCAACCCAGGAGGCATTGAAACTCACGTTCAAACTTTAGCTCAAAGTCAAGCTGCTTTCGGTGCTGATGTTCATGTAATTTGCGTGAATGGATTTAATGAAAAAGGTCAACCATCTATGCGGACTAAGACAGTTCATGAAAAGGATGGTAATGTCTGCGTGACCCGTCTTGGTCGTATTTCTTCATTGGCAAGATTCGATGTCTGTCCGCAACTTCCTAGCACACTCTTGAAGTTAGTTCAGCAACCTAACACTTTACTGCATCTTCATACTCCTAATCCGACGATGCTCACAGCTTTGACGATGTTACCGATGCGAGTACCTCTAGTAATTACGCATCACAGTGACATCATCAAGCAACGAATCTTGAAGTATGCACTACGACCCTTTGAATATCTGGTTTATAGTCAAGCTGTCCGTATTTTGACAACTAGTCCCCAGTATATTCCTGGGTCAAAGTTTTTACAGATATACAAAAATAAAGTCAGTGATTTACCCCTTGGATTAGACTGTTCTAGCTATATTAATCCATCACCAGAGGCAATGGCTTACAGTCGCAGTTTAAAAGAACAACATGGAGAAGTTCTTTGGCTAGGAGTAGGTAGACTAGTTTACTATAAGGCTTTTCATGTAGCGATCGCTGCCCTAAAGAAAGTACCTGGAAAGTTAGTTATGATTGGGGTTGGACCTTTAGAAAAACAGTTAAAAAATCAGGCTAAAGAACTAGGAGTAGAGGATCGGATTGTCTGGTTGGATAGAGTCAGTCAGAATGAGCTTGTAGGTGCATATCATGCTGTAACATCCCTCTGGTTTCCTTCCAATGTCCGGAGTGAGGGATTTGGATTGGTTCAGGTAGAAGCCATGGCTAGTGGTTGTCCGGTAATTAATGCCAATATTCCCTGTAGTGGTGTATCGTGGGTAAGCCGAAACAATATAGAAGGTCTGACAGTACCGATTAACGACTCAAACGCTTTAGCTAGAGCAGCAAAACGTTTGCTTTCCGAACCTGGTTTACGTCAACGACTAGCAACAGCCAGCCGCAAACGCGCTGAATATTTTAACGATAAAGCCATGGCTGAACGTAGTTTTCAAATCTATGAACAGGCTATCAGTACCGAAAGTGATTACATACTAATTCCAGAAAGAGCTAATCTATGAAAATTTTGCATATTTACGCTGGAAACCTATTTGGAGGTATAGAAACTTTATTAGTCACCCTAAAAAAACAACAGAGTCTATGTCCGCAAATGCAACATCATTTTGCCTTATGCTTTGAGGGTAGATTAGCCTCAGAATTGAAGAATCTAGGTGCAAGGGTTAACATGCTAAGTAACGTCCGGGTAAGTCGTCCGTGGACAGTGTGGAAAGCTAGAGTACAATTACAGAAATTACTCAAGCAAGAGCAATTTGATGTTGTCATTTGTCATGCTTGTTGGTCTCAGGCAATTTTTGGATCGGTCGTCAAAGCTAATTCTTTGCCATTGATATTTTGGTGTCACGATGCACCTAATGGTAAACACTGGTTAGAAAAGTGGGCTAAGCAGATATTACCCGACCTAGTAATTGCCAACAGTAATTACACTCAATCTGCTGTATTAAAACTTTATCCCCAAACTCCCAGCCATACCCTTTACCTACCCGTATCTCCTCCAGAGATTGGTAATGTCCATCCCTCAATTCGTAGTGCTGTGCGTGCCGAGTTGAATACCCCCGACGATACGGTAGTCATTATCCAGGCATCCCGTCTAGAGGAATGGAAAGGACAAACAGCTTTATTGTCCGCATTATCACGGTTGCGTGATGTACCAAATTGGATATGCTGGATAGCTGGAGGGGCACAACGCCCTCACGAGACTGAATACTTGCAATCACTAAAGACTCAAGCCACTGGACTAGGTATTAGCGATCGCGTGCGTTTTTTGGGGCAAAGAACTGATGTGCCACATCTGCTGGCTGCCGCTGATATTCACTGTCAACCGAATACAGCCCCAGAACCATTTGGTATCGCTTTTATCGAAGCCTTGTATGCAGGTTTGCCCGTAGTGACCACTGCAATTGGCGGAGCAGTGGAAATTGTTGATGAGTCTTGTGGGCGGATGGTAGCGGCGAATGATACCGCAAGTCTAAGTAATATTTTGGAAACGATTATTGCCAACCCCGATGAGAGAGCAACTCTGGCACAGGGGGGGCGATCGCGTGCTGAGTATCTCTGCAATCCCCTCAAACAAATAACTCAACTTTACAATCTGATTTCTCCATTTGTTGAACACAAGGTCGTTGCATGATTTTATCTCTTAACAATAGACAAACAGCACCCACAGATGTGGAAATTCGTGCCCGACAAAGCCATGGTAGCAGTAGTGACCCAGTTTACCAAATGGTAGCCAAAACCATAGCACAACGCCATCCTGGAGGTGGTGTATTGATAGATGTGGGTTGTGGTAATGGTAACTTGTGGTCTTTTGTGAGCGATCGCTTCCACCGCTATATTGGTGTGGATGCTGTGCGCTATGATGGCTTGTCACCTGAGACAGAATTCATTCCCCTAGACGTGGATACGGGTAAAACACCTTTACCAGATGGTTTTGCTGATGTGGTGTGTGGGGTTGAGGTTATCGAACATTTGGAAAATCCACGGGCTTTTATGCGAGAACTAGTTAGGTTAACAAAGCCGGGGGGATTAGTTATTGTGACTACACCTAATCAATTAACTTTACTCAGTAAATTAACATTTGTATTCAAAAATCAGTTTAATGCTTTTCAAGAAGCCCCTGGACTTTATCCAGCACATATCACAGCTTTACTAGAAATTGACCTAATCCGTATTGCTACTGAATGCAAACTGACTGATATTCAAATACACTACAGTAATTGTGGACGGATGCCTTTTACACCGTGGCACTGGTCAAAAAAACTGGGTTTTCACGGACGGGCATTTAGTGACAATATCCTTTGTGTTGGAATGAAACCATAAGGTGCAGCCAACTGCTGTTGAATGGGAGTCTGATGTTATGAAGCTTGCTACAGCTTTGAAGCCGGAATATTTTTATCAACCGAGACTTGCTCTGCGGCGAATTTTACCATTTCGTTCTCCCTCAACTGCTGAATTTATCGATCAAAAGCTACCTTGGGGTATGCAAATTAGAGTTCGTCCCCGGGAGGAACACGGACTAATTGTTTCTACCCTGGGAGTGATTGATTTACCGGTGACAGAAACCCTTTGGCGTTTAGCCGAACCAGGAGAGGTAGCGGTGGATGTGGGAGCCAATATTGGTTATATGACTGCTGTTTTAGCTGCTCGTATTAATTCCATACCTGGTGGGTGTGTGTGGGGGTTTGAAGCTCATCCAGAAATATTTGCTGAGTTAAAACATAATGTTGAACAATGGCAAAAACAAGTAACTAACACAAAATTGATTATTCAAAATATTGCTATTTCTGAGGAACAGACCAAGGTAACATTAAAGATTCCAGAAGATTTTCAAACTAATCGCGGTATTGCTGCTGTTGCTAGTAGCGATAAAGCGATAAATGAGCCAAATTCAAGTTATTTGAAAAATATAATTATCGAGGCATATCCTTTAGATGAATTGTTTCCATATCCCCAAAAAATTGGTGTTTTGAAACTAGATGTAGAAGGTCACGAACTCCATGTACTCAAAGGGGCAAAAAAATTATTAAAACAACAGAGAATTCGTGATTGTGTTTTTGAAGAACATGGTGATTATCCCACTCCTGTAAGTAGTTATTTTGAAGAAATGGGATATAGCATCTTGAGAATCCATCGAGAATTTTGGAAGCCATCTTTGTTAGCTCCCAATGCCAAGATTACAGAGACAAAATGGCAACCAATAAGTTTTCTTGCCACCTTACAGCCAAACCGTGCCATTGAACTTTTTCAAGAACCTGGATGGAAAGTTCTCAAATCTAAAATCTGAAATGCCCAAGGGATTTTTTTTCAGTAAGCTTCAGTAAGGTAAATGACTCTAAAAACAACGCAGGATTTACCCTATTTTGCCCGCTTGAGGGCACAATTAGACTGGACATGGGCACATACTTTTATTCTGCTCCAATTTAGCCTGCAAATATTATTGCTGTTCCCTCAATTCAGCATCCTCCGGGTGCCGATGCGAATTGCATCCTTTGCCCTGAGTTTATTTCTGCTCCTATTTCTCCCTCAAAAAGGAGCCAAACACCCCGCTAGTACCTCAGCAATTTGGATACTGGCAATTATGCTGTTACAGTTTTGTATCCACCCTCATATTAATTCTATGATGGCAGGGGCAGCTCAATACGCCATGTATCTTGCCATCCTCGGTCCATTATTCTGGGTAAAAAGTTTAAAAATTACACCTCGTGGGTTTGAGAGTTTAATTTTTATGATGTGGGGTTTTCATACCCTAAGTGCTGCCTTTGGACTGTTACAGGTATATTATCCAGGACAATTTGAAGTATCTCTCTCCACAGCAATCAAAAATAGCGCTTATGGTGGAGAAAACTTATTAATTACTTTAGCTAATGGCGAACAAGTCTACAGACCAATGGGTTTAACGGATACTCCTGGTGGTGCAGCAACTGCGGGTTTGTATGCTCTATTGTTTGCTGTGGGAATTGCACTTAAAAACAAAAACCCAGGTTTACGAATTGCCTGTATCAGTAGTGCAGCCATAGGAATTTTTTGTATATATTTATCGCAAATCCGTTCTGTTTTGGTATTTGCTGCTATTTGTATGGTCTGTATGGCAACAGTGTTAGCTAGAACAGGTCAATTTGGGCGTTTGGTAGCGATGACTTCTGGAGTCACAACTCTATTTGTCGCCTCTTTTTCTTGGGCTGTAGCTGTAGGTGGTACATCAACACTGGAAAGAATTTCTAGTTTATTTGCCGATGATGCATCAGCAGTTTACCAAGAAAATCGCGGTCATTTCTTACAGAATACTATTGAAAGTTTGTTACCCCAATATCCCTTGGGAGCAGGTTTGGGACGTTGGGGAATGATTAATGGTTATTTTGGTGATAACACTTATTTGGTGAGCAAGCCACTGTGGGTAGAAATTCAATGGACGGGATGGTTGTTTGACGGGGGAGTGCCATTAATAATTGCTTATATTGCAGCACTATTTTTTGCCTGTTTAACTGCTTGGAAAATTGCTATCAATCGGAAATTGGGAGATTTTTCTGTTTGGGGTGGTTTGATTTTTGCCTACAATATAGGTGCATTGGCAGTCACTTTTAACTATCCCTTATTTTTGAGTCAGGGGGGAATGGAATTCTGGTTATTGAATGCCACGTTATTTGTTGCTGTGAATAATATTAGGGAAGAGGAAGTAAATCATAAATTTACTCCCTAGATTACCGATCTTTTAAGAAGTCGGGAATCTAGGAAGTAAATAATTTAACCGTGGTGATATTTTCGAGAAAAAACAGGGAATACTAATAAAGTCAGGGAAATACATACGGTAAATTTCGGAGTTTTTTATGTGTCTGGAGTGTCTGTGTATACTCAAAAATGGTTAACCCTATGAAGTCTTATCTGCTAGTCACGGGTGATTTTGTCAAAACAGGGGGAATGGACAGAGCTAATTTTGCCTTAGCTGATTACTTAGCAAGGCAAGATGAGCAGGTATATTTAGGGGCACATAGGGTGGCTCCTGAGTTGTTAGCTTATGGGAATGTGCAATTTTTAAGGGTACCAAAGCCAGGGAATTCTTATTTACTTGCTAGTCCTTTACTCAACTGGGTAGGATGTCTGCAAGCCCAGCGTCTGACAAAGTTTGGTGTCAGGGTGCTGGTGAATGGTGGTAATTGTCAATGGGGAGATGTCAACTGGGTACATTACGTACATGCAGCTTACCAACCAGAGAATAAAACTGGATGGGTGCATCAGTTGAAGCAGTCAATTTCTCATCAATTCTTTCTGAAGACAGAACGAAAAGCTTTGCAATCTGCACAGATAATTATCGTTAATTCAGATAGAACCAAACAAGATTTGATGGAGAAACTAGCCATCCCAGAGCAAAAGCTACACAGGGTTTATTATGGCATAGATCCGCAAATATTTTATCCAGCAAATCCCCAAGAAAAAATTGCTTTGCGTCAGCGATTAGGCTGGACAGAGGAAAAACCGATGGTGGTATTTATTGGAGCTTTAGGCGATCGCCGTAAAGGATTTGATACCCTATTTACCGCTTGGCAGCAGTTATGTGCGTCTTTGGATTGGGATGCAGATTTAGTGGTAATTGGAGCTGGTGCAGAATTACCTGTATGGCAGTACCGTGCTGCTGTTGATGGTATTGCATCCCGCATTCATTTTTTAGGTTTTCGTTCTGATGTGCCGGATTTATTAAGAGCTGCAGATTGTTTGGTAGCACCTACTCGTTACGAAGCTTATGGTTTGGGGGTGCATGAAGCCCTTTGTTGTGGTTTACCTGCATTAGTGAGCGCTAGCGCTGGGATTGGAGAACGCTATCCACCTCAACTTCAAGATTTATTAATTCCTAATCCAGAAGATGCAGTTGATTTGGCTAAACGATTGCAACAATGGCGACAAGGAATGTACAAATATAACAACTTAGTAAGTTATTTTTCACAAGAATTACGAAATTATACTTGGGATGATATGGCGAAGAGGATTTTACAAAAAACGGAAATTGTAAATAATTGACACTGAAAAATATAAAAAATAATTATTAGATAAAAAGATGAAAATAGAAAAAAAATTAATTAATACCTTACCAAATTCTTGGAATTTACCAGTTAAGTATCATTATCGAAAAATCAGAAACAGACTAGAAAAAGAACTATCATATCTTGATAAAATAGTTGGCAATGGTAAGCGTGCAATTGACATTGGAGCTAACGAAGGAATATACAGTTATGCTCTTGCTCAAATTTGTCAAATTGTAGAAGTATTTGAACCCCAATCTTGGTGTACTGAAGCAATAGTAAATTACAATCGAATACATAGAAACATAAATATTTATAATGTGGCATTATCTGATTTTAACGGCTCACTAACGTTAAATGTTCCTACAAGCAATGGTGATTATTCTCATCAAGTAAGTGGATTGGGGAAATTAACTACTGGATTAGCTACTTTCGGAGAATTAGAAGGAGAAACAATATCCATTGACGTTCCAGTACGCAAACTAGATGACTATAATTTCCAGGATGTTTCTTTAATTAAAATTGATGTCGAAGGACACGAAAGTCGAGTAATTGACGGTGCTAGGGAAACTATCTTGAGAGAAAAACCAATTCTGATCGTAGAAATTGAACAAAAACATATCAAGGATAAACCTATCGATCATGTTTTTGAACAAATAACTGGACTTGGATATACAGGTTATTTTTTGTATCAATCTTCTTTGACACCTATCTCTGAATTTTCTTGTGAAAATCATCAAAATTCAGCATCAAATACCAGGCAAAATCATGAATTTATCAATAATTTTATATTTAAACCCATTTCTGAGGCTATTTAAGATAAATTATTTGGCAATATCAGCTAGATATAATACTAAAAAAAATTATGAAGCCAGTGCATCTACTACTACTAATTCCTGTACCACCTTTACCATTTGGTAGTGCTGCAGCGCGGTGGTTTTATGTTCTCATCAAAGGTCTAGTTGAACGCGGTCATCGGATAACAGTTTTTGCAGTTTGTAGTACCCCAGAGGAAATTACTGAAGTTCAAAAATTATTCACAACATCTGAATGTGATTTGCGCTGTTACTTGTCCCCCAAACGACAAAGTTTGAGGTCAAAAATCAAAAATATACAGCGTCCTTATTCTTACGTTTTTAGTCCAGAATTGCAGCAAGATTTAAATGCTGAACTCGCCAAACCTTATGACATTTTTCATTGTGAAGTTCTATGGAGTGGTTGGCTAGGACTTCAACATAAAGAACGTACATTAATCAATGTTCATTACCTATTTTCATTGGATCGGGCATTTGACTATCCTAATACAATAGAAAACCGATTCAGAGGCTTTTTGACTCATCATGCTGAACAGAAACTGCTTAAGGCTTTTCCCAGAATCATTACCTTATCAGACCGTTTAAATAAACATATTAGTCAGATAAATCCTCAGGCTGATATTCATACAGTTCCCTTAGGAATAGATTTTTCACTCTATCCTTTTGTAGAGAAAAAGCCGATAAACAAACAGCCAGTTGTAGGGTTAATTGGTGGATTAAATTGGGCACCTTCTTATTCTGCTGCTGTTCGACTTATAACCAAACTATGGTCTGAGATTAAGCGTCAGGTTCCCAATGCAAAACTCCAGATTGTTGGACGTTCTGCTAAAGATGCACTGGCAGAATTTGCTCACATCAATGACTTGGAGATTCATCAAGACGTTGCAGATATTTTACCCTACTTTGCTAATATGGACGTTTTACTTTACGCACCTCTTGCAGGTAGCGGTATGAAAGTCAAAATTATGGAAGCTTTTGCCTTAGGTACACCTGTGGTAACAACATCTGAAGGGGTAGAAGGTATCCCCGCTAAAGATGGCGTTCATGCTGGTATTTGCGAGGATGATAAAGGTTTAATTGCACGGACAGTGGAATTATTAAATAATCCATCCTTGCGACAAGAAAGACGACTACAAGCCAGACAGTTAATTGAAAGCTATTGCAGTCCACAGGTAACTGTTGGCAAAATTGAACAAATTTATCAACAAATGCTTTATTAATTATGAATATTAAAACTATTTCACGGGATTTATGGTTATTAACTAATTTTGTTAATGGATGGGAAATGGTTCGCTACTTACGAGATCCACATCCAATTGCTCAAGCAAAATTATTGAATGGAAAAACTATCGTTCATCCATCTACAAAATTAGGACTGGTTGAATCAATTCTAGAATTATGGTTTGAAAACTGTTACTTTCCCAAATTTTTTGATTATCCCCAAAAAAATGATGTAGTTGTAGATATAGGAGCAAATATTGGTCTTTTTACAATTCAAGTTTCTCAAAATAGCCCTGATTGCAGGATAGCTGCTTTTGAACCTTTTCCCGAAAATTTTAACTGCTTATCTAACAATATAATTAACTTTGGCTTAAAAAACTCGACTGTGCATCAGTATGCAGTTAGCAATAACTATCGCCAGGATGTAATTGTTACAAATGGTTCTCGTTCCCTAGATAATCACCTGCGGAAACAATCTGAAAACAATTCTCTTCAATCAAACAATATATCTGTTAACGTAATTCCCCTTGAAGGTATTTTTGATATTCTTAAATCTCCAGAAATTTCTCTAATGAAAATTGATATTGAAGGTGCAGAAAGAGATATTTTTGAATCAGTTAATGAGAAGACTTTAAAGTGTATACATTCCTTAGCAATTGAATACCATGATAACTTATGCCCTGGTACGCTAAATTTAATTACAAAGAAGTTAACACCAACTCATCATCTAAAGACTTTACCCTCACATGTATCTGGTTGTGGGTTGCTTTTTGCTGTACGTCGGATTTAATTACTATCAACAATGATGAAAGTTGCTTTTAATGCCCGACTTTTAAGTTCTCCCACCCTCAGGGGATGGAATCGTTATACTATCAATCTTTTGGCAGAATTATCATTACTAGGTGTAGAGCTTTTTCTCTACTCAGATCAACCCTTATGTGAAAACCATCTGGCAAAATTACCAAAAGATAGTTATAAAATACGTATTTCTCCCTCCATGCGTCATATTTACTGGGAGCAATATTGGTTACCAAAACAGTGTGAAAAAGATAAAGTAGATATTCTACATTCTCCTTTCAACTTTGGTCTTCCTTGGTCAAGTCCTTGTCCTTGTGTGCTGACTTTACATGATGCTATTGACCAAGTTTATTACTCCCAAAATAGACTTTGGTATCAAAAGTTGAGTATGGCTGATATACAAACCAGAGTTTATCATTGGATTGCCAGAAATAGGGCAGAGCATATTATTACTGTCAGCGAGTACTCAAAAAGGGATATTATCAAACATTTGCATATTCCAGAAGATAAAATTACAGTAATTTATGAAGCTGCTGATGACAATTTTCACCAGCCTATAAATCAAGCAGAACGAGTGCGGATTCGCGAAAAATATAAGCTCAATCATCCTTATATTTTCTACGTTGGTGGATGGGAGAAACGCAAGAATATTCCCTTCTTACTTACTGCTTTTGCACAAGCAAATTTAGAGGGAGTAAATTTGGTTATTGCTGGTGGCAAAAATGAAGAATGTGCTAAGCTGGTGCAACTTGCAAAATCTTTGGGAATCGCAGACAATCTCCAATTACTTGGTTGGGTAGAAGATGCTGATTTACCAGCACTTTACGCGGAGGCATTATGTTTTGTTTATCCAAGTGAATATGAAGGGTTTGGTTTACAATTATGTGAAGCAATGGCTGTTGGCTGTCCTGTTTTAGCAGCAAAAGCTAGTTGTTTACCGGAAGTTTTAGGTGATGGTGGAGAGCTTTTTTCTATCTCTAAAACCCACGAATTAGCAATGTTATTACAACAACTTCAAGGTCATAAAGATTACTATTTAAATTTACTGGAAAAAGCAAAAAAACGCGCACCAGAATTTAAATGGCAAATTACAGCTAAACAAACACAGCAAGTATACAAAAACATAGTGCAAATATAATATCATGAATCAACATTTAATCTATTTAAATTACTGGAAAAGAAAAGAATTACTGAAATTAGAATTACCAAAATTTAATCTGCTTAAGTGGTGGAATTCGGGAGCTTTATCTGAAGTTGAAAAATTAATTTTTAACCACATCAAAACATGTAACACAGTTCTTGATGTCGGAGCAGGTGATTTAAGGCTAATGCTCAAATTTCAGGAATTAGGTTATTCCGGAAAGTATCATACACAAGATATAGGAGCAGAATTTAAATATACCTATGAAACTATAGAAGAAATTAGCAATAAATATGAGGCTATTCTATGCCTAGATGTTATCGAACACTTGCAACTACCAGACAGTTTAGCTCTTATTCATCAACTGATTAATTTATTAGAATCAAATGGTATCATTATCATTCAAACTCCTAATGGACGCTGTATTAGAAGTCCTTTATCATCAGATATGACCCACGTTCATTGTTATAATTTACCTGATTTATGGGCATACTTAACTTGTATGGGATTGCAAGTTGATGGATACAGAGTAGTCTTTGAACCCAAACATAAAACCTGGATGCAGCAAATTTCAGACTTGGTAGGGAAATATATCATTACTCGTATTCTGGGTCTTGATTATGCTGACAATATACTTTTAATTGCCCGCAAACCAAATGTTACCAAATCATTTCCAAATGATTAGAGTGAAAATCGAAAATTGGTAAAACAATAGCGAATGCAAAAATGACTACATTACTTTAATTATTGTCCCTCCTGACTAGCCTCATATTTTTAATGGAGATAATACTAGCAAGATGTATAGAACGAGACGGGCAGTAAGTAACTTTTTTACTGGAATTCTATTGCAAATAATTATGCTGCTCGTAGGTTTGTTCAGTACACCCTTGCTGCTGAATTGGCTGGGTGATAATCGCTATGGAGCTTTTCGTGCTGCTAGTGACTGGGCTAATTATCTCTTATTACTAGAGTTGGGCATAGGTGGCTCTTTAATGGCTTTACTGGCAAAGGCTGTTGGGATTGGCGATCGCCAACAAATCCGTTTGACATTGGCAGTTGGTATCAGAGCTTACCTACAAATTATGGCTGTGATGGCACTGGTAGGGGTTGGCTTGGGATTGTTTATCACCGATTTAGTGCCAGTTCCAGAAACATTGATAGGCGAATTGCAAAAGGGTTATTGGTTAGGATTCTTAGCTATATTTTTAATACCCTTAGCCCCATTTCGTCTCTTAGCGGATGCTAGCCAACGCAGCTATTTCGCTAACACTTTGCTCATGTTTCAAAGCTTACTAATCACTGCCGTGACACTATTTTTGGCACGGATTGGATTTGGTATTCCCGGACAATACTTGGCTGTGTTACTAGGTAATATTTCCTTTCAATTGTTAATGTGCTGGGATGGGTTACGTCGTTATCCAGATGTATTTGCAGCAGTGCTTGAGAATAAATCCCATGCAAACATAAAAAAACAACTATGGCAGTTAAATTTACCTACATTAGCTCTTAATCTTTCAGGTCAGCTGAGTTTGTTCACCGATAATATTATTATTTCTTACAGTTTGAATCCGGCAGCAGTAGTGCCATTCTTTGTCACTCAACGTCTAGCAGTGTTGGCACAATTGCAAACACAGAGTATTGGAAATGCAACTTGGGCTGCCCTTGCCGAACTACATGCTCAAGGAGAACAAGACAAATTTAATGCCCGTCTGATTGAACTGACACGGTTAGTAGCTGTGATGGGACTGGCTTTTATGTTGGCAATTACGGTTTATAATTCTTATTTTGTGAATTTATGGGTAGGAATTGATCGTTTTGGTGGTAATGGTGTGAGCATACTTGCTGCTTGTAATGGATTTTTACTAGGAATCTTATCACTCTGGGGTTGGTGTTTTAGTGGCACTGGAAATGTACAAAAGTTGGTGCTACCTGCAATGATTTCCACGGGAGTTAATTTGTTTGTTAGTCTGATTAGTACCCACCTATTGGGGATGATTGGACCACTTTTAGGTACTTTTGTCGCATTCATCACCATTCAAATTTGGTGGTTACCTTTATTATTACGACAGGTTTTTGGTACACCTTTGAAACAGCTTTTCTTCGCAGTCGCTAAACCCCTAGCTCTTGGATGCCCTTATGGTGTTGTAATCTGGTGGGTGGCAAAAAGCCATACTCCTTGGGGATGGTTTGGTTTAGCTGCTGAGGTGGGCATAACTGCACTGATGTACTTGATTTTGGCATGGTTATTTGTGTTTAACAAAGATGAGCGATCGCAATGGATAAGTCGATTACATATCGTCTAAGGAAGGGTATGGTCAAAAGTAGTTGGTGGGTGTGATGCTCCTGTGCGTAGCCGCTACCCGAACGCTTAAAATATCGAATCGTGCTGACTTACTTACATAAGATGAACACAGCCGACAACTGTGTTGATTAATCAAACAATCGCTTTTAATAGGCGCATATCCATCGGCTGTTTGCCCTCTTTGATCCAAGCATTATGCTGCATTGCTGCTAAAGCTTTGATTCTAGAAGAAGGATTACGTCTTGTGACTTTACCCTGACAGTTATGGAAAACATCGCCCAATGAAGAAATTATCGTCATGGATGTGATGGAAAGCCAAATTGAAAGACCCAAAAAGAAACAAAACAAGTTAGGAGCGTGGAAAGCAGAAATAACATACTTTAAAGACACTCTTTTGTTATTGAGCAAAAAAGTCACATAATCATCTGTCTAGCTCATGGTAAAGGGAAAACTCATGATTTTAGGCTTTTTAAAAATAGCGGTATTAAGTTTGGAGAAGACCTACAGGAGGTGGATTACCTTCATTTCTCCTCTCACGGTTCTTTCAACCCGGAATCATCTTCTTTCCACGAGATACCCCGACCACCCTGCGGGAAGCAAGCTACAGCGAAGCAGGTCGGGGAGGGATAGTGGGTCAAACTTGATGGCTCGATGCCATTAAGTTTGACAATCTCCGAGTTGGCAGCACGATTAATCCCGTGCAACGCTTTCCCAACTGGACTTTGTTTTTACTGAATTGACCTAGCCGCTTCCAGTTTTGGTCAGAGACAGAGACTTGTTTTTGGGTGTCGCCACTCACCCAACCAAAATAGGTTTTGTTGCCTTTAGTGGCTTCAACGTAGTCACCTTTTCTGAATCCATGTCGCGTCACAGTGCCGCCGTAGTTTCTCCTCACTCCACCTTTTGCGGGAGCCATGAGGTGAAGTTGACGACGCGATACGGGAGGGCGGCGAATCACGGTGAAGGGTGCGGGTGTTATGGTTACATTGCCTTTCCACCCCATGTAGTGACGGTCAATCATGTCGTACCAGATAAAAGTGCTACACGCCAAAGCAACACCGTCCACGGCATGAGTTGCAGGGATTGTGTCACCCTTAAAATGTTTTTGCTTGTTACAATTATGCGCTATCTTTAACCTCAGTATTTGAAAAGTATTATTTGTTTGCCAATATATAAATGAGTCTAAGTAAGTCGGCGGGAAAATTTATAAGTATGTAACGAAAACTTAACCAGAGCTATTGGAGTTAAATTTAACACGTTGTGTACTATGTTTTACTTTTTCCCCTCTGGCTTGAACACCATCAATTACGGCATAGGCAAGTTCTAACTCGTCTTCAAACATTTTTCCTGCCAGTTCATCCTTTTTAAGGTGTTGCCATTCCAATTCAATCGGGTTCATTTCAGAGCAATATTTGGGCAAAAAGAAGATGTACAAACCCATCTGTTCCCATTTTGACCATAACTGCTGTACTTGTTTACATCGATGTATTGGACCGTTGTCCTGCACTATTACTCTGATGCGCCCCATCTTTTGGGCATCAGATGCTTCTTGCTCCATCATGTGGATATAAGATTTTCTGTCAACACCTCCGATAACCAGACCGTAAATAAAGCTGATTAAAGGTTGAAAAAATCCGATAATACTCAATCTTCGACCGCGACGCTGAGTTTGTTCCAGACGTTTTTGCTCACCTCGCTGGTAATAGGTGTAACCAGGCTCGCTCCATGCACAAAAACCTGATTCGTCTAAATACTTTAGGTCTATTTCTCCGGCAGCAGCAGCTAATTCCAGCATATCTAAGTCTGCTTGCTTTTTTTCCCGTATTACAGGGTCTTGTTTTCCTTTATGACTCTTTCTAGTTCGTTTCCAAATCACCCCCTTTTTTTGAGTACCCGTCTTAATCTATCGGGACTCAGTTTAATATGGCGGTAAGCGAAGCTATGCCGAAGGCTTATCGCAATAAAGTTTTTGCGCTAGTTGAAGACTGTTGTATGTCCGTGGTTCTTTTTTGAGGCAATATAGCCAAAAATACTATATCTTCTTCGGTGTATTTCGTTTTGCCCCCTCGACCCGGTTTATCCCAAAGCCCTTCTAGACCAAGTTTTTGCCATTTGTGTAAAACATTCCTTACTGTTTGTGGACTCCAGTTAAAGTGAGCCGCTATTTTCTCGACATACCAACCATGTGCGTTTAACCTGATTACCTCTGCTCGGTCTTTTACTTTCTGTGGTGTGTCCGCAGTTCTAAGGTTTAATAGGGTTCGGTCTTGCTCACGAGTCAGAAACACCCTTAAACGAGCGCCCATATCTTAAATTACCTCGGTAGATGCATTTTCCGTATTTACTTATCTTTACATAGTTTGGTTTTTTCCCGCCGACTTACTTACCACACCCCAATTAGTTACATTCAGTACTGGTGCGCCAGAGGTTCCCTCCTCGGTGGGTGCATTATGAAAAATATTGACATCCAATGCAGACTTAAAAAATCCAGCCGAACGTTGCTGTGGCTGTCCTTTAGGATGCTGAATGACGTATAGTTGCGTTTGCAGTGTCAGGGGTATATCTGCATCTAATTTCAAAAATCCCCGTTTTTGCAGTGGATAATCTTGGCGATCGCGCAAACGTAGCAAAGCATAGTCTAAATCTCTATTTTCATATTCCAGTTCCATTATCCCATATTCCAGTCCCTCACCGCCTTGAGTATAGTCAAAGGTGAAGACGCTATTGGCAATTTGCTTCTGGAGGTCAGATAGACGAATGTCAGCATCTCTGAAACTTCTGGCTTCAATTACGTGCCAGCAAGTTAAAGCAAGTTCGGGAGTCACTAGCCATCCTGTACCTGTGGGAATTTTTTTCATGCTCCCGTTGACAATTTTAGGCACACTCACACGAGCCACCGCATGAGCACAATTCAGCAGTTTCTCATCTCCTGCAATGTAAGGCATCGGCTCACCTTTTGGGTTAGCTTCTGCTTTATGCAAATCATCATTATTTGTATAATTACTGTTGGACTTATATGCAAGTATAGGTTCAAGTTTTTGTATTAGTTCAGATAAGGTTTGATACAACGGCTTTACTGGATCTATTCGGTTCTTTAATAAACGCAGCAGTATTAATAACAGGTTCTCTTTGGTATCGTTGCGATATTGTTCGACTAAGTAAGCAATTACTCTCTCTGCTCGTTCATCCCGATTACCAGTCTCTGGCAAAGCATCACACCATGGTTTGAGCAGGTCGTTTGAATCAAAAAAATCAATTAGTCGATCGTTAGTCCTAAACTGATCGCAATTCGATAAAGCTCTGCACAGTCGAGGATACATATCATCAGGAATTCCAGGCATATTATTTTTTACAGCTACATACTCATGATAGTGTAAATTTTTAGGGAAACTTGTGACAGAAGGTTGCTCCCATGAGCGATCGCCAAACCTAGTGGATTCTCCTTCACGTGGTGCAGTAGCAATACTTTCCTGGACTAGGGCTTTTAAATGTTGCAAATGATCGCGTCCCCGTTCTAAGAAGCGCGAGTCTGTTTGAATTTGTTGTTCCAATTTGTTACGGATATAGTGTAAAAACTGTTGCCATAAAGGTAAGTTGGTTTCTGGTAGCGACTCCAGTTTTTTGAGTTTAGTCCTGTAATTTTTTTCATTGTCATCTATGGTATGTTCGTGGTTTAACAGTTCCCTCAGGTAGCGAGCATACTCTAAGTCTGTTTGCCATACTTTTACCTGCAACTGCTTTAACCGCGATTGCTGATTTACAGCTTGAGAAATTTGATGAAAGCTTCGTTCGTAATCTTGCAATTTGCCGTAAAGTTTTTTGGCTCTTGCATTGCACCACCGGGATTGATAATAAACATACTGAATTTTATGACGACACCACAAGAGATATAGTAGATTCTCGGCTGCTTTATCCATGTGGTCTGAGTTCATATTTTGGCATTTAAACCAAACTAAAATATGCAGTTTTTGAGCAGGGTCTGTGTGGGAGCTTTCATATTCAAAAATGGGATTTCCTAATAGATAACCTCTACCAATTAACTCGGTTGAATTTATTTTTGATAGTATTTGGTCAACACACGCATCAGCCAAATATTGATAATCTTCTTGCGGTTCTATTGGTTGACCAAAAAGCAATATTGTTTGTCCCAGAGAAGCTTGGATTTGTGGAGGTAGTAGCAGATCATGGAAATTTAGATTACTTAATTGAGGTAGAGTAAACGTATCTTTAGAATACAGAGTTAAATCGATTGCATAGGTATCATGTAAGCGAAAAGGGTCAAGTAAACCCTGAAGTTCTAACCCGCCAGTTTGAGAAGTTAACCGAAAGTTTAAACTTTGTTCTTGATTACGCAGTAGAGTGCTATACTCAACCCCAAGACTATCTTCTGCTTGTGGAAAATACTTATTGTCTTGGTAACAAATCAGTTGTTGTTGCAGATTTTGTAATTCTGCAATGTGGAGTTTATTACCCAAATCAACTAACTGTTCCCATAACTGTGGTGCTTCTGCGACAGTCGGTTCTTCCCCCTGGTTGACGCTGTTTCGCAGATGGAAAGCATAAAGAGTAATACTAGGACTATGCAGTCCCAAATTCTGGGTTATTTCGTTCATAATTTGGGCAGATTCTACCGAGGGGACAGCAAATTCTTCAGGAGCAAGTTAACACCATTGTGCAGCAAGAAGAACAAAAAATGCGTTTGGCTGAGGATTTGCAGGCAGATGTAGAAGTAATTTACACCAGTATCGACCAAAATTACCAACACCAACGATTTGCACCAGGACAACTGGCAAAGTTACAAAGAGGACTGGAATTGGCAGGTAATAAATAATATTCAGTCTGGTATGAGTCAAGCAGCAATCGCTATTTCTCAGCAAACCTATCTGGATTTGGTAGACTTGCGGTTAGAACTGGAACGGAAGGAACAGGAATGGCTTTTATTATACAGAAATACCCTAGAATATTTACGGTTATTAATTGTTGAAGTCCAAGCCAATCGCCAGTGTGAGGTAGAAGTGGGTGCAATACGGTTCGGTTAAGGTCTAAGCCGTATTGTATACAGAGAAGTTGAGTGTCTCAATTTTTGCTCCGGCTCCTTTGTGTATCGGTTTCTTGGAGGGAAATTTAGCTCTTGTTTTTTTCACAACTGGCG
>JAAUYH010216111.1_pt1 | contig 34202 bp, 24 predicted proteins | sample 7278061 | NCBI WGS metagenome assembly JAAUYH01 (sample SAMN14350203, study PRJNA611818) | marine sediment metagenome | isolation source: surface marine sediment (0.6m) | place: French Polynesia: Moorea | collected 2018-08 | reverse complement strand
CGAGTTCTACATGGAGCAGAAGCATATCGGGCTTGCGCTGGGTGAGCACGGGATCCCGCAACTCGGCAAGCTGCCCGGGGGCGCGCCGTGACCGCCGCGGCGACGGCCGGTTCGAACCGGCTTGACCCAAGCGGCGTCGAAGCCGCTTGCCATGCGATTTCGAAATCGCGTGAAACAAGGCCTTTCGAAAGGCCTTGCCGCGTGCCCGATACAGTCGACAGGAGGCAATAGTGTCCGTTCCCGCCCCGGTTCTCTACCCGCCCTTCAACATCGTGCGGCTGTCCCACGTGGAATACCGCGTCACCGATCTGGCCAAAAGCCGCGCCTTCTATGTGGATCTGCTGGGCCTGCAGATCACGCAAGAAGAAACCGGTGCGATCTATCTGCGCGCGATGGAAGAGCGTGGCCACCATTGCATCGCGTTGATCCAGTCCGACACGGCCGAGGTCGGCGTGCTTGGCTTCAAGCTGTACGACGAGCCGGACCTCGACAAGGCCGCGGACTGGTTCGCGGGTCAGGGCCTGCCCATCGACTGGGTGGACCGCCCGTTTATGGGCCGCACCTTGCGCACCCGCGACCCCTGGGGCATTCCGCTGGAATTCTACGTCAGGATGGACCGGCTGGCGCCCATTCACCAGAAATACGCGCTTTACAACGGCGTCAAGGCACTGCGCATCGACCATTTCAACATGTTCGCATCCGACGTCGACGCCTCGGTCGATTTCTACAACCGGATCGGCTTTCGCACGACCGAATACACCGAGGATGCCGAAACCGGAAAATGCTGGGCCGTCTGGATGCATCGCAAGGGCGGGGTGCATGACATCGCCTTTACCAACGGAACCGGGCCGCGGCTGCACCACACCGCGTTCTGGACCGCCAACGCGCTCAATATCATCGACCTTCTCGATCTGATGTCCACCACCGGCTGGCTGGAGGCCATCGAACGCGGCCCCGGCCGGCACGGCATTTCGAATGCCTTTTTCCTTTACATCCGCGACCCCGATCTCAACCGGATCGAGATATACTGTTCCGACTATCAGACGGTGGATCCCGACCACGAGCCGATCAAATGGGATCTCAAGGATCCCCAGCGACAGACGCTGTGGGGCGCGCCCGCGCCGCGGTCGTGGTTTGAAGAGGGCAGCCTGTTCGCCGGCGCCACCTTGCAGGACTCGGCGCTGGCGGCGCAGCCGATCATCGCGCCTTGACGGGTCGGCGATCGCGCATTTCGGCCAAGATGAAGAAGCCGGGGGAGGAGCCATGCGATTTGCGACCGTGATGGCGCAGGGAGTGCGGCTTTACGGCGTGGTCGCGCCGGACGGTTTTGTCGCGCTGTCGCCGGAGTTCCCCCATTGGCCAAGCCTGCGTGACGCGATCGCAGCGGGCGGGCTGCCGGATCTGGCGCTGGCCTCGGCGGGCCGCGCGGCGACACATACCAGCTGGAGCTACGACATCCCCATCCCGAACCCCGAAAAGATCATCTGCGTCGGCGTCAACTTTCCCGACCGCAATGCCGAGTATAAGGACGGGACCGCAGCGCCGCCGAACATGTCGCTGTTTATCCGGTTTCCCCGATCCTTCGTGGGCCACGAGGCCCCGTTGATCCGGCCGCCGGAAAGCCACAAGCTGGATTACGAGGGCGAGATCGCCGTGGTGATCGGCAAGGGCGGGCGGCGCATTCCGCAGGACCGCGCCTATGGTCATATCGCGGCACTGACGCTGTGCAACGAAGGCACGATCCGCGACTGGGTGCGGCATGCCAAGTTCAATGTCACGCAAGGCAAGAACTGGGACGGCTCGGGCGCGCTCGGCCCGTGGCTGGTGCCGTTCGAGGATGCCGAACAGCTCGACGACATCCGCCTGACGACCAAGGTGAACGGCACGTTGCGCCAGGACGACCGTACCGGCCGGATGCTGTTCGGGATCCGGCGGCAGATTGAATATATCTCGACCTTCACCACGCTGGTGCCCGGCGACATCATCGTCACCGGCACGCCGACCGGGGCCGGGGCTCGATTCGATCCGCCCAAATTCCTGAAACCCGGCGATGTGATCGAGGTCGAGGCCGACGGCATCGGCGTGTTGCGAAACTCGGTGATCGACGAATGACACTGACGCGAAAGGACATCGCGGCCGCAGGCGGCGCGCTGTTCGAAGCCGAGCGGAAGCGCCGGCAGATCGGCCTTCTGACGCTGGACCATCCCGGGATGGACATGGGTGACGCCTATGCGGTTCAGGCCGATTTCTGCGCCCGGAAGGAGGCCGCGGGCGCAAGGCGGATCGGCTGGAAGATCGGCCTGACCTCGAAGGCGATGCAGGACGCGCTGGGGATCGACACGCCCGACAGCGGCCTGCTTTACGACGATATGCGGTTCGAGACCGGCGGTACGGTACCCGCGGGCCGGTTCATCCAGCCGCGGATCGAGGCCGAGATCGCCTTTGTCATGCGCAAGGGGCTGCAGGGTCCGATCACCCGCGCCGAGGTGATCGGCGCCACCGAGTACGTTGCGCCGTCGCTCGAGATCCTCGACACGCGCATCCTGCGCCGCGATCCCGCGACGGGGGCTGCGCGCAAGATCTTCGATACCATCGCAGACAATGCGGCCAATGCCGGTATCGTGCTGGGCGAGGCGCGCCACCGGATCGGCGATGTCGACCTGCGCTGGACCGGGGCCATCGTGGCCAGGGACGGCGCGGTCGAGGAAACCGGGCTCGGCGCCGGGGTGCTGAACGATCCGGTGATGGGGATCGTCTGGCTGGTGAACCGGCTGGCGGAATACGCGGCCGGGATCGAAGCGGGCGAGGTGGTGCTGTCGGGGTCGTTCGTGCGGCCCGTGGAGGCGCCGCCGGGATGCCGGATCGAGGCGGATTTCGGCGGCTTCGGGTCGGTATCCATCCGGTTCGGGTGAGGCGCCGCGGCCGGGGTGCTCCGCCATATGGCGAGGCCAGGGAAACAGGATTTGCAGGGCGTTGCATGCCCCAGCGCGGATCTCTGCCCGCGCAGGGGCGAGGCGGTTACTCGGCCGCGATGCGCAACGGCGCCGGCTCGGCCGTGACAGGGTCGACCAGCTGCAGCGGCTCTGCCTTGGGCTGCCGGCGGCGGATCAGGGCGTAGACCGGCGGCGTGAAGTAGAAGCTGACCACGGTCGACAGCAGGACGCCGCCGGCGATGGACATGGCGAAGGGCGGCCAGAAACCGCCGCCCGCCAGGATCAGGGGCAGGAAGCCGCCGAAGGTGGTGATCGTGGTCGAGACGATATGGCGGGACGAGCCCATGACGACGCGGACCATGGCCGCGCGGTCGCCCGCGGCGGCGTCGGCGTCTTCCTGCAGGCCGCTGAGGATGATGATGGCGGCGTTGATCGACACGCCGATGGAGCCGATGACGCCGATCACCGCATTGATGCCGAAGGGGTACTGGAAGACGGCGAGCGCGAGGATCGAGAGGCCGGCCGAGAGCCCGGCGACGACGAAGGTGACCGCGGTCAGGCGGAACGAGTTCAGCGTCAGCGCGACCGTGGCGATCGACAGCGTGACGATCAGCCCGAGCGAGGCCAGGAGGTTGTTCAGCGTCGACGACCGCGCGTCGGCATCGCCGCCGTATTCCAGGCGGTAGCCCGCGGGCAGGGTGAAACCGGCCTCGGTCAGTGCGGCCTGGGTGGCCTGCAGCGCCTCCTCCGGCAGGATGCCATGGACCAGGAAGGCCTGGATCAGGTTGACGCGTTCGGAGTTGCGCCGGGTGATCGCGCCTTCGGAGGGCTCGACCGACACCTCGGCCAGCGCGGACAGCGGCACGGCGGGAAAGTCGCCCCGGGCCGAGACCGCCGCCGCGCTGGGGGGAAGGATCGAGAAGTTGGAAATGGCGGACAGATCGCTGCGCAGATCGTCCCCAATGCGGACGCGGACGGGCAGCTGTTCGGTGCCTTCCAGCAGCGAACCGCCGGTGACGCCTTCGAGCGACGCCTCCAGCTGGCGGGCGATCTGGCCGAGGTCGAGACCGAGAAGCCGCGCCTTGGCCTCGTCGACATCGAGGCTGACATCCGGCGCGCCGCCCGAGATCGAGGTGCGCACCACGGTGACGGCGTCCTGTGCGGCGATGATGGCGCGGGCCTCGTCGCCGAGCGCGCGCAGCTCTTCGGTATTCGGGCCGATCAGGCGGATCTCCACCGGCGCGTTGACCGGCGGGCCCTGCACCAGCCCGCGCACCAGGATCCGCGCCTGCGGATAGGCGTCGGAGAGGCTGTTCTGCAGCGCGGGCACCAGGCGTTCGGTGGCCTGCGGCGAGGCCGAGGTGATCAGCGCCTGGGCGAAGGCCGGGGCCTGATCGCGGTCGCCGACGATGTTGTAATAGAACGCCGGGGCAGAGCGCCCGATCACCCAGTTGACCTGGGCGATGTCGGTCTCGGCCCGCAGATCGGTGTCGATCCGTTCGGCGAGGGCCTGGGTGGCGGCGATGGCGGTGCCGGGCGGCATGTCCACCTCGATATAGAACTGGTCGCGGTCGACGCCGGGAAAGAACTGCGCCGTCAGGGTGGGCATGGCGGCGAAGCCAAGGACCGGCAGGACCAGCGCCAGGGCGATGGATTTGACCGGGTGGGCCACGGCGAGGCGCAGCGTATCCTCGAACCGGCGGCCAACCCAGCCGCCCTTCAGCCCGCCGCCCTCGCCGCGCAGCGTCCAGCCGGCGATGGCCGGGGTGATGGTGACGGCGATCAGGAAGGACCAGACCAGCATGGTCACGACGGCGATGGCGATGGCGCCGACGAAGTCGCCCGCCGGGCCGGGCAGCAGGATCATCGGGGTAAAGGACAGCGCCGTGGTGATCGTCGACGCCGCGAGCGGGGCGAACAAGCGTTTGACGGCGCCGCTGACGGCCCTGATGCGGTCGAGCCCGTCGCGCAGCCGCTTGGCCACCTCGTCGGTCATCACGATGGCCGCATCGACCAGCAGCCCCAGCGCCACGATCAGCCCGGTGACGGACATCTGGTGAATGGCAAGGCCCATGGCGTTCATCGTCATCAGCGTCGCCAGCGAGACGACGGGCAGGACAAGGGCGACGATCAGCGCCGAGCGCAGGCCGAGTGTGATCAGCAGGACGGCGACGACCAGCGCGACGCCGATCCCCATGTTGATGGCGACCTCGGTCAGGCGGTCGGCGGTATAGGTGGACTGGTCAAACACCAGCTCTGCCTGCACAGAGGCGGGCAGGGCCTGCTGATAGGCGGCAAGCGCCTGTTGCGCCTGCGCCATCCAGGCGTCGATCTGCAGGCCGTCATTGACGCGGGCGGCGACCAGAATGGCGGGGATGCCGTTCGAAATCGCGGCCTCGGTGACCGGCGTCTTCGGCCCGCGGGTTACCGTCGCGATATCGCCAAGCTGGGTGACGCGGCCCGCGGCATCCTCGCGCAGTACGACACGGCGCAGGCGGTCGAGCGCGGTGATCTCGCCCTCGACCGACAGCACGATATCGGCGCCCGCCGCGCGCAGGCGGCCGGCCTGAACCTTGCTGTCGGCGGCCTGGATCGCGGCGCTGATCTGGTCGGCGTTCAGGCCGAGCGCGGCGGCGGCGATGGGATCGACCTGGACAAGCACCTCTTCCTCGGGCGCGCCGAAGGTCTCGACAAGCTTGGTGCCGGGCACCGCACGCAGGGCATCGGCCAGATCCTCGGCATAGCGGGCGGCGAGCGTCATCGGCACGCCGTCGCGCGCCAGCCGCAGGGCCACGATGGCGGCAAAGGCGCCCGCGCCGTCGCTGCTGAACTCGGGGTCCTGCACACCTGCGGGGAAATTGCGTTGGGCATCGCCCAGGGCGTCACGGATTTCGGACCAGACACCTTCGATGATATCGGGATGGATGGTCTCCAGAAGCTCGATCGAGACGATGGAGACGCCGGTGGAGGACGTGGATTCGATCACGTCGACCTCGGGGATCTTCTTGAGCTCGTTCTCGATTTCGGCGGTGACCAGCGATTCGACGCGGGCCGGGTCGGCACCGGGATAGACGGTGGTGACGGTGGCGAAGAGATTGGTGATCGTGGGGTCTTCCTGCCGTCCGATGGCCAGAAGCGATGACAACCCGCCCGCGATGAGCACCATCAGCGCAAGCATCACCAGGCGGGGGTTGCGGAAAGTCAGGGTTTCCATGGTGCTAGTCCGTCTCGGTCAGGCGGATGGATTGGCCCGGCGCGATGCGGTGCGGCCCGTTTGTCACCAGCATTGCGCCGTCGGGAAAGCCGCCGCGCACAAACGCGCGGGTGGCGTCGGCATAAAGCAGTTCGACCGCTTCTGGGGCGACGCGAAGCTGGGGGTCGGCGGGGTCGACCGTCAGAACGGTCCAGCTGCCGCGGGCGCCTTCGCGCAGCGAGAGAAGGGGGACCCAGGCGCCGGCATCGGCAACGGTCTGTGTCAGCGTGATGCTGCCGGACTGGCCGAACGGGGGAGGTGCGGCGCCTGGGTCGGGGCGCAGCGTGAAAATCGCGCTGCGGGTGCGGGTTGCGGGGTCCAGATCCGGGCGGAGCTGGGTCAGTTCGGCGTCGTAGGTCCGGTCGCCGAAGGTCGCGGTGACCTGCATTCCGGCCGTCAGGCCGGCGGCGATCTGCGGCGGCAGGCCGACGCGCATCTGCGGGGCGCCCGATTGCAGCAGCGTCAGGACGGGCGTGCCGCTGGCCACGGTCTGACCGGTGTCGGCGGCGCGGCGGCCGGTCTTGCCGTCGAAGGGCGCGCGCAGCACCGCCTTGTCAAGCTGGATGTCGATACCGGCCAGGCTGGCCTCGGTCTCGGCGATGCGGGCCGTCAGCTCGGCGACGTTGAACCGGGCCTCATCGTATCTCTGGGTGGCGGCGAAGCCCTTTTCCTCGAGCTTCTGCTGACGCTCGGCGGTGAGCCGGGCCAGCGAGAGCCGGGCCTGCAGCGCGTCCCGCGCCGAGACGAGCGCATCGCGCTGGGCTTCCAGACCGCGGGTGTCGAGCCGGGCGAGGATCTGGCCCCGGGTGACGGCAGCGCCTTCCTCGACAAGGATGTCCGCAAGGGTGCCGCCGGCCTCGAACGCGAGATCGGTCTGCTGCAGGGGTTCGATCTGGCCGATGAAGGCGCGCGAGACCTCGTATCCGGACAGGATGTGGAGCGGTGCGGCCTGAACGGCGACCGGCGGAGCGGTGCGGGGCAGTTCGACGCTTTCGGCGCGGTCGGCCAGAAAGCCGGCCCCCGAGATCACCAGCCCCGCCGCCAGCGCCCCGGTCAGCGCGGTGGTGGTCAGAGTCCCCAGGCGGTGCAGGGTGCGGCGGGTCAAAGAGCTTGTCTGAACGGGGCGGGGCATGGTAGCTATCCCTTGCGATGTTAGATGCTCTTACATATGTGAGAAACTCTAACATCGTCAAGGAAGGGACGGTTAAAAAAATGCAACGACCTGAAAAGGCGGAAATAATGGCGAAATCCACGAAGCGCGACGGGTATCACCACGGCGATTTGCGCGCCGGATTGGTGGAGGCGACCCGCGCGCTTGTCGAGGAAAAGGGGCCGGACCGGTTCTCGGTGTCCGACGCCTGCCGTGTGGCCGGCGTCAGCACCGCCGCGCCGTACCGGCATTTCCGCGACAAGGAGGAGATGCTGCGCGCTGTGGCGCTGGAGGGTATGCTGCGCAACCGCGACGGCTTTGCCGCGGCGTCCGAGATTCACCCGTTGGGATCGCTCGATGCGATCGCCGCGATGGGCATGGCGTACATCGCCTTTGCGCAGGCCGAACCGGGGGTGTTCCGGCTGATGTTCGGGCTGACGCGGGAACATGACAAGGATCCCGAACTGATGGAGCAGGGCCGGGCGAATTACGGCATTCTGCTGCAGCACATGGCAGCCCGTATGGGCAAGGAAGAGGTTGACGACGACGTCGCCAAGCGGGCGTTTCCGCTCTGGACCTTCGTGCATGGGCTGTCGTTTCTTCTGATCGACGACAAGGTGTCGGCCATGGAACTGGATCTGGATATCGCGCAGGTGGTGCGCGCCAACACCCGGCGGCTCCTGGCCGATTGAACGGGGCTATTTCCCGGCGGAGGCGCGCTCGGGCGCCGCTCGGCTCTCTCCATCCTCGTCTCCATCCAAGCGCTGCCCTGTCGCCTGTGGTGTAGGACGCGTTCCGTTGCAGCGTCACGAGGTCGTCCGAGGGCGATGCATTGTGAGTTAATCGCAGAGTCGGTCTTTTTGGCCTGAAGTTGCCATTCACAACCGGTCTTCAGGCGCGGAATCAAGGCCGAAGGCCGCCGCGCCATCGCCGACCCGCCCCGAAGGGGAGGCGATTTTCTGACGGCGCGCATCGCATTGAGGTCGTTCGGACTTTGCCGGGATAAATCGAGCCGTTCAGAGGTCCGGGTCGCCTCCCCGCGGGTCGGCGATGGCACGGCTTCGTTCTCAATAGGCAAAGTCCGCTCCAGGCCAAAAACGGGCAGATCGGCGGCATCAGCCGACCCGGTCCGCGCTAGGGGGTGGCTGAGAGCCGATCCAGGTCGGTGCTGATGGCGGCCGCGGTCCGGCGCAGGGCGCCGGCATGGGCGTCGGCGAACTCAGCGACGGATTTGAAGCTGCGCGGCCAGAGCAGGGACAGCCCGCCCACAGGCGCTCCGTTCAGGGTCAGCGGGACGGCGATGGCGTGGAGCGCGTCGTCGAGCACGGTCTCACCGAGATAGATCGCCAGGCGCGCGCCGTAGCCGCGCGCCTGCGCCAGAGCGCGCTCTTTCAGGAATTCCGTCAGCGTCATGCCGAACCGGGCGAGGCCCCAGGTCGTGTCGCCCTCGGTTTCGCGGTGCAGCCTTTCCACTTCGGCGTCCGGCATGGCGGCCAGACAGGCCAGCCCGGTGGCCGACCCCCAAAGACTGACGCGGCGGTTGATCTGGCCGCGATAGAGGTGGAAGGGCGATGCGGGTCGGGTCGAATCGACGATACGCATGGCAATGCCGTCGAGGACCTGGATGTCGGACGGCCAGCCCATCTTCGCAGTCAGTTCCAGCGCGCGCGGCAAGGCGGCATCGGCGATAAGCGCCAGCCGGGGCGGAACCGGCTCGGCCGACAGGTCGGGCAGGGTGACGGCGGCACGGTAGCGTCCGTCGGCCAGCGAGCGGTGCACAAAGCGGCGCCGGGTGAGCGTGGCCAGAAGCCGGCGGATCGTCGATTTCGGCAGCCCCGTCGCGCGGTGGAGATCGGCGAGCGACATCGCCCCGCCCCGGGCGAGGGCCTCGATGACCGCGATGCCCCGGTCGAGCGAGCGGTTTTGCAGGGTCATGGGTCATGCGTGCCACCTGGCGGCACAAAGGGGAAGAGGTTTTTGAGAAATCGCGGGGCTTGCGGCACAATCCGCGCCGAGGGAGGAGTTCTATGGACCGGATGTCCTGGGCGCTCACGCGGCTCAGCGACCTGCTGGCCTTCGGGCTGGCGGCGCTTGCGGTTTACACCGCGGGGTTCGGCGTGTTCGACAACGCCTGGTATTCCGGGCTGACCGTTGCCCTAGGGATGACCATCGCGCTGATCCGGGGCGTCGAGGGGCCGCTGATGGCGCTGCATCTGGTTCTGGCGGCCGCGTTTCTGTGGCTCAGCTGGGTCTGGCTCGGCGTGATGCTGGAGCAGGAGGAATTCTTCATCGACATCACCCGGGGCCAGTTGGCGCTGGCCTGGGGGGCGTTCGCGATCATCGGCTACGCCACCTGGCGCGGCTTTGGCTGGCCGATGCTGATCGTCTACCTGCTGCTCGGCGCCTATATCCTGGCGCCCTTCGGGGCCGACGAGGCGTGGACCCGGGTGGCCGAGAACCTCTATTACTCGACCGACGGCGTTTATGGCCGGCCGGTCGAGGTCGTCGGGCGCATCGTGCTGGTGTTCATCGCCTTCGGCGCGGTGCTGCAGGCCAGCGGCGCGGGCGCGGTGATCCTGAAGATCGCCTTTGCCGCCACCGCGCGCTTCACCGGCGGGCCGGCGCATGCGGCGATCGTGGGCTCGGGACTGTTCGGGACGCTCTCGGGCTCGCCCATCGCCAATGTGGTCTCGACCGGGGTCTTTACCATTCCGATCATCAAGCGGTCGGGCTTCAGCCCCAAATTCGCCGGTGCCGTCGAGGCCGCGGCCTCGACCGGCGGGCAGATCATGCCGCCGATCATGGGCGTCGTGGCGTTCCTGATGGCGGATGTCACCGGCATTCCCTACCTTCAGATCGTGATCGCGGCGACCCTGCCGGCGCTGTTCTACTACGCGTCGCTCTTCATGGTGGTGCTGGTCGAGGCGAAGCGGCTGGGCGTTGCGGCGCATCCAGCGGCCGAGCGCGAGCGGATGTCCGGCACAGACTGGCTGCAATCCTTGGCATTCTTTGTGCCTCTGGGCGTCATCGTCTGGCTGCTGATCGAGGGGCGGACGGCGCAATATGCGGGCTTCTACGCGCTGATCACGGCCTTCGTGCTGTGCCTGCTGCTGTTTCCGGCCTTCCGGCACCCGAAGAAGTGGCTGCAGGCGGCTGTCGATGCGGGCGTCACCTCGGCCACTCTGATGGTGATCGTGGCGGCGATCGGCTTTGTGATCGGCGTGATCAACATGTCCGGCGTGGGGTTGAAATTCGCCCAGGCCATCCTGCTGGTCTCCGGCTCGTCGCTGTTTCTGAGCCTTTTGCTGGTGATGCTGGGCTGTCTGGTGATGGGCATGGGCGTGCCGTCGGCCCCCGCCTATCTGATCGTCGCAATCGTGATGGGCCCGGCGCTGGAACAGCTGGGGGTGCCGACCGCCGGGGCGCATCTGTTCATGCTGTATTTCGGGGTGCTGAGCGTTGTGACGCCGCCGGTGGCGCTGGCTGCCTTTGCAGCGGCGCCGATCGCCGGGGCAAGGCCGATGGAGACCGGGGTCGAGGCGGTGCGCCTGTCGATCGCCGGGTTCATCATCCCCTTCGTCTTCGTCTACCACCCCGATATCCTGTTGATCCAGGGCTTCACGGCGCCGGGCCTGGCCTGGGCCGTGGGGGCCTTTGCGCTGGCAAGCTGGCTGATCGTCACCGGATTGTCGCGGTTCGAACGCCACACGATCCAGAGCGTTGAGGCGATCTTAAGGGTTTTCGCGGCTGTTCTGGTGCTGATCCCGCTGCCGGTGTTCTCTGCCGTCGGCGCGGCGATCGGCATTGCGATGATCGTGCTGCACCGGATGACCGACCAACCACAAGAACATGTCCGATAAGGGAGGAACCTGATGAAAACCTGGACGAAACTGGCCCTTGCGGGGGCCTTGGCCGCCAGCCCGGCGGTGGCAGACGAGCTGAAGATGGCGACCATCGCGCCGGGCACGTCGGCCTATCTGGTGATGTCGACCATGGCGACCATCGTCAATCAGGAACAGGACGCACACAACATCACCGTCGACGCCACCGGGGCGGCGACCAAGCACATCATCGACATGGCCAAGGGCAATCTCGACATGGTGATGACCTCGCCGACGGTCTATTTCCTGATGAAGAACAAGAAGGCGATGTACCAGAAACTCGATGCCGCGCCCGAGCTGGCGAAGAACGCCCGCCTTATGTTCTGGTTCCCGTATGGCCAGTACCACGTGCTGAGCTATGCCGAGGACGGGATGACCTCGCTGGAGGATCTGCGCGGCAAGACCGTGTTCCTCGGCCCGCCGGGCGGCGGGGCGTGGAATGCGGCCAAGGGCTGGGTCGAGGCGCAGACCGGGATGGTGCCGGGCGACGACTATGAGAATTTCAAGGCGTCCTGGTCCTCGGCCCTGCAGGCGTTCCAGGACCGGCAGGTCGACGTCTACATCAACGGCGGCATCGCGCCGTTTCCGCAGGTCGAGCAGTTGGCGGCGACGTCCGAACTGCGCATCCTTGGCCCCACCTGCGCGGAGTTCGAGGCGCAGGATGAGGCGATGAAAAAGCCGACGCAGGGTCTGGGCCGCGAGGTGGGCGTCATCCCGGCGGGCGTCTATGGCGAGAATGTCGTCAATAGCGAAGACGTCTGTACGCTCGGCGCCGTGGTGGGTGTCACCGTCCGGGCCGACATGGATGCCGATACCGTCTATGAGGTCACCAGGGCGTTCTGGGAGGGGGCCGAGAAGATGCGCGACAGCGCGCCCTGGCTGGCGGATGTGACGCTGGCCTATGCCGTGCGCGATGGTGGCATGCACCTGCACGAAGGCGCCCAGCGATACTATGACGAGATCGGGCTGACGATCCCCGAAGGCTCCATGGCCTCGGCGATGTGATGCGCAACGGGCCGGACGGGCGGCGTTCCGTCCGGCCCAGGAATGTTCGAAAATTCTTGGCAAATTTCTTCGAAGAGATTTGCGCGGAGGCATCCGGCGAATGGCGCCCAGAAACATCCTGTTCATCATGTACGACCAGCTGCGGTTCGACTATCTCGGCTGTGCCGGCCACCCGCATCTCGAGACGCCGAATTTCGACCGGGTGGCGGCCCGGGGCGTGCGGTTCAGCAATGCCTATTGCCAGTCACCGATCTGCGGGTCGTCGCGGATGTCCTTCTATACCGGCCGTTACCCGCAGAGCCACGGCGCCGAATGGAACGGCTTTCCCTTGCGGGTGGGCGAAAAGACGCTGGGCGATCACCTTCGCGACATCGGCATGGACTGCTGGCTGATCGGCAAGACGCATATGAAGGCCGATGTCGAGGGCATGGCGCGCCTGGGTATCCCGCCCGACAGCATTATCGGCGTCCGCACGGCGGAATGCGGTTTCGACGTCTGGGTGCGCGACGACGGCATGGTGCCGGAAGGACCGGACGGCAGCTATGACGGACGCGTGTCGCCTTACAACGAGTGGCTGAAGGACCAGGGCTATCCGGGCGACAACCCCTGGTCGCACTACGCCAATTCCGGCATCGAGAACGGCCGGATCGCACCCGCGTGGCTGATGCAGAACGCCGACAAGCAGGCGAATGTGTGCGAGAAGGACAGCGAAACCCCCTGGCTGACCGACCGGGCGTTGGAATTCCTGCAGGCGCAGACAGGCCCTTGGTGCGCGCACCTGTCCTATATCAAGCCGCATTGGCCCTATATCGCGCCGGCGCCGTATCATGCGATGTACGGGTCCAACCACGTGCCCGCGGCACAGCGCCATCCGTCCGAGCTGGAGGATGCGCATCCGGTCTTCTCGGAGTTCGCCCGGGGGCAGATCGGGCGCAGTTTTCACAGCGATCAGACCCGGGCCAAGGTGATCCCGGCCTATATGGGCCTGATCAAGCAATGCGACGACCAGCTGGGCCGGGTGCTGGACCATCTCGAGGCCACCGGGCAAATGGCCGAGACGATGATCGTACTGACCTCGGACCACGGCGACTATCTGGGCGACCACTGGATGGGCGAGAAGATGTTCATGCACGACTGCTCGGTGAAGATCCCGCTGATCGTCTACGATCCCTCGGCAGAGGCCGACGCGACACGGGGGACGGTCTGCGACGCCCTGGTCGAGTCGATCGATCTGGCGGCGACCTTCATCGAGACGGCAGGGGGCGATGTTCCGGCGCACTGGGTCGAGGGACGGTCGCTGCGGCCGTTCCTGCACAGGAAGGCACCGGCGGCCTGGCGCGACGTGGCGATCAGCGAATACAACTACGCCGTCACGCCGACCGCAGCAAAGCTGGGCGTGGCCGACGCGGATGCCCGGCTGTTCATGGCCTTCGACGGGCGGTTCAAGCTGATCCATTTCGAGGGCGGCTTCCGGCCGATGCTGTTCGATCTGCGGACCGATCCGGATGAGTTCACCGATCTGGGCGACAATCCGGATCACGCGGCGGACATCGCGCGGCTCTACGGCCATCTGAACGGCTGGGCGCGGCGGCAGTCCCAGCGCGTGACCCGGTCGGCGGAAGATCTGACGGCGATGCGCGGGGCGTCGCGGCGGCGTGGCATCATTCTGGGGGTCTACGACGAGGGGGATGTCGACGCCGAGTTGATGCAGAAATACCTCGGCCCCGCCGAAGCGGATTACACGACAAAGCCATGACCGCGCATCCCGATCTTGTCGCACATGCGGGCCAGTTTCCGAAACGGTTCGCAGACCTTGCCCCCGGTATCTGGTCGGCGGTCGGATTTGCGGCCTCGAACGTCTATGTGATCGAGGGGCCGGACAGTCTGGCGGTCATCGACACCACCGAATCCACCGGTGCGGCACAGGCCATCCTGGCCGAACTGCGTGCGCGGACGGCAAAACCGGTGGGCCAGATCGTCTATACCCATTCCCACCGCGACCACATCTCGGGGGCGGCGGTCTTTGCCGAAGGCGGCGCGCCCGAGATCATCGCCAGCCACCGCTTTGCGTCCGATATCGTCGGCGACCGCGGCGGGCCGCAAAAGGCGCTACGCGACCGGACCCGACGGCAGTTCGGCTTCGGGCTGGACTTCCCCGGCGAGCGGGTGAACCTGGGCTGCGGCCCCGGTGACCGGCCGGTCGAGGGCATGGGTGCCGGCCATCTGCCGCCGACCCGATGGATCACCGAAGACCGGGTGCAGGCCTCGCTGGCGGGCCGGACCGCCGACCTGATCCATGCACCAGGTGAGACGCCGGATCACCTGATCGTCTGGCTGCCGGACCGGCGCATCCTGTTTTCGGGCGACAACTTCTATCATGCGTTTCCCAATCTCTATGCGATCCGAGGCACCCCGTACCGCGATTTCGCCGCCTGGGCGGACACGCTTGACCGGATGCTGCGGATGGCGCCCGAGGTGCTCGCGCCGGGGCACACCTTGCCGATCGTCGGGGCGGCGGCGATTGCCGAACGGCTGACCGACTATCGCGATGCGATCCGCTTTGTGGTCGAGGCGACCGCGGCGGGGCTGAACGCGGGCCGGACGCCCGACGAACTGGCGGCCGAGCTGCGGCTGCCCGGGCGGCTGGCAGGAAAGCCCTGGCTGCAGGAATTCTATGGCAGGTTCGCCTGGTCGGTGCGGGCCTATGCGGCCGGCACGCTGGGATGGTTCGACGGAAACCCGACGGATCTCGGCCGGCTGCCCCCGGCCGAGGAGGCGCGCAAGGTCATCGCATTGGCCGGCGGGGGCGACGCTGTTCTGGCGGCGGCCGAGGCTGCGGACGACCCGCAATGGGCGATGGAACTGGCCGACCGCCTGATCGCGGCGCAAGACCAGGTTCAGGCGGCGTTACGGGTGAAGGTCCGCGCATTGCGGATCAGGGCCGAGGCCGAGGTCAACGCGACGGCACGGAACTATTATCTCAGCTGCGCACGGGAACTGGAGGCTGAAACGCCCTGACGGGATGCTGGCCCTTGCCGGTCGGGAGGGCGCCAAGAGTTTTCGAAACCTCTTGGCAAACTCTTCGAAGAATATTGCCCCTTTCGCTCTGCCGCAGAGCCATCCGGCAAAACGCGCAACCGGTGGACATGGCTGCATGTCGGGCCTAAGTCATCCAAAATGCGTCGGCGCGCCGCGGCGCACAGAGAAGCGGGACAGGGATGCCGGATCTGATCGTTTACTTCGCCCATCCCGGGCAAAGATTTTCCCACGTCAATTCCGAATTGCTGAAGGTCGCGCGCGGGGTCGACGGGATCACCCTTGTCGACATGTACGCCGAATACCCGCGCTTCGACATCAATATCGAACGCGAACAGAAGCGGCTGCTGGCCCACGACATCATCCTCTTTCAGTTCCCGCTGTTCTGGTATTCGACGCCGTCGATCATCAAGGAATGGCAGGATCTGGTGCTGGAACATGGCTTTGCCTATGGCGCCGGCGGCACCCGGCTGCAGGGCAAGCGGCTGATGCTGGCCATCACCGCGGCAGGCCCCGAGGATGCCTATACGCCCGACGGATACCAGCACCACCATCTGCGTACCTTCCTGCGCCCGCTGGAGCAGACCGCGCGGCTCTGCAAGATGCATTTCCTGCCGCCCTATGTGCTTTACGGCGCGCTGAAGGCGCCGGGCGCGGGCCGGGTCGCGCCGCATGCCGAGGGCTACAAACGCCTGCTGACCGGCCTGCGCGACGGGCGGTTCGACGAATATCAGGCCGAGCAGCACGAGGTGCTGACGGCCGAGACGCTGCCGCTCTGGAACGAGGCCTGACCTATGGATTTCCTTTCGCTCGCCTTCCTTTTCCTGATCGCCGGGGTTGTGGCGGTTCCGCTGGCGTCGAAGTTCGGCCTTGGCTCGGTCCTGGGCTATCTGATCGCCGGGATCGCCATCAGCCCGCTTCTGGCGGCGTTCAACGTGGACGTGATCAGCCTGCAGCATTTCGCCGAATTCGGCGTGGTGATGATGCTGTTCCTGGTGGGGCTCGAGCTGGAGCCCAAGATGCTGTGGCAGATGAAGACGCGGCTTCTGGGGCTTGGCGGCCTGCAGGTGGGTATCACCACGGTTGTCGTGATGGGCGTCGCGATGCTGTTTTCGCTGCCCTGGACGATCTCGCTGGCGATCGGTTTGATCTTTGCTTTAAGTTCGACGGCTATTGTTCTGCAAACACTGAACGAAAAGGGATTGATGAAGTCCGACGGCGGGCAGGCGTCTTTCTCGGTCCTGCTGTTTCAGGACATCGCCGTCATCCCGATGCTGGCGCTGATTCCGCTGTTGGCCGACCCGGATCTGATGTCGCAATACGCCGACATGGCGGAAACGGCGGTCGTGGCCGAAGACGCCGGCTGGGCCGCGGCGCATGCGGCGGGCGACGCCGGCGGCCATGGCGTGGCCGAGGCGCACGGCGACGGCGACCATCACGGGCCGACGGGCCCGGGCTGGATCGAGACCATTCCGGGCTGGCAGCGCGCGCTGATCACCATCGCCGCGATCGCGGCGGTGATCGTCGGCGGATCCTACCTGACGCGGCCTATCTTCCGGTTCATCGCTTTGGCAAAGCTGCGCGAGCTGTTCACCGCCACGGCCCTGATGATGGTGATCGGCATTGCACTCTTGATGACCCTGGTCGGCTTGTCGCCGGCCCTGGGGACCTTCCTGGCGGGCGTCGTGCTGGCCAACAGCGAATACCGTCACGAACTGGAATCGGATATCGACCCGTTCAAGGGGCTGCTTCTGGGGCTTTTCTTCATGACCGTGGGGGCTGGGATCGATTTCGATCTGCTCTTCGGCAATTTCGGGGTGATCCTGGGCCTGACGTTGGGGCTGATCGCCCTGAAATCGGCGATCCTTCTGGGGCTGAGCTATATCTTCAACGTGGGCGGGGCGGACCGGTGGCTGTTCACGCTGGGGCTGGCGCAGGCCGGGGAGTTCGGGTTCGTCCTGCTGAGCTTCACGGTGGCCAACGACGTGGTGCCGGGCCCGGTCTCGGACCAGCTCTTGCTGATTGTGGCCCTGTCGATGCTGCTGACGCCGGCGCTGTTCATCGCCTATGACAAGCTGATCGCGCCCCGGTTCGCCGAGGCACAGGCGCAGGAACCCGACGCCATCGACGACGAGGCGCCGATCATCATCGCCGGTCATGGCCGCTGGGGCGGGATCGTCAACCGGATGCTACTGGGCGGCGGGTACAAGACGGTGGTGCTGGACCACAATTCGGCGCAGCTGGATATGCTGCGGACCTTCGGGTTCAAGGTGTTCTTCGGCGACGCGACGCGGCCAGATCTGCTGCATGCCGCGGGCATCCATGACGCCAAGATGATCGTCGTGGCGATCGACGACAGGGATCAGGCGACAGAGCTGGTGCATCACGTGGCCGAGGCCTATCCGCATGTCCACATCATCGCCCGGGCGCGCGACCGCAATCATGTCTACGAGCTTTATGCCGCGGGCTGCCGGGACATCATCCGCGAGACCTTCGACAGCGGAGTGCGGGCCGGGCGGTCGGCGTTCGAGGCGCTGGGGATGCATCCGTTCGATGCCGAGCGGCTGTCGCGCGGGTTCGTCGACGAGGACCGCCGCGCGATCCGCGAACTGGCGCAGGTCTATCGCTCGGACATCCCGATCCACGAGAACGAGGCCTATGTCGCCCGCGCCCTGGAGCTGCGCGCCGAGACCGAGGCGGAGATGCGCGGCAACGGGCGCGCGTTCGCCGACCGGATCGACCGCGGCTGGTCGCCGCCGACCGTTCGGGACGTCGAGGCCGAGACCGAGGAGGCGCGCAAGGCCTCGGTTTGATGGCAGGCGCAATTCGCCAAGATCTGCACGATTACCGATTTGGCATTATCGCGTTATAAATCAAAGGCTTGACAGTGTAAGCCCGTGGCGGCTCGCCCCTGCTGGCTCTGGCAATCCTGGCCGTGTCGGGTTATCTGGCACCGCATGCCGCGCCGTTTTTCCAGCCTCTCCGATTTCTACGATACCCCGTACGATACGGTGATCGACGTGCGCTCGCCCGCGGAATACGCCGAGGATCACGTTCCCGGCGCGGTCTCGCTGCCGGTCCTGTCGAACGAGGAACGCGCGCGTGTCGGCACCATCTATACCCAGGATAGCCCGTTCAAGGCACGCAAGATCGGCGCGGCCCTGGTCGCCCGCAATGCAGCGGCACATATCGAGGGGCCGCTGGCGGGTTTTGACGGCGGCTGGCAACCGCTGGTCTACTGCTGGCGCGGGGGCCAGCGGTCGGCATCCTTCGCCGCGATCCTTGCCCAGATCGGCTGGCGGGCCGAAACCGTCGAGGGCGGTTATCGGTCGTACCGGCGCCTGGTGGTGACGGCGATGCACGAGACCGCGCTGCCCCACCCTGTGGTGATGCTCGACGGGAATACCGGGACGGCGAAGACCGAACTCTTGGGCCTGCTTGCGGTGCGGGGTGTCCAGACGGTGGATCTCGAGGGGCTGGCGGCGCATCGCGGATCGCTGTTTGGCGGCCTGGCTGGCGGGCAGCCATCGCAGAAAGCGTTCGAGGGGGCGTTGGCCCGGGCTTTCGCCGGGCTCGATCCGGCGCGGCCGGTGGTGTTGGAGGCCGAAAGTTCGAAGGTGGGCGATTTGCTTGTGCCCCCCGCGGTCTGGGCGGCGATGCGCGAAGCGCCACGGATCCGGATCAGCGCCCCGTTGCCGGCGCGCGCCCGATACCTGGCGGCGGCCTATGCCGATGTAACCGCCGATCCGGTGTTGCTGCGCGACAGGCTGGCACAGCTCACCCCCTATCACGGGCGCGCGCAGGTGGCCCTATGGCAAGCGCAGGCCGCGGCCGGAGAGCATGTGGCGCTGGCAGGTGAATTGATGGCCGCGCATTACGACCCGCGCTACGCCAAGGCGCGGGCCCGGCCAGAGATCCGGTACCTGGCGGATGTGGCGGTTGCGGATCTGGCGAAACCCGATCTTGAGCGGGCGGCCGACAGGGTGGTGTCTGTTCTGTCGGGGGTGTTTGCCGCGATGGCCTGAGCGTGTGGCCTACGACATGTCTGACGATGAAGTGCGTGGCTGGTTTTGGCTTGGAGCGTTCGTTGCCTGCCGCGAGATGGGCCGCGCCATCGCCGACCCGCGGGGAGGCCGCCCAGACCTATGAACGGCGCGTTTTATCCCAGCAAAGTCCGAACGACCTCAATGCGATACGCACCGGCAGAAAATCGCCTCCCCTCCGGGGCGGGTCGGCGTTGGCGTGGCGGCCTTCGGCCTTGATTCCGCGCCAGGGGCTGGTTGCGAATGGCAACTTTTGGCCAAGAACCGATGGGCGATCCAGGCATGTGTCGTGCCGTGATCCGAAGTGCCTTGCACCCGCCCGGACCCTTTCGCTGCCCCCGCAAGCCTTCGCCGCGCTCGCAACCGGCCATTTTCACCTTGAACCGCCCAATTGTCCGGCGCCGCATGCCGGTCATGGCGCCGGGCTCTTTCCTTTTTCGCCGCAACGCAGTACGCTTTGCTGCACTGCCACATCGGGAGGGGACCCATATGGCTGAAACCGATGCGCCACTGCTGATCAAGCGGTATGCCAGCCGGCGGCTCTATAACACTGAGACCAGCGATTACGTGACGCTCGACGATATCGCGACCTTCATCCGCGAAGGGCGCGAGGTTCAGATCATCGATCTCAAATCCGGTGACGACCTGACCCGGCAATATCTGCTGCAGATCATCGCCGACCACGAAAGCCAGGGCGAGAATGTGCTGCCGATCAACGTGCTAACCGATCTGGTGCGCAGCTACACGACCGAGGTGCAGTCGATCGTGCCGCAATTCCTGGCCAGTTCCTTCGAGATGCTGCGCGAAGGGCAGTCCAAGATGCTGGAAAACCTAACAAACCCGATCGCGGCGATGCCGGGGTTCGAGGCGATGCAGGCCCAGCAGCGGGCGTTTCTGAACGCGATGACCGGCGGCTGGGCCGGCGGGACGGCGCCAAAGGACGAGGGCGAGGCCGGCAAGTCCGAAGATCTCGACGAGATCAAACAGCAATTGGCCGATCTGCAGGCAAAGCTGGCGAAGATGAGCAAATAGCCCGGATCGTAAGGCGCTCGCCCGCATCTGGACCCTGTGGGGCGCAGCGAAACACCCCGCTGCTGGATTGTGCGTCTCGTTCACGCGAAAAATGATGAAACCACGGAATTGAAATAGCGTCCGCAAGGGGACGCCAGGCGTTATTCTTGGGTCTCAATCCGAAGTTTCTGCCGCAATTCCCCGGTTTCGCGGTCAAAGATCAGGATCTCATCCGCCTCGGTGACGACCGCGATCCAGTCCGACCCTTGTGTGAACGCAACCGCCTGCTGCCCCGGCTCCAGTCGGATCGCTGCCGGTACCTCAACCTCGCGTTCCGGCGGCCCCGATAGCCGCATCGCAAAAAGGCCGATCAGGAACAGAAAGCCCCCGATCATCACCACCAGCAGCACCGTCACAAGGATCCGCAACAGCCGCAGCGACTTGACCTCGCCGCCGATTTCCTCTGGAACCTCGTCCATGCCCGCCACCCGTCTCTCGATCACCATCGCCGCCGACCCGCCGCCGCGCCTTGATAAGGCACTGGCCCGCGACGTGCCAGAGGAGGCCGCGCTCAGCCGCTCGCGCCTGGCCCGCCTGATCGCCGACGGCGCGGTCAGCCGACAGGGCAGGGCGGTCACCGACCCCAAGCTGCGCGTGACGGCGGGCGAGGTTTTCGATCTGGTCGTTCCCGCCGCCGTTGCACCCGATCTGGCCGCCGAATCCATCCCGCTCGATATCGTGTTCGAGGACGACGATCTGATCGTCGTCAACAAACCGCCCGGCATGGTCGTGCACCCCGCCCCGGGCACGCCCGGCGGCACGCTGGTCAACGCCTTGCTTGCCCATTGCGGCGACCGGCTGTCCGGCGTCGGCGGCGTTGCCCGGCCCGGCGTCGTGCACCGGATCGACAAGGACACCAGCGGGCTGATCGTCGCGGCAAAGTCCGACCGGGCCCATCACGGGCTGGCCGAGCAGTTCGAGCACCACACCGTCAGGCGCCACTACCGTGCCCTCGTACATGGTGTCCCCGACGCCGCCGATCCGCGCCTACGCGGCGTGCCCGGCGTGTCTTTCGAGGACGGCGGCGTGCTGAAGATCACCACCCGGCTCGCCCGTCACAGGACAGACCGGCAAAAACAGGCGGTGATCTTTCAAGGCGGCCGTCACGCCGTGACCCGGGCACGGGTGCTGGAACGCTTCGGCGCGCCCCCGGCGGCGGCGATGCTCGATTGCTGGCTGGAAACCGGCCGAACCCATCAGATCCGCGTGCATCTGGCCCATGCGGGCCACGGATTGATCGGCGATCCGGTGTATGGGGGCCGGCGCAAGCTTTCGGCAGGCGCGCTTGGCGAGGGTGCGGCGGCTGCCGCAGCCTTTCCGCGGCAGGCCCTGCACGCCGCCACCCTGGGATTCGAACATCCGGCCACCGGCCAGGTCCTGCAATTCGAGGCACCGCTGCCGGCCGACCTTTCGGCGTTGATTGCGGCGTTGCGCGGCGCCTGAGGGGCTGGCCCGACAGGAGCGCGGGAAATCTCAATCGGATCATAGCCTGACCGGTTCGGTGATCCGCTCTGCCGCATATTCCGAGCGATCAAACCGTTTGCTGCATGTGCCCGTCTGGCGAATAGGGTCGAAACGGGGCCTAGGCATCTCTCACTTCCTGCGATGCCCCGGCTGCGGTCACGTCACTGCCGCCGATTCCATCTGGTGGCAGAGAATTCAGGAACCGAGCGAGGTTGCGGTTCAGCGCTTTGCGGATATAGAGGCCGAAATTCGTGTGATTGACCAGGTTCTGCGACACGGTGATGGAATGGTCTTTCGTCACGACGTGGTGCCACCAATCCGGAGGCAGAAAGAGCATGTCCCCGGGGGTCATCACACAGCGGTGACAGGTGGCCATCTTCAGGTCCGGAAATCGACTGTGGTCCGGATCGGCCGGGTCCACGGCGCCGTGATAGACGGCCTCGGCGTCTTCGGGTGCAAAAAGATACGCCTCTTTCGTGCCCCTCAGCTGAGCCAGCAACGTGATCGTGTGATGAGAATCGACGTGAAGCCGGGAAACGGCGCCCGGCGGACTTAGCAGGATCCATCCCTGAACATGGGGGAAATGCGATCGTTTGAATTCAAGATCGAAATACGGCCACCAATCGAGAACAAACGGCGGCAGGGCGATGTCGTCCCACAGTTCGGGGTGGGCCAGGAACGGCTGGTATGAGGTGCAGTAGAAGGGGCGTTCCGCGCCAAGTCTGCGATGGTGCCGATGCAGATCCGCATCGGCCTCCTCGGCGGTCAGATAGTCGATGTAGTCGGCCAGCGTGGTGACCAGGTCGCAATCGCCGCTCATCGCGTCGCAGCCAAGTTTCACCTCGTCGTCGCCATATGTGTCTTTGAAGAAATCGAAACTCCAGGCGTCCATGGCCGGCCAGCCCTGCATCCAACCTCTGACAATCAGCGGCTTGCCACCCGGACGTGTGTAGTCGTCGAATTCGCGTGGTGACAAAAGCGTTTCGGTTGCGACTTCGGTGAACTCCATATCCGGCCAATTCTCTTTTCTCGTCTACTCTGCCGTACGCTGAATCGAATCCGCCAGTGCATTGTGCGTAATTTCAGGCGCAGAATCCCGCGAGGTGGATCAAGTCGGCGATTTCAAACCGGTTTGTCCGATTTGTCACGCAATGCCGCACAGTGAACCGGGCAAGGGGGATTTCGCAATCCTGAAGGGGGAAGCATCGCTCCCCCTCACCGCAGCTGACTATCCTTGCTCCCCCGCCGGTTGATCCCCGGTCGGGGCTCGAAGCGCCCGTCGCGCTCGGCCTGGCAGTCGATGCACAGCTTCACCCCCGGCAGGGCCTGCCGGCGGGCTTCCGGAATCGCCTCGCCGCATTCGGCACATTCGGCCAGGCTCTCGCCGGTGGGCCGAGTCCGCGCCCGCAACCGCTCCAGCTCTTCGGATATCGAGGCGTCGATCTGGTCGTTCACCGCCCCGTCCCGGGCCCAGCCTCCGGCCATCAGATCCCTCCCGGCGCGCCGCCGGCACCCGTGTTTGACAGCGATATCTCGAACAAAACCATTGGCTTATACATGGCGCCTCCTGAGGGTGCCTCAGTCTAGTTCGGTCCACGGCCAGGGCTTCACCTCGCTGGCCCCGGTCTGAAACCGCGCCGCCTTGGCCATCCAGATCCCAAGGGATTCCCCGAACTCACCCAGCCTTTCGTTCGGCTCGCCCTTGTTGATCACCATCACGATGAACTGGATCACCGTGGCCACCCCCAGCACGGTCAGCCCGATCTGCAGCATCAGCCAGATCAGCACCATGTAGACCAGCCTCAGGACCAGCCCGTCCTTTTCTTCAGGATCGAATTGCGGCCCGTTGATCCGCCCGTCGAATTTCTCTTCCTCGGTGGCCATCGGACCCTCCTGTCAGAACGCGGCCACCTCCGAGAAATGCCCCGCAAGCTCGGCCAGCGGCGTGTGAAGTAAATCCTTGTCCAGCTCTGCGGTCAACGCCTCTGCCAGCCCCGTCGGCAGGCGCTCGCGGACCGCTCCCAGCATCTTCGGCGGGGCCGAGATCACCAGCCGGTCGTAGCTGCCCTTTGCCCAGGTCTTCTCGACCTCGCCCAGCAGATCGGCGGCAAAGGTTTCTCTGTTCTGCCGCACCTCCGAGCTCGACGGCTCCATCTTGTGATGTGCTCCGCCCGGCCCCGAGCGAGACCGGCCGCTATCGTCGGCATAAGCGATCCGGTCGCCCGACACCGCCTTGCGGCTGAGATGCCGAAGCTGCCGCAGCCCCTTGCCGACGCCTTCGTTCACCAGAACGCGCGCCTCGCGCTCATTGGCCAGCACCACCAATGTCTCGACCGGTTTCATATTGTTCCTCCCGACGGTTTCGATCACCGCAGCCTAGCCATGGCGGCGGCGCGTCTCCTTGATTTGGCGCAAAATAGCGGGTTTTGCCGGACGGTCATGGAAACCGGGTAGGCACGGGACCGCACGGGAATCCGGAGGCTTTTCGGGACCCCGTGTCACCCAGCAGCCAGCGCCGTGTCGATCATCGCCTGTGTCCCCCTGCTGAATTCCAGCGGACAGGGGTATGGCGTGCCATCGCGTACCGAGCGGCCGAAATTCTCGACCTGAAGCACGTAGTGGTTCACACCCGGCCAACGCTCGACCGTAGCCGACATGCCCGGACCGTCCAGCGTCAAGGCCGCCTGACCGACGACATTGGCGTTGAACGGGCAGGTCAGCGTCATCACGCCGTCTTCACCATGAAACGCCATGTACTGTCTGCCGAACATTCGCATCGAGGTGACCGAGGAAAACCGGAACGAGGGGAAATCCGCCGTGACATGCGCGAAGACGTCGACGTCGTTCTCGCGGCGGAGATGGGCCTGGACCGCCTGCGGTTCCTCTCCCGTCACAAAGCGTGCCGAGCCAAGGGTGTAGACGCCGATATCCGGCAGCGATCCGCCGCCGGTTTCGGGGCGGTTGCGGATATTCCCGGGATCGGAGCGGTTGTCATAGCTGAAGACCCCGTCGACCAGCACCAGCTTGCCGATGGCGCCCTGTTCGTAGAGCGTTTTGGCGCGCTGCCATTGCGGGTGGTGCACGATCATAAAGGCCTCTGCCGCCAGCAGGCCGGTTTCGTCGCGTTTGGCGATCACCGCGTCGAACTCGGCGGCCCGCATCGCCAGAGGTTTTTCGCACAAGACATGCTTGCCCGCATCCAGCGCCTTCAGCGTCCACTCCACATGCAGGTGGTTCGGCAGCGGGACATAGACCGCGTCGATGCCGGGATCGGCCAGCAGCGCGTCATAGCTGTCGTGTACCGTCAGGTCGGGGCAGAACGCCTGAAACCCGGTGGCCTTGTCCGGGGATGAGGTCGCCAGCGCCGCGAGCCGCGCACCGTTGGCCATATGGATCGCCGGTGCCATCTGCTCGCGGGCGAATCTTGCGGCGCCCAGGATGCCCCAGTTGATCGGATCTGCCATGTCCTTGTCCTCCCAGACGGCATTCAACGATGGCGGTTCTATCCCCAAGACGTTGGGCAGGAAACCGCCAATCCGCCCCAAAAAACCGGCAAATCCGTGGCCAAAATGGCATAGCACATGAGTTTTGCCAGCTATCTATCAGGATTCGATGCAGAATTTCTTGGTGATGTGACGGGCCCAGCCTATGGTCGGGGAAAGTTATCCACAAGGGTCCTTCGCGATCCGCAAGAGATGACGCGAGCAACCGTTGAGGCAAAGACATGACACGCCCCCAGCGTAACGGCCCGCCCATGTCGAAGAGGCGGGTGTTTGGTACGGCCGTCTGCGTTCTGGCGCTGACCGCGGCGCAGAACCAGGCGTACCCGTTTTTCGGCGACCTGACACCGCTGGCAAAGGCCGAGAAGCCGGATGTCGGCCGCAGCTTTGACAACCCGGCCGATGATTTCGCCGGAGAGACCGCGCCGCTGGACCGGCATCCGATCCGCGTGATCTCGGTCGACACCGCGAACCAGCTGGACGAGGGCGAGGTCAATCTGGGCGTCGGCTGGCACCAGAACGATCCGGGCACGGCCGCCGGAACCGGCAACCAGATCTATGACTGGCATGGCGACTGGGGGGTCAGCGACCGGCTGCAGGCCAGCTTCACGTTTCAAAGCTACAACGACCCCTTTCACAAGCCGATCAACGGCACCACCTCGCGGCTGAAGTTCCTGACCTATGGCGTCGCCGGCAAGTTCAAGGTCTTCGAGACCTCGCGGCTCAGCTTTGCGGTACAGGGCTCTGTCGAGCACATGACCTGGGAAAGCCCGCTTTGGGGCAGCGATGTCGCCAATGCCGACCATGTGATCTACTCGCTGCAGGCGCCGGTGACCTTCCGGTTCTCGCCGCAGCTGGAAATGCATGTGACGCCGGGCGTGTCGGTGTTCCCCGACGACATCAACGGCTTCGATTTCTACGGCACCGTGGGCTATGTCGGCCTGGGCGCCACCTGGCGTCCGAGCGAACGGGTGACGGCCTATGGCCTGGTCAACGTGCCGGTGTCGGGAAGCAACACCGTCTCGAACACCCAAACACTGACCGACACGCCCGTCTGGACGGTGGGCGGTCGGTACAACGTGACCCCGAAGGTGGCGGTGGACCTCTATGCCACAAACGGGCTCGGAACCTCGCCCGCAACGGGCATCCTGAGCTATCCGCCGGATGGCGAAACGGTACTTTACGGCATTCAGCTGAACTGGACGCCCGGCAATCGCCCCGGCTACCGGTCGAGCTATCGCACCGGCCCGCGCAAGCAGGTAACGGCACGCAGCCGCAGCCTGCAACAGGACGGCTTCACGCTGGGAACCGGGCGCACGCTGTCTCCGGGCACACTGATGGGCGTCGCCGCTGCCGACGCCGACGGCGCCTATACCGGGGCGCTGCACCTTAGCCCGGATCAGGATTTCGAATTCGGTGGGCTGATCGAAAGGTTCGCCAACGACGGCAGTGTCGGACCGGGTCTTGTCGACAACATCAATGACAAGCGATTTTTGTATTTCGCCAAGCTGCGGTTCCTCGATCAGGATGCCGGCGACCCGGTGTCGATGGCCGTGCGGGTTTCGGCGGGGCGCGATTTGGCGTCGGGTCCCAATACCGGGACGCTGTCGCTGGATGTTCCGATCAGCTACGATTTCAACGACCGTTTCACCGTCAACGTGAACCCGCGCGCCGCGGCGCAGGGCAACACCCAGACCTATGGTCTGGGCCTGGGTCTGAACTACGAGGTGCTTCCGGGTCTGGAAGCGATCGCCGAGGTGACACCGGTTGTCGACGGCAACGGCACGGTCTGGGCCGCCGGCGCGCGGTACAACCTGCCGAATTCGGATGCCAGCATCGATCTGCACGCCACCAACGCGATCGGGCGCTACGGGCAGGGCACGCTGATCGCGCAGGACGATGTCCGCTATGTGCTGGGTGCGTCGATGAAGCTGGATCTGTCCGGCTGGAGATAGGCTTTGGGGTACGAAAAGAAGGCGCCCGGGCCGGAAGGTCCGGGCGTCTTCGCATTTCGGGGGCGGGGCCTCAGGCGACGCGGCTCATCAGGCCCTTCTCGCGGGCAAGTTCCTTCATGCGCTTCTGTAGCTTTTCGAAGGCGCGCACCTCGATCTGGCGGATGCGCTCGCGGCTGACATTGTACTGGCCGCTGAGGTCTTCCAGCGTGACCGCCTGATCCTGCAGCCGCCGCTGGGTCAGAATGTCCTGCTCGCGCTCGTTCAGCACGCCGAGCGCTTCGGCCAGCAACTCCCGGCGCACCTCCAGTTCGTCCTTGGCCTCGTAGGCCGCGGCCTGGTCTGCGTCTTCGTCTTCCAGCCAGTCCTGCCATTCGGTGGTGCCGTCGCCGTCGCTGCCGACCATGGCGTTCAGCGAGGCGTCACCGCCCGAGAGCCGCCGGTTCATCGAGATGACCTCGTCCTCGGTCACACCGAGGTCCGTGGCAATCTTGGCCACCTTGTCGGGGTGCATGTCGCCCTCTTCCAGCGCGCCGATCCGGGCCTTGGCCTTGCGCAGGTTGAAGAACAGCTTTTTCTGGGCCGAGGTCGTGCCGAGCTTCACCAGCGACCAGGACCGCAGGATGTATTCCTGGATCGAGGCGCGAATCCACCACATGGCGTAGGTGGCCAGGCGGAATCCCTTTTCGGGGTCGAAGCGCTTGACGGCCTGCATCAGGCCCACGTTCGCCTCGGAAATCACCTCGGCCTGGGGCAAGCCATAGCCGCGATAGCCCATGGCGATCTTGGCCGCGAGCCGCAGGTGGCTGGTCACAAGCCGATGCGCGGCGCTCGAATCCTGACGGTCGACCCAGGCCTTGGCCAGCATGTACTCTTCTTCCGGCTCCAGCATCGGGAACTTCCGGATATCCTGCAGATACCGGTTCAGGCCGCCTTCGGGCGTCGGAGCAGGGAGGTTGGCGTAATTGCTCATTTTCAGTCCCTCTTCAGCGCAATGTTGCGCGGGTTAACATTCACCTAAGTGCGCGCACGCGTCATTTCAAGATATGTGGCGTCGCCATGCATGGTACGGCAGATGTTGCCGTTTCCGTCGTAATTCCAGAAATGTTAGCGTTTCTCACACCGATGTGTGCCGGAGTGAACCAATCGGTCGCGAATGTTTCATTTGTTGCGTGACAGCGAAATTTGCAGAATTTGACAAGCAAATTTACAGCAGAGAGGTTTTTAGCACAAAATGTGGGGTGGGAGCAAGGGGAGAAGGCCCGGGCGGAACGGGTTGGATGCGGCCGATGTGCTCAAAAATCCGAGGGTTCAGATGATTTCAAACAACCTTTCATAAGGTGTTTAAACGGTCAACCACACTGTGCCGGGGGCAGCTCTGCCGCCCGAAGCGTGGGAAACAGACCACGGCTGAGCCACCAATTCGAACTCGTCAAGACCGGCAAGGACGGCGGAAACCGGAAGTTCGCTGCAAGTGCTGCTTTCAAAAGATAGACTTGGCAAAGCGGCCGTTCGGTTCACGGAACCCGATTACATTGTATCAGACGGTTTCTCGGAGATGTCGCGCGTTACTGCGACCACCATCTTACCGTTAGCGAGCCCCTCATTTACTGCCGCACACTTCTCTCCCACGTACGCCACGAGTTCCTCGAAGTTCACCGCTTTGCCAGCGACGGTCTTACGAAAGGCGCTTCTTTTGACCTTCTTGGTCTTCTTGTCTTTCTCGACCCTTCTTGGACGAGCTGCATTTACGAGAACATAGATGCCTGTGTGGGACGAAGGCTCAAACAAATACTGCTTCGAAAGCTGTTCACCCGGAGTGTTGACTAGCTCATCCCCAGTCCAATGCTTCATATCGGCAAGCTTAATTTCGACCGATACCTTCCCTAAAGCATCAACTCTTGAGTGCATCCTGAGATCAGGCCGCTTCTCACCCGCAACTTCTTGCTCCCTGACGACGGTATAGTAGCGTTCCCCCACGTCTCTCAGGCGGGCGGCAAGCCAATTTCTTAAATCGCCTTCTTTCGCTTCGCCCCGCCGGAAGAAGGCGCTTTCATCATCGTCGGAAGTATGCAGCCGTTCGAGGAGCGTCTCTAGATGCGTTTGGCAGAGCTTCCTGAACTCGTCCACAGTCGCTGGTGGCTTGGACTGATCGTTCAGAAACTGAATTGCCTCATCAGGTGAGAGTTCAGGCCTTCTTCCGGCTCCTCGCTTCATAAGTTCGATTTGATACAAAAACGTATGTCGGTAGCTCGAAAGCGCCTTTGCTCTGGCCAGTCTTCCAAATGCGCTGACAGCATCGGGTGTTTGAAACGCCGCCAACATATTGGTGTAGTTCCGCCTGTTGCTCTCGGCGTGGTCCTTTTTTCCCGGCGAGTAGACACTCTCGTGCTTCACATCCTTCTCAGGCGGCCACGCCAAGTATGATGCCTCAACCAGCCACTCTAGAAGAATTACATCTTGCTTATACTCCCCTCGCACCTCGCCCGAACTTTCCTCCAGAGCAGGCTTGTTTCCCTCGCGACCCAAATATTCGAAATAGAGCGCCCTCTGTCCGGCGCTATGCAGATCACCAAAAGTCGAGAGCAACACACTTTTTGCTGCACTTGAGTTCGCGTTCATTAGACCATCAAGCCACCCCCATGCCTCTCGGAAGTCAAACCGGGTCAACGCCGCTCGATAGCCTGAGACCAGAAACCTAGAAAAGCGGTTTTGCTCAACCGTGGGAGCGCGAGCCACGATGTCTAAGCAGAGCATTCTATCGCGCCGGTTGCTTGGGAGTGCACACATCATCATCCGCAGAAGCATCGGCGCGACTAGGCTCCTAATTCCGGCACCAGAGTAGGCGATCTTACGTACGCACTCCGACACATGGTGGTCATCGTCACCTTGCTCAGAGTTGAAGTCCGTCAGTAACGCACCTTTGATCTCAGAGCAAAATTGGCTTGGGAAATTCTGTGCCAACTCATCAACCCATTTGGGAAAGCCACCCGCTTCGTGAAACGCGTAGCGGAAGGCCTTTCGTGCAAGGTCGGCATCGCTAGGCAACTCTCCAAATGAGTAGTCCAAGTTGACGCCCGCTAGGCCAATGTGGCCGAGATATGTTCGCCTTTCAGCGTAGCTCGTGTCATGAGTCTTCCAGTATTGCCGCAGGCCATCACTGAATAGCTGGGCAACCTTAGATCCACATTCCTCTTGGACCGCGCGGATCGTTCCTGACCCAAGGTTATTTGGAGCCTTATCAAAAAGCCAAACCGCATTGCTATTGTCGAAATCACCAGCAGCAATGCTCTTGCGGTTACTCGTGATGAATTTTCGGTTTTTTCGGGCTGTTCTCCAAGACTGAACGGCTTCCTTCTTGCCCCGGAACCACCTTTGCGCGTCATAGCGATATTGATGCTGGAAGCGTGATTTTATTCGAAGAAACCAACCGCCGACGCCGAATTGTCGCCGTTGATCGTCGTCCCCATATTTCTTGAGATATTTTCTGAACTCACCTAACGCATTGCTATGCTCTTCCCCCCGGAGTTCGGCCAAAATAGTTTGTGACAGGTCAAGTAGGAACGCCCGCTCAAATTGATCGGAGGCCTTTGATGCGAGTTCGCAATAGTGGGACACATCGGACTGATCGAAGACGTATCCATTTTCCTCTTTATCATCAAATTCTAAAGGGTAGATCACTCCGAACGGAACGCGGTGCCGCTGAACTCTATCAGAAAAAAGAGCTATTCGTCGTTGAACGAGAGCGTGTTTGACATCCGGTCGTGCCCGGAGGCCACTCGCCAGCTGCTTCGTTAGCGCTTTGCGGCCAAAAACGTCGATCCTGTCATCCTTGCCCATCGCCATCTCAACGGCATTGAGTAAGTCTTCATCGTCGGGGCGCATCTCCTTATCAATCAAAAACTCCGAAGCTAGATAGATGACGGCAGGCACAAACCGTCTATACCGAGCCGAAGCTTTGGGTATTCGGTAACGGCTCTTGGATCGGCCAGAAGATGCAAAGCGCAGCAATATTGACAGCCAGATCTGCTTTTGGGGCTTCGGCAGGCCTTCAAGTATTTCGATCAAATACTGAGATGTCGCAGATGAATAGTTCGAGCGCTCTCGTTGTATTCTCGAAAGAATGTTGATACTGTCGAGCAGAGTGGCTTCGCCAGAGCCGTACTTCAATGCCTTCAGCAGGAACATGTTCCAGTTCGGAGATGAGTCGGTGTCTTCCGCACCTGGCGGTGAGGCTGTCAGGGCTTCGGATAGCGCGTCAGCGCGAAATGCTTGATCTCCTATTTCGTCGAGGGCAGCACACGCTTCCGCTTTGCTTCGATAGCCAATTTCTGAATTACTGACATAGCCCGCCAGTTTGGGAGCAAGCGGTTCCATTTGGCCAAACCGAGCGACCTCGATCAAAAAGTCGGTCAACTCAGGAGAACTGGATTGGTCCAGAAGCTCATCGACTACAGGCCATAAGTCAGGGTGCGTGAAGCGCTTTACGTCATCATGATAGAACCACTCGCCTCTGTATCGAAGGTCATCATATAGACGCGCTTGGTTGCGCAGTATGATCTCCTTGTCACCCACAGATAATGATTTTGGGTCTCCAGTCTCGATGAGAAGGGCAGGTCTGACATTCGCGACAACCGCCTTTGCGGAGCTGTTCAAGGCTGCCAGCCAGCCCATGACGTGTTCTGTCGACTGTGGAATCGACTGCCGTCCGAGTCCCTCGGCAAGAAGCGGCGCGATTGTCGTTTCGGATTGTGCTCTCGCTCGCAAGCTCTCGTCGAAATGCTCAGCAGCGAGGAAGTCCCGCAACTCCCGGTGTGCGAATCTGATGCGCCCTCCAATAGATGGCTGAAACAGCCCGCAAGCGAGCAGTTGACGGACCTCTGTGGTTGTCCAAGCTTCCACATCTGTAGATAGGATGTTTGCAGCATTCATGGCATCGCCTGCTGCCAACGGAAGGACCGAGAAATCCTGTTTGCCCGACAAAACCACGAAAGCTGCAAGTTTTGCCGCGGCCTTGCGTGCCCTGTTTATGTCAATGCTTAAGCGATCCTTGATTTCAGATCTACCGAACAGCCGCCACGTTACCAAATCGCGCATTACTTGAAGTCTTGATTTAAAGATTTCTTCGGGGGAGCGGCCCTCATCAACCGCCTTTTTCCAGACGTCTAAGAATTGATGCGCGTCCAGCGGTTGCTGGATTAGTCCTGTGGAAAGATGGGAGTTCACGGCATTGATGAAGTCCACGGGCTCCACATCGCGAGAAACAGCAAGTTTCTCAATGTCCCCGGTCGCCAGCGGCGCGAGACGATAAATCTTGTGTTTTGGATCGTCTGCTCCCAAGTCCTGTTTGGCATCTCTTGTTTGCCTTATGAAACGAGTTAGACGTCTTACATCGACGTCCCCAAGCCACTCGCTTGGGCGACTGGTAACCAGAACATGCAGGGGTTCCTGTCGTCGCCCGACCTCTCGTGAGACAATGTCTAGGGCCTTTTCCAGCGCACTTTCATTGCGTGAAGACGGTAGGCGCGCCTCGTCGAGAGCGTCAAAAAACAGAAATCCGCCTTTTTTTGACCGCTTCCATTTTTCAAAGCGCTCAACTTGATCTTCCAATTCGAAGTCGAATGAACCAACCAAGTTCCCATCTTGTAAGGCCTCCAAGCGCAACAGAAATGCGTCTTGCCCCGCCTCAAGGTGTCGCATCACTTGCTGCCGAACTTCGGTTGTTTTACCCGAACCAGCGGTGCCTAGGAGTACGGAAACATCGTTCGAGAGAATTTCTTCCCACGTTTTCCCCATCTCGCGTGTCGCGAGCGAAGCCCAAATGTTTTCAGACTCGTTCTCAAAATCGCCAGTGGTGACTTCCAAAAAACGTCGAGACAAGGAAACATAATCGGCGGTCAAAGAATGAAGGCTCTCTTGCTAGTGCTAATTTCCGAATAGTCTTTGATACTAACCAAGGCGCGCGTTGCTTTCATGCCTTAACCACTCTGCCAATGGGGTGACCCGCTCATCAGTAAGAATCGAAATTGTGGTCTTGTGGGCTTCTGCCCGGACCATCTGTCCCGCGAATTTTGGCAAGTTCGGTGGATAGTTTGCTTCGGACAACGCTTCTCTACTGCGAGTGAAATAGGTCGCCTTGCCGTCCAGGAAAACCACCAATGCAACACCTGCGCTCGCTGCAAACTCAACAGCACCACTCTGAAATCCCAAAGTTGAGAACAAAATGGATTTTTGCGCGCCAACGGCTTGGGCTTTGGAGTGAACGCCCAGAATGACATCTCGCTCTGCTGGCTGTCTGTGCCTTTTGCACTCGATCAAGACACAGACTTTTGTGCCCCCAAAAATCTCGAACTCCGCCCAGCCATCAATGCTGTATTCGCCACCATTGCCAGGTATTCTTTCTAGGTGATTGATGGTGAATCCCTGAAGCTCTTGCCCCGCCGATCGAAGCCAAGCTACAACCTGTTTTTCATAGTCTTCTGGCGTAACCTTGATAGGATTGTCGGGGTTCCACCTCGGATTGTTTGCAGCCTTCAACTATCAAGTCCTTAAGGTTTGGCTTTTGGCGGAGTATGTATAGCACCGCTTGTGACAACAAGGTCGTTGAAGCAGTAGAATGAGCGATTTGGACCAATGTCCGCTATGTGGGCTGCGAGTGCAGCATCCAAGCTAGGTGGTGAGAGTCCGGTTGGGGCCGACAACTGCGCGGCGCTAGTCCTTGGTATGCTCGTATTCCCTAAAATGGCGAGAGTTTTCAACAGTAGGCCAATCGGTTCTTTCGGCTCGTCTCCGGGCGGCCCAACTTCCTAGGGTCAGGACTCATAGCCAGAATATGACGACGGCGGCAAGCGCGCAGGCTGAGAGGAATACCTTCGGGCATCGGTCGTAGCGCGTCGCGATGCGTCTCCAGTCCT